>Ga0247804_10000908_pt1 | contig 13767 bp, 13 predicted proteins | sample UWRJL029104C1_FD_181142 | JGI IMG/M metagenome (GOLD analysis project Ga0247804, IMG submission 181142) | Plant litter microbial communities from Arlington Agricultural Research Station in Wisconsin, United States - UWRJ-L029-104C-1 | ecosystem: Environmental > Terrestrial > Plant litter >...
TAGACAATTTTTAAACGATCACCGCGAACTCAGCGACCTGGATATACAGGCCGTAGACCTGAACGATGCTATAACCGATATGATCCCGGGCGGGGAAGACTCGTTGATCCCGGCTCCTGAAAAATCGTTGACAGAAAAAGCAACAGATTATTTAAACAACACGGATTTTGTAAGAGGCATGAACGCGGAAATTCGCCGGATGACCATGCCGCCCGGTTACCGGTAGCGCACTGTATCCAAAGGGATACGATGCAGTAAATGACATATTGAAAAGTAAAATAACACCGTAAACGATAAATTTTTTTATGGCCCAGTTAACAAACTCTACCATCACCATTGCCGGCAAAAACGTCGGGCAATTCCACTCCTTCTCGCTTTCCCAGGCCATTTCGGAGCACCATTATTTCAGGTTAAATTGCGCAGCAAACGCTTTGGAAGATAGTGCCGGTACCGTGCTCAGTCAAACCAAAGAACTGCTGGGCAAAACACTGACCGCGCAGATCAGTGCTGTCGGCACAAAAGGTTCCCTCAAATTTAAAGGCATCATTACAAATATAGACGCGGAAAAGTTCAGCGGCGCCAACGGCGATATCATCATCAGCGGCTACAGCGCTACCAAAATACTCGACAGCGGTCCCCATTGCAAAACATGGGAAAAGAAAGCGGTGAAAAATATAGTGCAGGACGTATTGAAACACTTCCCGCAGAACATGCTCAATCCAAAGATCACGACCATCTACCCTGAAACACTTTCCTATTACGTACAATACAAAGAAACGGCATGGGATTTCCTGAACAGGATCTGCAGCACGTTCGGCGAATGGATCTATTTCGACGGCGAATCGTTATTGCTGGGGCCGCCCGCAGCCGGCGAAGCAGTACCGCTGATCTTCGGCAATAATTTAAGCCGTTTTTCCCTGGCGCTCCAGTTACGCCCGCCCTCCATGCAGGTGATGGCATACGATTACATGAACCACGAAGTATACACCAGTACGCCGCAGGGTATAGAAGATAAGGCAGGGCTCAAAGGCTTTTCCCAGGATGCATTCAACAGCAGTAAAGAATTATACAACAGCACGCCCAAGTTCTGGAACAATCATTTCCTGACCAACAAAAAACAGTTGGATGATGTGGTGAACATACAGGCGGCCATGCGAAGTGCACAGCATGTGCGTTTCAACGGTAGCAGCGAACAACCCAGCGTGGCGGTGGGCGGATCGATAAGCGTTGAAGGCAGGAACATGTATAACCTTTCCAACGAATCTTTTGGAGACTATACGGTGATCTCTGTTAACCACTTTACAGACGGGCAGGGCAATTACAGCAATGATTTCGTGGCCATCCCTGCTGCCATTAAAGTGCCGCCCGTGAACCCAACGCCCGAACCGATCAGTGAAACGCAAAGCGCCATCGTTACGGATAACCACGATCCCAAAGGGTTGGGCAGGATACGGATGAAATTCCACTGGATGAACGGCGCCGAAAAAAGTCCCTGGGTACGCGTAACCAGCCCGCATGGCGGTGGCGGCAAAGGCATGCACTTTATTCCCGAAATAGGAGAAGAGGTAATTGTAGGATTTGAAGGCGACAGCCCGCTGAAGCCTTATATCATTGGTACCGTTTACCATGGCAAAGCAAATAATTCCTACAGCAACGGCGGCAATGATGTAAAAGCATTGCAAACGAGGAGCGGCAATAAAATAATCATGAATGACAGTGAGGGCAGCGTATTCATTGAAGACAAAGACGGCAACAGCATTCACAATGATGGAAAAGGGAACGTGACCGTACTGGCCAATAAAACGATAACGCTGGTAACGGGTAAGTCAAAGATCTTTATGAAGGAAGACGGCACCATCGAAATAACAGGTAAAGACGTTACCGTAAAAGGAACCGATACCATCAAAACCGAAACCAAAGAAGAAACGGTTACAGCTTCCACCAGTTACACCCTGAAAGGAAAAGAAAATAAAGTGATCGGCAAAAACCACATTACCGGCGGCGATACCAAGATCGATGGTGGAAAGGTATTCATGAATTAAATAACTTGAAGAAATGAGTTTTGACATTTTTGAAAAAAAAATAACCGGGATAAAAACCGGTGTTGTCCAGTTTTTAAAGCCAGGTGTTCAGAAGTACCACGTTATTGTGCAGGGTGAGAATATGGTAAATACCATGTTGCTAAAAACAACTACGGAAATAAAATGGCAGTTGACCGTAAAAGAAATAAATGCCACGGGCTATGTGATCGAGTTGCTTACGCTTTCTCATGATCTTACGGATACCAATAATGAAGGATACTGGCAATTGCATTTAATGATCAAACAATTGAATAAGTTGTATGAAAGGCTGGTGGTAAGAATAAGCGCTGACGGTACGATCGAACAAATATTAAATGAAAAGGAAGTCATAGACAATTTCAAGCAGATCCGTAAGGAAATTGTTGCCACACAGGGAGAGGGCTTCAAGCTGGAGGACTACATGAATTTTGACGACCAGTTGTTCTTTCAAAAAGAGAACCTGCTGAAGCTAAGTAAGCAACTGGAGTTCTTTAAATGGTATTTTATGGGCTTGTACGGCCGCACGCCGGCCAGTTCCTATTCTTTCCAGGAAGAAAATGTGTTCAGGACCAACAGCGTTCACTGGCTCAAAAAAAATGTACCGCTTATGGAAGAAGAGAACGATAAATTCTTCGTGGTAAAATCAACTTTTGAAGTGTCGGAAAAACTGAAGGGTAAGTGGGCAGAAAAGGCATATGGTGGTTTCCCTTTTGTAAAGAAAGAAACATTGGAACCCCAGTTAAAACAGGAAGCCAAACAATGGATAAACAAACAAAACGGTTTTTTGGAAGAGATGCGGTATACAACAGTGGAAATAGCGGATCCTTTACGTTTATATAACCAAATGCAGGTGCATTTACAAGCAATAGATTAACCTTATGGCCGGAGGAGTATTTTTCAACGAAAACGATTTTTTTACCTGCAGCAGCGGCCTGTTCCCTGCGCAGTTCGCCAGTACGAGCCAGACCCAAAACCATTCCAACGATGTAAAGTTTTTAACGGTACAGGATAAGGTTTGCCGCAAGCAGGATTTTAGTTGCAAGTGGATCGTAGTGCTGGCGGCAGCCATCGCCGCTTTATGTGTTACAGGCGTAGGCGCCATGCTGGTGGCAGCCCTTGTAGGCGCCTGCATCGGCCTGGGCCTGGCAATGACCTTATGCGGCTCCATGGCAAGTATGGCCCGGAACTGGTTACAGCCCAAAACAGATGTACTCATCAGCGGCAACCTTGCTGTAACATTCAGGGATGGGCCACTCATGACCTGTAGTTTATTCGGCGGAAATATAATGCCGGCGCCAAATATTAAACACCAATGGCAGGCGCTCCTGGTAGGTGGCTCGGCTACCGTTATGGCCGGCCTCGAAGGCTTTATGTATGCAACAGCTTTCAGGGGCGCGGGTACACTGCTGAAAAGTCCTGCCACGTTCTTCAGTAACGTAGGCGGCAATTACCTGGCAACGTTAACCAAATGGGGACTCGCCGGCAGGACGGTATTTGGCGGGTACGGCGCCATGCAGCAACATTATGTAGGCGGGGAAAACGACGACGCAGCATTGGGGGAGACCTTTGCCCGCGGATTTGCGTTTGAACTGGATATGGTCGACAGGTGGCGGCAGGGCAATGTACATTTCCAGGACATCGCGCTCATTTTTAGTTTAGGCGGCATACCCGCGCCGCCAAGATCGGGGAATAATAAAGGCGGACCGGAGAACGAAAATAACAAACCGGCAAATGAAGATGGTAACCCCAATGCCCGGGCAGCGGCCGATGCAGAGGCCAATGGCCAGGGAGGCAGGAACAGGGCGCACGAAGATGTTCAAAGAGTGACACCGGAATCCGAAGGGGTAAGGATGCTGGCCGACAACCCCGAACTCCTGGGTTTTTATGAAACGGCATTGAACAGGTTGGCGCAATCTGCAAGGGACAATGCTTACAAAAGATACATGCGGGCTAAGAATAACAATTTTGCCGGTTTAACGCAGGACCAGATCAGCGCGCTTTGCCAGGATGCATGGGCATCTGTCCGGTCCAAGCTTGGAGATGTGGCCACGGAGAACGGGGTAACTTTGGATGGAGAAGTGCATCACTGGAATTACCCGAAATATGATAACCCGCATGATGTGCTGAATCCCAACCACCTTACCGAAGCAATATCAAGGGAGCAGCACGAAGCATTGCACCGGGCAACCACTTCTGATCCCGGTAAGATCTGGGAAGGACCGATCGACCCGAACCATGCGTTGGACATTCCTCCCTACGACCTGCCTCAACCACGCCCTTAATCATTGTATATTTGGCTTATGAAATACTTGGAAAAAATAATGGCCGAACTAAAGCTGGAATTGCCATTACAGGATTTAGTTACCAATAAAATAAAAATACCCATCCTGTCGGATTACAAACCGGTCAACGAATACTGGTATCCGCACCCGCCCTGCCTGGTACCGCTGTTCCTGGGCGCCGGCGCTTCCTATAAAGGAATTGTTTGCCACTTTTTTTTTGAAAGAAAAAAGACCTTTGCAGAGTACTACCTCGAAAATGGGTACCTCACAGAATATGCCATGAATTTTAAGCAACTTGCTACTTTGCTTATTTTAAGTATGGTTACGATCAAGGAAGAATTAACGGATGAAATAATAAAATTTGCAGAAGCAATAGGCTATAAGGAATACGAAGCCGTGGACCGGTTCTCAGTTGATCATGGAGATGATCCTGCTTATTTTAACGAACTGGTTTATTTTAAAGAAGCGCTGCCGCTTAAATACATCAAAGAGATGTCAGCATACACCGGTGATTTCCCTTCGTCCATCAACAACATCAACATCAAACAAATACAAAAAGGAAACGCCTGCAGCATTGAATTATCCAATACGGCCAAAGAATACATTGGTAAAGCAGGTGCCGTATTTCCCTGGCTGGATAATGGCACGGATAAAAAAGAACTGTTCTCAGGATACATCGAAAAAGGCCAGTTAAAAGAAGCCTGGTTAACCCTAAATGCCAACGGCTGGCTTTTAAAGGATGTGAACGATTGCCTGGAAATATTAAAAACCAAAACAAAGGATATCCTCTTTCACCTGGTGGCCGATTACTGGATAGAAGGCTGGAAAAATTCCAGTGCACAGGACCAGGATAAATATTGATACACGAACGATAGGGGTCAAAAGAGGAGGGTACAATCCAGCAAAAAAATCTCCCTGTCCCATGCCAATGAGGCCTGACACAGGGAGCTGAAAATACTTGCAATGCACCGGTTTTGTTCTTCATAAAACCCAATGCATGGTGTACAGGCAGTCTTATTATTTCGTCAGCACCATCTTTTTACTCAGCACTTCCTGTCCATCGGCTATAAGGCTGTACAGGTACATGCCTGCGCTGAGCGTGTTTCCTTTTACAACGATGTTATTTTTTCCTTGCTGTAAATTATATTGCAACAGCATTTTCCCATTGAGGTCAAATATGGCCAGTATAACTTTGCCGGCAGTAGCTGGCACTGTATAGTTAATGGTGGTATTTTCACTGAACGGGTTAGGTATGTTCTGGCTCAGTGCAAAGGCCCTGTTTTGGATCTCAACAGGCAGGGAATTTTTATCGTTTACGACCAAGGTGTTGCCGGAATTGGCTGCAACCTTGCTTTTTAATTCATCTATCTGCACCTGCTGCTCCTGTATACCTTTTAAAAGCATGGAAATTAATCCCATATAATTAAGCCCTTTATAAGCTACGGGTTTGCCATCTTCATTTTTATCGCTGCTGGTGTTTGGAGCAAAAGCTTCTACCACCAATTCGGGGAATACTTTTTCCACGTCCTGGCTGATCAACCCGTGCTGTAGCTTATTGCTAAAAGCCATGTTTTTATATTTATCTACATCAAAAACATAATTTTTGGGTTGCAGCTTCATCAGCCTGGGCAGTATGTTTTCTTCCGTATTTACATCTTTTTTAAATTTTTGGTCGCTTACGGGTATGAGGCCGCCTGTATAAAACACATTGCCTATAAAGTAAGCCGCATTGCTGGCAAAACTGGAGCCGCCGGTATAATTTCCATCTGCAATACCCAGTATAGCATATTTTGCTGTTGCGCCGCCAGCCAAGGTAACCCCGCTTACATCGCCCACTACGGCCGCATAACTCTTCAGTGGTGATGGGCCTATATTTGGATTCACGCCATCGCCGGTTACGTAAAGGCCGGCCCTTTCTACAAAATTGACAGAAGTACTGCTTGCAGCGGAAGCCACGCCATCAAAAACACTTAACTGGAACTGGCCATTATTTACGGCTGTATAATCCTGCAGGCCAAAAACCACGTTGTTAAGTTTGGTACTGGTTTGCCAAACGTTCCTTGTACTGCCCGGGTTGGCAGGATCACTGAAAGACCTGAACTTAAAAATATAACTGCCTAATCCAGCGGTGGAATTAAACCCGTAATCCATTATGGCCGTTACGTTACTGGTACCAAGGTTTTCAATAAAGCCGGTGTTCACCGTGTAGCCGTTGTATTGGTGCCTGCTGCCATAAATATTAAAGCTGGGCGTGGTTATCGGGCCGGTAGCGCTCCAGATGTCGCTGGAGCCGAAGCTGCCTAAAGTACCTTTTTGCAATTGTCCAACAAAGGCATCCCGCTCGGCATAATTAAAGGAAGGGGTAACAACACCCGTGTTGGAAGTGGAAGTTGGCGCCATGGTAAAGATCGGCACCCTTGCGGCGGAAGCGCCTGTTGAGTTGAGTGCATACCTGAATTCTAAATTGCCCGGGCGAACAATAGGCGCTGCTGCATTATTGCCGATCCATTCGATAAAAGGGTTACTCACAGTGCCACCATTGGGTACACTATGCCCCGATGCCAAAGCCCTGCCGTCGGTTTGCGTTCTGAAACCATTTAAGAGCTGGCTAGTGGCAGGTATGCTACCCATGGTATTCCATCTGGCCTTTGGGTCAAAGCTACCGGTGATCTGGGAAAGGACCGGGCTGCTTTGGAAGTTTTGGGTAATAGCGCGGCCCTGTGCTTCCAATTGGGAAATGTTGGCAGGAGTTGTAACCGGGAGCACACCTGTTGGAACAGTGCCCGCATTTTGTTGCGCACATGTAACGGGAACAATAACTGTTGCCAATGCGAAAGAAAGAAATAATCTTTTCATTGTTGAAGGGTTTAAGGATTAAAAAATAACTGTCCTAAGAAACATACATTAAAATTTTATATATTCATAACATAGTGGGAAAAGAGTAAAAACGGTACCCCGCCTTGTTTGATGTTTGCTATTAAAATAAGGACTGGATTTATACAAGGGTCAATGATATTTGGTCCGGGCGAGGAAGAGCGGTGGTTCCTTAACCGGGTCGTGCACAGGAAGACGGTGATGTAGATTGCAGGGAAGCAGGTACCGTGATGAGTCAAAGAAGCCTGCCGTTTAATAACACCAGCATATAAAGCTTTTATTTTATAATAAATAGAGGGTAAACCGTAATCTTCTGTAGCAAATAGCGTTTTATTTTGAGCCGTTACCAAAAGATCACCCTGCTCCCGTCTTCATCACTGCTTATGGAAGAAAAATATGCCCTTCTTGAACAATACCGCCCCAGCGTGTTGCGGAACAGCGCCCTCATGCTGTTTTACCGTGTGGCAGGATTCCTACTCGGTCTTTTGCTGGTGGTGATGGGCATGGCCATGCTGCTCAACTCTACAGTGGGCTTTAGCATTATGCCCGTGATTGTTGGCGACGACGAGGTAATAAAGCACGAGCAATTTGCACAACTCCATTTTTTTATTGCAATTGCCTTTATCATTATGGGCATCCTCTGCTATATTATTTCAAGGTTGGCCCTTAAGCAGATACGGCGCAATTTGTACATTATCAACCTGGAGGAAATTATTGAAGCGGAGGTTAATAAAGGTATCAACAAATGAAGGGAGCAAGGCTAGCCCATTATTTATAAAATCAGGGCGTGCGATCAGAACTGCTGGAGGTATATAATATCTTCCTTAAATAAATTTTAATGGGTTATTGATGTAGCATTATGTAAGTCGTTCCTAAGTTCCAGGCTTTACCGCAGGCCGGTGTGGTAATCATTCGCATGTATCAGCGTTGGTCATAAACGCGAGGAATATCCATTTTCCCCTTACTAATGGTCGCCTGGTACCAGGATAATATTTTATATTGTAGTACATAAAATTAAACCCTATGGGCAGCATCAGCCGGCAACAACCCCGCATCATCGCCTACTGGATAGGTTGGCAAAACCTCGACTTTAACCCGGGTAATCCCGTTATCCCCGGTTATGTAAAAAACATCGACGTGCTGATCCTCGCCTTTGCGCTGGTGAAGAACGGCGGCATCGAATACACCTGTGCATCCAATGAAACCTGCGTATGCAACGGCTCGCAATACTGGAGCCAGGAACAGATCATGACCTGGGTGAAAAATATAAGAAATAATTACCCGGATATAAAAGTGCTGCTATCCATAGGAGGCTGGGCCTATAACGACTGGCAAACCGTTACAAACGCCGGTACATTCGCGGCCAACGCGGTGAACAGCCTAAGCAGTTGGCAGGACACATTCGACGGACTGGACATCGATTATGAAAACGGTGACGGTTCTTTGCCACCGGGTGTAACCTTTCACGATCTGATGCAGGCGTTGATCGGCGAAATGGAAGCCAACCTGCCCGGGAACCCCGTGCTAAGCTTTCCCTATTATAGCGGTTCACCTTTTAGCATCGATAGCGTGGCTGGTTTGACATGTTCCATCACTTTCGCCGCTACGATGGGCTACGGTGATGATACCGGTGATTACCAGGCACTGCTGGCAGCAGGGTTCAGGGCGGCGAACGGCTTCAGCAATACAATGATGCCGCCGGGACAAATCGGCTCCTTTGTTGATCAGAATAATATCAAAGCTGCCATGTTCTGGAACCTCTGCGATCCCAGCGAAGGTCCGCCGGCTGGTTTTATTGTGGCGCTGAATGAAAGTTTGCTGGTAAGTGTAAGTGGAGGATGAGTGGGTGCGGTAGCCGGAACTGAAGGCCGTTAGCGAACAAAAAACTGATTATATATAGTTGCCCCGCTATATTGACAACCGCCTGTTGGCAGTTGTTGTGGTCTTACCTTACCCCATTTTTATATAACCTAATAACCAACTGATGCTTAATCCTACAAAAAGCAGTCCTGCCAATATGAAAATTACGAAAACAATATAGTTGAATCCCTTTTCATTTTTCAGGACAAACTTCTTTGGGTCGTCTGGATCATATAAAATTGGAACAGCCTGATTAATAAAATTACTGTATGTTCTTACTTTACTTAAGTCTGTCGAAGCATAAATAATGGGTTTCTCTCTAATAATATCTCCTGTCATAGTAGTGAACTCAATGTATGGGGTCTTGTGTCCGTCACTATCAGGTTGATATTCTATTATTGTGCCTGTCCAATCAATTCCTGTCTTCGAAATTTTTTTTAGCAACTTTACTGTTGTAAAGCCTATATAGGATAGGAGTGTCCCAAGAATTAGAAAACATAAAGCTGGCTTGATAAACGTACAAATTCCGAACGTCACCACAATAGGTATCCAATATTTCTTTATTAATTCCATCTTTTATAACCTGGGTATATAAGTTAGCAGTAGGTAAAGACAAGAAGGTATTCGTCTGCCAGCATAGCAGCAAAACCAATGTTGGCTGTTCGTGGTTGACGCCAGGCGGTTAATTTTTTTCTAATAATTTTTTCTTTTGTATTTCATATTCCTCACTTGTTAAAACAGCATCGTCAAATAATTTTTTGAGTTTAGTTAATTCGTCAGCTACACTAAACTGTTGTTTAACTTCTACAACAACCGGGGCAGCTTTTGATTTTGGCTTGAACTCGTCTGGTACAACTAATTCACCCGCTGCAATTGCGTTGTCAACATCAATTTCATAATTTATAAGCCCCCTTCCAATTTTCGCATAGTAAACATATCCACGTTTTTTATTCCCGCGTTTTTCTACGGCTTTAATTTTAAATTTTAGTCCTGCCTGGCTTCTGGGAAAAGCGTTTGCTGAATTTTCCAGTCCCTGGTAGCGGGTTGTCGAATTGTAAGCAAAAACAGATTCTGAGTTTATGCGTATAAATTTAAAGTCTCCATCGGGTGTTGACCCTGTTCCAATTTTTACGTATTGATTTTCTGCAATTTTGTAACCAGTAGTTGAATATAAAGTGTTTTTGTCAATCCTGGGTAGAGCAGAGTCGTTGTCCTGGGAAAAGGCGCTTGTCAACACGAAAAAAGTTGCAGCAAGTAAAATTGTTTTTTTCATTTTAATATATGTTTGATTAAATTTTCAGGGTGGTCACACCATGTCAGCCAACGACCAGGATCTGCACCCCCAAAACAATTATTCCAATCATTAACCAGCGAAAGTATTCATGCATACCTTCATTTAATTTTCGTTCATTGGTTATCATGTTCCAATACGCGGCCACTTCCATGCATAACAGATAACCAGGCAAAGAAGAACGACTTCTACAACAGCGCCAAACACCATGTGCATCCAGGCCTCTCCGGCCAGGTTAAATAATGTATAGGGAATATACACGGCGGCAATAATGATATTTACCCGGCGATTTATTGGAGCCGGCAGGGCAGCAGAAAGGAAAATCATCAGTGCAGGAACTGTTAATGAGGCAAGTGCTGCCAAAAGAAATCCTTGCGTAATATCAAATACAAACACCCGCCCTTTAAGAATATCTTCAACCTTACCCGGCATATACAAGGCAAAATAATCAACATAGATATAGAGAAACATGAGGCCCGCCCACAGCGTTGCTAGCTTCAGTTTCACATTTACTTTGATGTCTTCAAATGAGTTTTGTGGTGTGTTTCCTGTATTCATATGTTATCAATTAAAAATTATATCCAAAATGAAGCCCCGGTTCAGGTGTCCATTTTGACCACTTGTCATCTTTTTGTTTAAATCCTTCAGGCATTTCAGTGTAATAAGCACGACCGGCAATACCAAGTGATGGTTCTATAAAAAACCTATCCTTCAGGAGTTTTATGTGATAGCCAGTTCGGTAAGTGTTGAATATGATGAAGCCATTATCCACCTTATCACCGTTAACATTTTTATAGGTTTGCCACATAGGCATTGCATGTACTGCTGCGTACAGACCTTTCCATAAATACCTTTGATAAGCCAGTCCAATTCCATATTCCCGTATGTAACCGGGAAATTTCTCTTCCGGTTTTCCGTATGCTTTATTATAAAATGGATTAATGCCAAGTGGCCAGGCATGTTTCCAGGTTATCAGTTCAAGAGAAACAACATCTTTTCCTGTAATGCGATAACCTACATTCAGTTGAGCAAACCCCGGGGGGTTAGTGGAGGAAAAATTCCCTAACAAAAACAAGGTGCTGCCTACGAAACACTTTTTATAAGTGCTGTCTGTTTTAGCATACTGTGCTTTGAGGTGCTGCGTACTTATCATCATTAAGACAAAACCAATCCGTAAAATTTTCTTTTGCATTTCTTTCTGTAGTTATTTTAAGCGATACTGTAAAAGTAGGTCGGCTGGATGCCACAGCCCGTTCACTTTAGTTAAGAAATGAACCTTGCCTTTATTTTTTTCCAATAATTCCTGGCTTAACTGCTTAAAGATCCAAGTCTGATACCTGCATAGTGAATCCAGGTCGTTGTTAACAAGAAAAAGTTTTAAACCCGTCAAAGTCTCTTTGAGTTAGCTGCTTTTGGGCATTTTATTATGTTGATAAGTACCGGGTTCATCTCCTGGTAAGGATGCTAAAAGTTATACCCAAAATGAAGCCCTGGTTGAATAAAGTAGTTAGGCCATCTTTTTTCTACTGCTTTAAATGATTCCGGTACATTAGTTCTTACAGGCCAGTAACTACACCCGATAGCCGGTTCAAAAAAGAACCGTTTTTTGAAGAACTTAAACTGGTAACCCACATGGAAGTTCAGGTATAATGTGTACCCGTTTCCAATCTTTTTTTTATTCTCATCCATGTATTTTTCAAAAGCATTCAATGCATAAACGGCTGTAAAGGCTCCTTTCCACCAAAAACGCTGGTATCCTACTGTTGGCGCGATAATACGTGCATGGCCGGGATAGTTTAGTCCCTCTCCATCAAATGATGGTCCGAAAGGGATGCCTATTGGCCAGGAATAAACGGATCTTTTAAATTCAACAGATACAACATCTTTGGGTGTTATCCTGTATCCAAAATTTAATTGTACATACTCAGGCCGGTTTTTGTCATTAGGAATAAAATTTCCCAGCAAATACAATGAACTGCCGATATAAAACTTTTTGTAAGTGTTTTCTTTTTTGGCTTCCTGGGCTTTAACCTGGAGCGTGCCTGCCATCATTAAGGCCAGGGCAGCCCATAAAATTTTCTTTTGCATATCAATATAATCATTGGGTTAAATGATGTGCAAATGTAGATTGGCGGGATGCCAGGTCCCGTTCACTTAAGTTAAGAAATTAACTTTGCCGTTTATTTTTTCTCTGTGATCCTTGCTCTTAACCTGCTTAAAGATTGCGGCTTGATGCCTAAATAGCTGGCTAATTGATGCTGTGGCACACGTTGGATAAGGTCCGGTCTTTTTTGTAATAAATTTAAGTACCGTTGTTCAGGGGAAGAAGTCTTAAACTCGTCGAAGTTTATTTGTTGCCTGGCCAGCTTTTCTTCGGATAATATTTTGCACAGGGTATCAAACCTTGGAAATTTACCGTTTACTTCTGCTTCCATATCAGAATTTGAAATGGTAAGTATCGTCTCTTCTGTACAACTTATATAATATTCGGACGGGGTTTTGGTTATTACACAAGGGGGGGTCAAAGCTTCCATTTCTGTGTAGAAAGCAGTAGTTTTTTCTTCAGCATCTAAAACATAATAGGTCCGGATACAACCTTTCAGAACAAAGTAACTCTCTTTCGAATGTTGTCCTTCTTTGAGTAAAATAGTCCCTTTCTTAATAGAGTGGAATAAGTTTAACGAAAGTATGGTGTTCTTCTCGTCTTCTGTCAGGGAAATGTATTTTGACATAAAGTCAAATAGTAAATCTTGCATTGTTTGTTTTGTTGTTGCTGTCTGTTACACTTGCGGCAAAGATAGGACTTTGTGCAGGTTGGGCATTGGTATTCCGTTCGCCTGGGCCGCTGTTGATTGAAAATATTATGTGAAATTAAAAACTAAAGTTCAGCAAAGTTTGTCAAGCCCAACTTGCATAAAACCCCATGTTAGCGGTAGTTATTTTTCTATTTCAATTGTGTACTCACCAACTTCATTAGGCTTTGGCGGTCTACATTTAATGATATATATTTTACCCATTTTCACAAACTGATATTCATACTTATCTAAAAGTCTGCTATCCTTAATTTTACTTTCAATCAGTCTTTGTAGAGAATCATTTTCCGTGTCTGAAATTAGTTCTCCAGAGTTTACATCGTATTCAGAAACATTTTTCCAATAAACTGTCTTTACCAATAGCCTTGAATTAATTGTGTCAAGCCAATGTCCCCCGTACGGGGGACCGAATTTAGCATTCCAAATATTTGTTCCTGTACTATCAAATGATGAAATGTCGCCTAAGTATGAACTGTAAATAATTATGTCCTTAAAAAAAGATGCTGGTTGACTTGCATGCGCATCAACATGTCCACGCCAAACAACAAGTCCATTCTTGGGGTTTAAGCAATAAATAAAATTACCGT
>Ga0247804_10000910_pt1 | contig 13758 bp, 11 predicted proteins | sample UWRJL029104C1_FD_181142 | JGI IMG/M metagenome (GOLD analysis project Ga0247804, IMG submission 181142) | Plant litter microbial communities from Arlington Agricultural Research Station in Wisconsin, United States - UWRJ-L029-104C-1 | ecosystem: Environmental > Terrestrial > Plant litter >...
GGTCGCAACCGCCGCCGGAGCTGCTTTTTTACGAGTTGCCGTTACCGCTCTTCCTTTTGGAGCAGCCATTTTGCGGCCATTCGATTCATACGACATCAGCTCACCTTCGCTGACCACTTGGATTTCGTCAGCAATCATCTTTACATCACTGATAATATTTCCTTCTTTGTCACGCGCTGTTACTTTTCCCGAAGCTCGAATCACTGCGTCCTGTACCAACTTCGCACCAATTTGCTCAAACAAATTAGGAAATACAATAATTTCAGTTTCTGAGCTTTTATCCTCGAGTTTTAAGAAAGCCATTTTTGTGCCACTTTTGGTAATAATTGAGCGAACAGACGATATAAGCCCACCTATTGTTAACTTCTTGCCATCAATATCAGAAGTCATTTCAGCGATAGGTACGCTTTGTTCTTCAAAATACTTCGCGTAGTTGTCGAGTGGATGCGCACTAATGTAGAGCCCCAAGAGCTCTCGCTCCCAAGTAAGTCTTTCTTTGTCAGTGTGTTTGACTGGTGCTTGCTGGAATGCAATTGTCGGCAGCGCCATTCCTTGTGTTGCTAATCCGCCAAACAGATCAATTTGCCCACTTAATGCTTCTTTTTGAGTTTTTGAAGCAAACCCTTGAATCGTCTCGAGGTTGAATAACAAATCCGAACGATCGGCCATCTTATCAAAAGCACCCGTCTTGATAAGTGAATCCCAAGCTTTTTTATTAACACGTGATGTCGAGACGCGCTTCGCAAAGTCTTCGACACCGGCAAATTTTCCGTCTTCACGGGCACGTAGAATTTCTTCAACAACCGCCGTACCCACACCCTTAATTGCAGCCATACCAAAACGAATCTCTTTTTTACCCGGCACCACAGCGAATTCCACGAAGCTTTCGTTCACATCAGGTGAAAGTACCTTAATTCCCATGTGCTGACATTCGCTAATTTCAATAGCGAGACGTTCAGTATCACCTTGGTCACTCGTCATGAGTGCTGCCATAAACGCTTCTGGGTAGTGTGCTTTGAGGTATGCTGTCCAATAAGAGATCAAACCGTAACAAGCGGCGTGTGATTTGTTAAAACAGTAGGCCGCAAAATCTTCGAGCTGTTTCCAGAACTTTTCCATGTCAGATGCTTTCGCACCGGAAATTTCAGCCGCACCTTCAATAAAGCGAGTCTTCATTTTGCCCATCATTTCGACATTCTTCTTACCGATTGCCTTACGAAGTGTATCGGCTTCACCACCAGTAAATCCAGAGAGGTCTTTCGAGATCTGCATAACCTGTTCTTGATAGACCAAGACACCATAGGTCGATTGCAGCGCGCCTTCCATCTTTGGGTGGAAATATTTAATTTCGCTTTCACCGTGTTTTCGTTTAATAAAGTCATCGATAAATTGCATTGGTCCAGGACGATACAGCGCAACCATCGCGACAATGTCATCAAAAACGGTCGGTTTTAGCTCACGTAAATAGCGTTTCATTCCGGCTGATTCAAGCTGGAAGACACCGGTCGTATCACCTCGTTGCAATAGGCCGAATGCTTCCGCATCATCGAGCGGAATCTCAGCTAATTTAATATCAGTTTTAAATACTTTCTTTATGATACGAAGGGTGTTGTTAATGGTTGTAAGGTTAGAGAGACCTAAAAAGTCCATCTTGAGGAGGCCGAGCTCTTCAACAGGACCCATTGGGTATTGGGTAGCAACAACACCTTTTTGTGACATTTCGACTGGTGCAAATTTTACGATGTCATCAGGGGCGATCACAACACCGGCGGCGTGCACACCGTGGCTACGGATCGTACCCTCGAGCCTCATTGCATAGTCAAGAACACGCTTTGCCGTGGGGTTGGTGTCGTATTCATGTTTCAGATCAGCGTCTTCAATGACACTCTTTGTAAGCGGGATATGTCGTCCTTGAACGGGCGGCGGGATAAGCTTCGCAAGACGATCACTCTCGGCATACGGCACCTGTAGGACACGCGCCACATCACGAACGGCCGCCCGGGCGGCCATTGTTCCAAATGTCACAATATTCGCTACCCGCTCGACACCATATTTCTGCGTACAATACTGAATGACTTCGTCGCGACGAGTATCTTGGATGTCGATATCGACATCCGGCATGCTAATACGATCCGGGTTCAAGAAACGCTCGAACAGCAGATCGTAATGAAGCGGGTCCAATTCAGTAATACGAACAGCATATGACACAATCGAACCAGCGGCACTTCCACGGCCAGGACCAAAGATGATACCACGGTCCTTACCCCAGTTAATAAAGTCCTGCACAATCAAGAAGTATCCGTTGAATCCCATACGATCAATCACACCTAGTTCATAATCAGCTCTTTCGAGAACATTCTCTGGAGTGATTTTTCTCGCCTCTTCGATTGTTAAAGCATCACGCTCTTCAGGGGTAATCGTACCGTAGCGCCATGCAAGGCCTTGGAATACCATCTGGTGAAGATAGGTTTTTTCATCATGGCCTTCTGGAGTTGGGAATGTTGGGATCAAGATACCACCCAATTGTAATTCCACATTACATCGCTCGGCGATCAAGCGAGTATTTTCGATTGCCTCTGGGTGACTCGTTCCCCAGCGCTCAATAATATCCTGAGGATCGGTGACGTGGAGCTCAAAATCTTTGAGCGACATACGCTTCTCGTCACTCAAGAACGAACCCGTGCCGACACAGAGAAGGATTTCATGCGTGTCTTGGTCTTCATGAGACAGGTAGTGACCGTCACTCGTAATAACGAGAGGTATGTCTAATTCTTTTGATATCTGCTCGAGATACCCATTAATCTTTACTTGCACATCCCATTTATGACTGTGGTTAGGGTGTCCGTGATCCTGCATCTCTAGGTAATAGCGATCACCGAATACAGACTTGTACCAAGCGGCAATTTTTTTGGCTTCTTCGTAATTATCAGATCTAAGATTCTCGCCGACTTCACCACTCGCACATCCAGAAAGAATAATAAGTCCTTCATTGTATTGTTCGAGAAGCTCGCGATCGATACGAGGCTTGTAGTACATACCTTCGAGATTGGCCGTTGAACTCAACCGCATTAAATTCTTATAACCCTGGTCATTCATCGCCAGAATAATAAGGTGATACCGAGCTTTGTCCTTTTGCGGATCACGATCGTGACGTGAACGAGCGGCGACATATGCCTCCATACCAATGATCGGTTTAATATCAGCGCTTTTTGCGGACTTATAAAAGTCGATAGTCCCAGACATCGTTCCATGATCGGTAATCGCAACCGATTCCATACCGAGTTCTTTGACACGGTTAATCAGCGCAGGGATCTTACTTAATCCGTCAAGTAGGCTATGGTGGGTGTGATTATGAAGATGCACATAGCTAGACGCCTTTAACTGGCCCCCAACAATTGGCTTCGCTTCTATTTCAACAACCCCCATAAGTACTCCTTAGTATAACGAACCTAATCGAGGTTGTCTGTAGTCAAAAATATAACCGTTATGCTATTGCTTTTGCTGTACGGTATTAACGACGAATTCAACAAAATCACCGACACCACCAGGCAAGTCAACAAGCCAGGTCAGTAACCATACAACCAAGGCAACTAACAATGTACCTCCGATAATACTTCCGGCTCCAAAAAACAGTCCTCGAACAAAATTCATCGCATAGACTTGACGTCGTGACGAATGAAAATCATAGAAAAGATCTTCGAGGATCGCTTGGCGAGCACCTCGTTCTGAATCGGCTTTTAAGCTTTTATCAGCTTTCTTGGCCATAGATTATTTCTTTTTTGCAGCTTTTACTTTTGCAGGGCTTTTTGCAGCACCGGCTTTTGCACCAGCAACAGCTTGGTCAGCACGAGCGCGAACGTCTTTTGCTTTTGCTGTTACGTCTTCAACGACATCTTCAGCTTTGTTTTTTGCATCAGCAATTACTTCTTTTGTTTTGCCTTTTACTTCATCAATGATGTCTTCGGCTTGGCCTTTGACATCTTTTGCTCGTTTGACTACTTCATCCTTTGTCAATTCAGCTGTATCTTTAAGATCTTCGCGAGTCTCTTGGCCACTCTTTGGGGCAGTAAGAATACCGGTAATAAATCCTGCGATAGCGCCTGCTGCAACGCCAATTGCGGTTCCTGCAACAATTTTACCTTTTCCAGATTCGTTTGATTTAGCCATGATAATTATCCTCTCTTAGTTTTCTTTGTAAATTTCTTAATGTATTTGCCAACAAGGTCAGCGACAAACATTGGTGATGTAAGCTTAGCGATACTTGAGACGGTCGAGCCAACATCATCAATGGTCTTTTGTGCCGTTGCCGCAATTCGGCGGATTTCGGCGGAAAGTCGAATAAGGTATATCAATAGAATGATACCTACGACTAAGAAAATCGCAAGAACGATTGAGAGAATTATGACAAGAATTTCGGCTGCTGAACTCATGAATTTCTCCTTACATTAATTACGTGTGTACCTTTTAAGTATACGCCGTTCTTGTAACGAGGGCAAATATCAGCTGAGACGTTGCTGCAGGTAAGCCGACAGCTCAGCGCCATATTCATCACTGACAAGCGCAAGGTCAATGACTGCCTTAATGTATTTCAATGGATCACCTGTATCATGCCAGACACCTTCAATGAATTGACCATAGATATCACCCGATTCAGCGAGGTCGTTGATACTGTCAGCGAGTGTTAGTTCACCACCCTTACCGACAATTTCTCGTTCAAGGAACGGCCAGATATCGGATGTCAGGAGATAGCTTCCAACAGACGCAAAGGTTGAAGGACTTTGGGCTTCACCCGGCTTCTCCATCAATCCGCCTAGTTTAAAGAGTGTTTCAGATTGTTTTTCAGCAAGGATGGCCATACCGTATTTGTCAGCGTCTTTTTTATCGACTTCGATAAGAGAAATAACTGACTTTCCCGTCGCATTATACGCATCCTTGAGCTGGAGTGGCCATGCTGTTTCACTTCGGAAAAAGTCATCAGCAAAAAAGACAAAGAACGGCTCATCGTCATTAATTAAGTGACGGGCGTTCAAAATAGGACGCGCGTTTCCTTTTGGTGCGCCTTTTTGGCGAATGTAAATAAAGTTAGCAAGTTCTGCGACACGCTTAATCTCGTCAGCTTTATCACCTTTGCCTTTTTCTCGCAGTTCGGCTTCAAGTTCATCACTTCGATCAAAATGATCTTCAATTGCACGTTTTGTGCTTCCAGTAACAATGATGATTTCAGTTACTCCAGCAGCAACCGCTTGTTCGACAATCACCTGGATGACTGGTCGATCGATAAGAGGAAGCATTTCTTTAGGCATCGCTTTAGTTTGAGGAAGGAATCGAGTCCCAAGGCCAGCTGCACAGATAATGGCTTTTGTTGGTTGTTTCATGACTACTCTCCTAACTTTTTACGAATTAATTGTTGCGCCAAACCAGGGTTTGCTTTTCCTTGTGATTTTTTCATAATTTGACCTACCAAGAACCCGATGGCTTTATCCTGGCCAGCTTTGATATCCGCTACTGATTGAGCACTTGCAGGGTCAGCCAAGACCTCATCAACAATTGCCTGAATTGCCGATTCGTCACTAACTTGTAGAAGGTTGTTTTCCTCTGCGTATGGACGGGGCTGAACGTCACTGCGTAATAGTTCATTAAAAATTTGCTTTGCGGCCGTACTTGAAACTTCGTTGGCTTGGACCATTTCGGCAAGCTCAATGAACCGTTCAGAAGTATACTCTTCTTGAATATCGGTTGGCGCTTCATCACTACTTCCAGTTGAACTTGCAAACCAGTGAGCAATCGCCTTGGCAATCGTATCACCTTTTTGCTCTTGCGCATCGAGGACGATATTCGCATAATTTCGATTATTAAGCAGTGAATTAACCACTGAGATATCAAGACTCATCGAAAGCCATTTTGCTCGATAAAAACGAGGGAGATATGGAACTTCGGCTTGAATCGTCTCAATCTCTGCATCAGTCAACACGATTGGTGGAATATCCGCATCAGGCATGTAGCGGTAATCCTGAGCATCTTCTTTGCTTCGTTGTGAAGAAGTTTTTCCTGACGCATCATCCCATCCGCGCGTCTCTTGAACTATCTTTTCGCCTTTTTCGATTAGTTCTATTTGACGAACAAACTCGTATTCAGCCGCTTTTTCAACACTTCTAAATGAATTTAGGTTCTTTACTTCAGCGCGAGTACCAAGTTCAGTCGCACCTTTAGGCGCAATAGAAATATTAACATCAAAACGCATGTTGCCATGATACAAATCACCTCGCGTCACACCTGCGTAGGTCATCAATCGATGAAGTTCTGTTGCATAGGCTTTCGCGCCCGCGGCAGAGTGAATATCTGGCTCAGACACTACTTCAATCAGCGGCGTGCCAGCACGGTTAAGGTCAACAAGACTATAGTCTGAATAGTGCGTTAGTTTTCCAGCATCTTCTTCGATGTGGGCATGATGGATACGAACAGTAACGAATTCACCATTTTCAAGAGGCGCTTCAACCGTACCACCGATAATGATCGGCTGATACATTTGGGTTGTTTGGTATCCCTTTGGAAGGTCAGGGTAAAAATAATGCTTTCGATCAAAACGGCTAACACGAGCAATTTCTGAATCAAGTGCTTTTCCCGCACGAACCGCTAGTTCAACCGCATGATAGTTCAGTACAGGAAGCATGCCTGGAAGGCCAAAATCGATTGGATTAATCGCCGTATTTGGCGCTTTGTCGCGAGCATCGTTATCTGCGCCGCTAAATAGTTTTGTTGTTGTTGCAAGCTGTACGTGACACTCGATACCAATCGTCATGTCATACTTTTCAATAATTTCAGGGGTGATCATTAAATAGCTCCTACGTCTTTTAGAGCTTGCTTGAAAGCGGCCAATGTTGTGCGAGCATTGTTGTAATCAACGCGCACGTCTGTCTCGTGAGCAATTCGGTTACGAAGTTTGTGTGCATTCCAAACACTATTGGCATTTGACCACTTCGATTTCATTTGTTTCATTCGATCCGCCATCGTGTTTCCAGGAATACCTCGCTCCATCAATGCTTGATCGAGTAATTTGTCAGCATTCATAACGCACATTTGATACGTTGCTTCTTCCTCACGTCGAAGTTGCTGTTCAATCGTCATCCAACGAGAACGATACTTTTCGACATCAAGCGCACGTGGGCCACGACGCGACAATGCGATAATCGCAAACAATATCCCGCCAAAAACGAGGACTGCCGCAAAAAAAAGAATAATTGTAATACTTTGATCCATTATTTGTTCTCCATTTGTTTCGCCAACGCGAGTAATCGACTATCAGTCCGACGTTGGCCGATGAGTTGCACGCCAATTGGCAAGCCCGCCTCGCTCTTACCTGCAGGCACACTGATTGCCGGCAATCCTGCCAAACTTGCAGGAACGGTCATAACATCTGCCAAATACATCTTTATTGGATCGTGTGAATTTTCACCGATCTTAAAGGCTGGAGTTGGCGCAGTCGGACTTATGAGTACGTCGAATGTTTCAAATAAAGTATTAAAGTCATTAATTAACAATGTCCGTGCTTTTTGCGCTTGGAGATAATATGCGTCAAAGAAACCGCTTGAAAGGACGTAACTACCGATCATAATACGACGTTTGTTTTCCGCCATGAATCCTTGATCACGAGAGAGACCATACACTTCAGAAAGCTTTGAGGCCTCGGCGCGTTTACCATAGCGAATACCGTCGTAACGGCCTAAATTACTGCTGATTTCTGCAGGCACGACAATATAGTAAATACCGAGTGCATACTTCAGAAGCGGCAAACTTACTTCTTCGACGGTATGACCAGCAGATTTTAATGATGCGACAACGCCATTCACCGATGAACGAACTTCGCTATCGACGTCATCTGTCATCGACTCGCTAATAATTCCAATCTTGAGTGGGCCGTCGAGAACACTTGGCGCAAAGAACGGAGGGAGTGTCGTCATATCTTTAGGATCAGGGCCGCTCATAATATCCATAATTGTAGTTGCGTCATCAACGGATGATGCAAGCACGCCGATCGTATCTGTACTACTTGCCATTGCAACAACACCGTAACGGCTGACTGTTCCGTAGGTTGGCTTTACTCCCACAACCCCATTAAAGCTTGCTGGCTGGCGAATAGAACCACCAGTGTCTGTTCCGAGTGCAAAAGGAACAATATCAAGTGCAACAACCACAGCAGAGCCACCACTACTTCCGCCCGCGACACGTTCTTGATCGATCGCATTTTTTGTTGGACCATAGGCAGAGTTTTCGGTACTTCCGCCATGAGCAAAGGCATCAAGATTTGCCTTACCAATACAAATTGCTCCTTCGGCTTCGAGTTTTTCGATAGCTGTCGCTTGAAGTGGTGCTTGGAAATTCTCCAAGAATGAACTTGCGGCGGTCGTGACACCACCAAAAGTTAAGAAGTTATCTTTTGCAATAAAAGGAACGCCCGCTAGCCTTCCGGACAATTCACCGCGGTCAACTTTATCAGCCTGCGCAAATGCACGCTCTTCATAAAGATGTAAGATCGCATGAAACGACTCGTTCTCACGAGCTTTCGTAATAGCACGTTCGACATTGTCGTGCGCAGAGATACCAATAAAATCTTGTATAACAGACATAATAATTATAAAACTTTCGGTACTTTTATGTGATTCTCTAATTGCTCAGGTGCGAGCGCGAGCAGGTCATCTCGACTCACTCCATAATCATCGACTGTATCTTCACGCCAAACATTTTGCAGATCGGTCACCTGGTAGGTTGGCTCGACGCCAGTTGTGTCGAGCTCGGAAAGTTGTTCAATATAGCCGAGAATATTTTCGAGATCAGATTGTAATGACACGACTTCGTCATCGCTTAATTGCAAACTACTCAATTGAGCCAAGTGGTGCACGTCGTCGTCAGAAATTTTTACCATATCACCTATTGTAGCTTAAATTCTTACATTTTAGAGCGAATATCAGTAATGATATCGCGTAGTTCAGCTGCCTTTTCAAATTCCAAGTTCGCACTCGCTAGGTCCATTTGACCAGATAATTCTTTAATGAGGCTCGCATATTCGTCTTTAGGAATTTTACGAAGGTCAATTTTTGGTGTTTGGTCTTCCTTTTTCGGAATGATCGCACGTAATCCTTCGCTAATACCTTTGGATACACTGACAGGAGTAATATTATGTTCAGTATTATAGGTTGTTTGAATGGTGCGACGACGATCAGTTTCTTCAATCGCACGTCGCATCGAGTCAGTCACTCGATCCGCATACATCAGTACTTTACCTTCAAGGTGACGCGCAGCACGACCGATATTCTGAATCAGCGCGCTCGTACTTCGAAGAAAGCCTTCTTTATCGGCATCAATAATAGCGACCAAACTCACCTCAGGAAGGTCGAGCCCTTCACGCAGTAGGTTAATACCGATCAACACATCATAGACACCCGAACGAAGATCATTCAAAATATCACCGCGCTCCAGCGTATCGACTTCACTGTGAATGTATGCCGTTTTTATGCCTAGTTCCAATAAATAGGTTGAAAGGTCTTCAGCCATACGCTTCGTCAGCGTCGTCACCAATACACGCTGGTTTTTCGAGGTACGATCACGAATTTCAGCAATTAAGTCATCTATTTGCCCTTCGGTCGGTCGGACAATGATCTCTGGGTCAATCAATCCTGTTGGGCGAATAATCTGCTGAGCAGGTTCTGGGCTATGTGCTAGTTCATAATCAGCTGGTGTCGCAGACACGTAAATCGCTTGGTTCATATGGCGATTAAATTCATCAAAAGTTAATGGACGGTTATCGAGTGCACTTGGCAAACGGAACCCATAATCCACCAACACTTCTTTGCGTGCACGGTCACCATTGTACATACCACGGACTTGCGGGAGCGTCATGTGACTTTCATCTACTAACAACAGGAAGTCATCTGGAAAGTAGTCCAGTAATGTCGCTGGTTGCTCACCAGGTTCACGACTAGTAAGGTACCGACTATAATTCTCAATTCCCTTCACAAAACCAGTTTCTTCGAGCATTTCAATGTCATACTTCGTTCGTTGCCCTAATCGCTGTGCTTCGAGGAGCTTGTCATTCTTTTCGAAATACTCCATACGCTCTTCGAACTCTTGTTTGATCTTTTCAATTGCCACCGCGAGCTTGTCTCGTGGTGTAACGTAGTGACTACTCGGGAAAATTGTAAATTCATGCGGTTCACCGAGAATTTCGCCCGTCAGAGGATCGATACGAGTTAAGCGCTCTACCTCGTCACCGAAAAATTCAATACGATACGCAACGTCACTACCCGCTGGATAGACATCCACAATATCACCACGAACACGAAATGTTCCACGGTGGAAATCAATATCATTACGTTGGTACTGAATATCAGTTAGTAATCGAATAAACTTATCTTGTTGACGTTTCTCACCTGTCTTGACCGTAATCGACATCATTTCATACGCATCAGGCGAACCAATACCGTAGATACAACTGACACTGGCGACAATAATAGTGTCTCGGCGCGTTAACAATGCGGTCGTTGCAGCGTGACGCAAGCGATCGATTTCGTCATTAATTTTACTGTCTTTCTCGATGTAGGTGTCACTACTGGAAATATACGCCTCTGGCTGGTAGTAATCGAAATAGCTCACAAAATAGTGCACTTCGTTATCAGGAAAAAACGCCTTGAACTCACTATACAGTTGCGCGGCGAGTGTTTTGTTGTGAGCAAGCACCAGCGTTGGCACGTTACGATTGGCGATAATATTTGCCATCGTAAAAGTTTTACCGCTTCCGGTCACACCAAGCAGTGTTTGTTCTTTCTCACCTTTTTCAAGCCCTTCAATAAGGGTCTTGATTGCCGTTGGTTGATCACCAGTCGGTTCGTAAGCGGAAGTGAGTCGGAATTGCGTGTCCATTCCTTCTATTATACGTTATTTCACTACGAGCGATTCAATGACCTTTTGAGCGGTTATTGCTGCAGTCGATTTGAAAGCAGTTTCAATTTCGGTGAGCGTGAGATCATTGCGTGGATAACCACCTTCTTTATCTTCAAGATTCGTAAATGAAACAACAAAGCGCAAGATAGGACCACTATTTTCTGGATCGAGTGCAATATAATCAGCAAAAAGATACACAGGACAGCTTGAATCGCCAGCCTTTGCATTTTTGACCGAATCGGTATTCTCCATAGCGGCAAAATGGTAGGTGTAATAATCGAGCTCGCTATATTGAGTTGGTTGTATATGAGCAATACTTTTGCCTGCAACCATACCTTTGGCACCAGGGATAGCCGCCCAACTTGCTTGGATAATAGGGTCAGTAATCGAACCATCATCCCCACAAGCCCCGCCAAGTCCTTCAGGTGTAAAGATTGAGTATCGTATATTTACCGTACCGTCAGCACTGGTTAATACCCCGTCCTTATTTGTCCACGTCTTTGGATATTGAAAACTTAACGTATGCCCAAGATTAGTCAGTGTCCCCGTTTCCGTCAACGCATTCTCATCAGGAGCTGTTGTTGAAGGCCCAGTGAAGGATTTTCCTTCAGCTGTTATACACTGCTCAGGAAAAGTAAGTTGCATCTTACTTCCTTCAGCGGCCTTACACTCTTCGAATGAAGTTACCGAAACAACCGCCGTCTCATCTTTTTTGCCAAAGTTATTCCATAGCACCCAAGCAAGAAGCCCTAGTATTACCAGTACGAGCAAAACAATACCGACGATTATTCCTACGTGACCTGATTGCTTATTCACACTCATATGGGTAGCTCCTCGTGAAGAACACTTTACTTTGCGCGGTTTACTTTGCGCTCATGTGCATTGATACGCTCAATAATTTCATCATAATTATCGAGAATCTCATACAATTCACCTTCATCCTCATTGATCGTGTGATACTGATCGCGAAGTACGGTTTTAATCACGTGATCAAGTGGATTCCAGAAGTCTGAACCGACCAGGATAATAGGCGCTCGTGAAATTTTCTTTGTTTGTTGAAGTGCGAGGATTTCAAACAGTTCGTCGAAGGTTCCGAAACCACCTGGGAAATAGACAAATGCACTGGCATCAAGCGTCATCGATACCTTACGTCCAAAGAAGTGATTAAACTCATAGTTATCGGTTGTAAATCCATTCAAAGCTTGTTCGTGAGGGAGTTTAATATTAAGTCCAATTGAATCTCCGCCGGCATCAAAGGCGCCACGGTTCGAAGCTTCCATCACTCCATATCCACCACCAGTCACAACGGCAAAGCCTTCGCGGGCAAGTCGAGCAGATAGATCATACGCACCGAGGGTGATATTGTCGTCCTGTGCTTTACGGGCAGACCCAAAGATCGTGACCGTTTTTTCATACTTACCAAGCATAGCGAAGACATTTTCAAATTCTTCAACGACGCCAACCAAACGTCCTTCCGCAGCGTCAATCAAGCGCTGACGAACGAGCAGTTCGTGCTTATTATTTACTTTACTGAGTGCTTTTGCTCGGTTCTTTGGCTTGGGAACAGATAACTTTTCCGGAGCAATCATATCGTTATCAAGTTGCTCGAGAACTTGCGATTCGAGATTCTTGAATCCCATGTAGCGAACAAAGATTTCATTCCAGAGGCTCTCACGGAAGTGATATGCATAGCGACCTTCGTACGGTTCTTTGTTTGAGTAGGCGAAACTGACATCAAATAAGTTAAAGGCAACCGGGAAACCATCGTATTGAAGCGCAACGTAATCACGGTCTTTCCAGAATTCGAGTTCAGGATCAAGTTGATACAAGAGGTCTTCTGCACGACGCCAGTGGAGGTCTTCGGGTTGTACGTGCGGCTCAAAAGCAATCGGCGCAATTGAATCTTCCTTATGTTTCCCAAGGTATCGTTGGATCACTCGCCAGTGAATATTTTTTCCAACCATAAGACTCGCAGTACCAGGATCGGCAACCAATGTCGTCACGACCGTTTTACCGAAGTGAGGCTTGGCGCTTTTAAGTTTAAAGAATGTCGAGTAGAGTTTGACTTCATTCATGTAGTGGAACAAGAGTGGAAGTGTCTTGAGAACTAATCCGCGCATCTTTCGTGCATGCATTGGTACAACAACAATAATTCCCATTTCTTTGGTGTGAGTGACGTTGTGAAGTTTCTTTTGCACAAAGTGCGCCGCAAGATCAACGTACTTTTCGTGATCCATCTGTACGATACGGAGATCACGCTCTTCGTAGTCATCTGGAGTCACTGTTTCAAATAGTTCGTCGTACTTATTCAACCATTCAGGGCCTTCAGAAAAGCGAAGTGCGGTGTAGAGTTCATCAAAATCCTCGCCTGCAAACATTGCGTCAACATCAGTGTAGCCCAACTTTTCCATCAAAGTCTTTGGCGGCATCGCACGGAGGAATTCTTTGGCTTTTTCACGCTTGAGAACGAAAACTTTACGATTAAACTTAACGCTGTTTGCAGCATCAATCATATAAGGAATCATCTGACGAACGTCATAATCCTCTTCAGCACCAATGACTTTCGTTAAGCGCTTAATGTCCTCTTCGATTCGATTGTAAAGCGCGTGATACACTTCAGGACCCGTTGCAAGCACAGGATCAACACCGAGGATCCGCAAACTTTCGTGAGCCTTCTCGGTAATATCACCGATTAACTTTACGTCAGCGCCAGTTTTGCCACTTGCCTCTTCGAGCTGCAATAACGATTGGCTAAAGATAGGTTCCTCAGCGTCAAGTAAGCTCTGTAAAAATTTTGCCATTTAAAAATCCCTTTCTTCGATC
>Ga0247804_10000913_pt1 | contig 13741 bp, 13 predicted proteins | sample UWRJL029104C1_FD_181142 | JGI IMG/M metagenome (GOLD analysis project Ga0247804, IMG submission 181142) | Plant litter microbial communities from Arlington Agricultural Research Station in Wisconsin, United States - UWRJ-L029-104C-1 | ecosystem: Environmental > Terrestrial > Plant litter >...
CCAGTAGGGAGGAGAAGGGTTATGATAAGAACAGGCCCGCCATCGGCAGCAACTACGGGCGTGGTCTCTGTATCTGCGCTGATTGCCGCTTCACTTGAGGGGGAGGTTTCGGCTGTCTCGACTGGTGGTGTCGTATGATGCGATTCTCCTAATCTCTCGCCAGTACTCGTCGTCGCGGGAAAATCGGAGGTCATGGGCGAAGTATGGGGAATTGACACATCGTTCAGGAGCCCTTGCCCTTGCGAGGTGTCGGTCGTCTTGTTCGACGTAGTCAGATTCTCCATTTCGACTGATACTCTTGTTGCGGTATTTGACGTCGAACCACCTCCTGCACTTGGAACGCCAGCTCCTGCACTTGAATCTTGAGCCGCCATTGGTCAGCTTCAGCCCAGCTGCAGATATGGTCTATTATGTTGATACGCCGCCAAATTATTCGGCCCTTTGATATATTTGCACTGTAGGTATGTATGGGAGCGATAAGTTGGAAATGTGAGGGGAATATTGGCTTTGAACTAGGAGCATATATTGAGTTTTGCCAAGCATACACATGGAAGGCATGTGGCCCCTGTCAAACCTGGAGATTCGGGACGATGGCGTCGGTTACGGCAACAACACAGCATATGCAATTACTTTGCAAGTTTAGATGATTTTGATTAAGTAAAAGATCGCAAACTATTTGGATTAATTATTCATCTGGGATGTTGACAGTCCGTAATTAGTTGTATCAATCATCGTACATCACTTACCTTTGGAAACGTGTGCTTCTCTTTTCAACTAAGGCGGATGAGGAGCTCTAGTTCATCAATTTGCCTCGTATAGTTTAGAACAAAGAATGCCAATGCCATTACCAATGCTAGGCAAGTAGCTATTTAGCTTGTGCAAAAGATCACATACCTGTTTAAAACTAATGAAACTGCCCGGGCTAACACGATAATTGTTTTTAGCAATAGTGACTAGCATATATTGAAATTTCGATTTTGCCAACCACCGTCTCAGACTCCGCGAGACATCAATATCTGCAGGATGCTTGATTTAGGCCAACAAGTTTAAGAGCTATTAACTTGTTAGGTATGACCTTGTCGCAAAGACTCTTACTGTGAAATACTATAGTCTAGCTGATTACTACACACTTGACTAGTTGCCACTTTACAGATGAGTCTGTTCTCTACAATGTTCTTCCTAGCAGAGCATTTACCCTAGCCATTATGTATGGAAGTTATAGACAATATCGCATACTGGCTCTATACTCTCGGCTTTGCTCGGTAACTCAAAGCGAACAATTGGACGTTCACTCTACTTTCTATTCTTGGCTGCGTCACCACTCTTGTCTTCCAAGAAGTTTATCTTGGTTTACATTTCTTTTGTAAGCCTTACAACATAGATATTCCTTTGGGAAGCAATTTTGTTCTCAACATCTATATGAAGATCGCCGTGCTCTTTTCTTCCTTGTGGAACGTGTCGAATACAGGCATATCCCTGGACTTTTTAGCCTCATCATAACATGACAAGCAGCCATATCCTAGAAGCAACGACTACCACAACAAGTAGAGATTAAAGTTGAGGTCGTATAACGTGAGCGCTTCGAGTTTTCTGTATCCAGAGGCACGGTTGAGGCGCAGTTTTCAAGTTTCCCGAACATCTCCTTCTGACATAAGTTCTACTTTTCAGCTGAAATTTTCTGATGCTGTGTAACCAGTCAAAGCATAAACATGACAGCTCCTTAATCTCCAACTCAAAACTTCAAGAGAATGGAAATTCGCTTCATTCAGCGGTGAATGGTAAGAATTGCAACCTAGACGGCTCACTTGCCAAGACGAACAAATAGATTTTAATATGTAGTCTGCAATCGAAAATAGCATGAGGCTAATACGTGGATGGCGTTGCAGACTTGTTGCTTACATGCGTTGTGCTTCAATCGTCCACTAAAACGTTGAGGTATCAATTGTTAACCCGAGCCTACAAAACTTACGCACGTTAGAAATGAGCCGTAGTTATCAGCCACATCGAAGCTTCAGACGTAAGAAATATGGGTAGATTCTATCTGACATCTCATACTTATATATACTCCGCTATCTCGAAACTTTATAACTTATAGTACTCATTTTTTCACCAGATATTCTACACTTGATTGTTTGAATAATTTAAGTGACACACTATTTATATAACAAGCACAATGAGCGTTTCCCAAGAGAAGACTTTGGCGATATTTGGGATTGGAGGTTGCTGTAAGGCAGTTCTCCACCAAGCCCTCGCAGCTGGCAACAAAGTTAATGTACTTGTCCGCACTCCTTCCAAGCTGTCTGATATTGCAGCCCAATATCCGAACAACTTGCACATAGTACAAGGCGACATCTCTTCTGTTTCAGCTATCAAACAAGCGCTCATCTCAGATGGACAAGTTGTCGATATGATTCTATCCGGGATTGGCATGGCGATGAAAATGAAGGGTCTGGGATTTACATCTGAACAGCCAAATGTCTGCGAGGACACTGCCCGAAACATTCTAACTGCCCTAGATGAGTTGGACAAGGACGGTGCAATTAAATCAAAGCTAGGGGGGCCACGACTGGTACTCATAAGTAGCACTGGCATTTCAACTAAGGTTCGAGATATACCCATTGCCATGATGCCGCTCTATCACTGGATGCTCAAAATACCCCATGAAGATAAGATGAAGATGGAGAAACTTGTTTGTGCTAGTGGGAGGAAATGGGTACTGGTCAGACCCAGTTGGCTGCTTGATGGAAAAGCAAAGGGTATTGCGTCAGTCCGAGTTGGAGTTGATAACCCGAACGATGGGCAGATTGGTAAGAATGTGGTTGGGTACGCAATTGATAGGGAAGATGTTGGCAATTGGATTTTCAAAGAGTGCTTCGAGGGAAGCGGGGAGGAGTGGGAAGGGAAGATTGTCACTCTAACGTACTGAGCTTGCTCTTGCTGGTGGCTTGCACAGAGTCTGTATGTTATGTAGCGCATTTATTGGCGAGACGGGATAGTGATAAACAGAAGGAAGGGCTCGCTCTATTCCTATCAAAGATTCAAGTCGACTCCAGTTTCATCTTTTAGATCCAGGCGAGGTAACTGCATTTATGAATTTGGACTGGCTAGCTGAATGTATGGAGAAAGCTAGTCTTCTGAACTTATAAGGGAAGGCATTAAACGTGTACGATGCCTCTGCTAGAAGTTAAAAATAAGTTATAATATGAATGGATATAGAATAGGTGTCAATCCTTCCTACCCTATGCTTAGAATAGTCAGAACTCAGATACAGTCAAATTTCAATAGGACAGAGTTATATAATAGCTGAGTGCCATTTTGTGTTCGGGGTATTTTGTCCACTACGAATCAGACTGGCATAAATAGGGGTACTTCGGTACCGCCTTTTTAGCGAGGATCCACAATCCTGGGGTAGATGACTATGACCATTTGTTCAAGGGACTACAATGAAACTGTAAGAAGTATGTCGTATCAAGCTATCTTGTTAGTTGTAAAATCACCAAAAAAGTTGCTTAGTGTTAATAATATTAGTTTAATAGAAATTAGGTCGAAATTTAATCAAGTATTCAATGAACGGTTTAGTCGTGGTCTATGTAGCTCAACGTGCTGCTGTATGCTCTTACGTAACATGAGAGGGTCTCCGCATCTAATAAGAGCAGACGCGTGCGACGACATCACCGTCGAGCATCGAGCAACGGGGAAGCAATGCTTGTCCTCGAGCGATCGAGACGACATACAAGTGCCGTTCTGTACAATTAAACCCTTGGTTTGAATCTGCTACGACATAATGGCTTCTCCTGCCAGCTACATCGTTCCACCCAGGACATCAGACGAAACACCGAGCGCTGACTCCAGCTCCACGTCAAATCCGAGGCTAACCCCTCAATACGATTCTGACGACTCAGATTTCAATGCAGGTGAGCCTGGCGAAAGTTTCAAGCTCCAGCGACGCGACAGGGACTCGGAGAAGGCATTAGAGGATGAAGAGGAGGACGGGGAGGAGGACGGGGAGGAGGATGATATCGATTATGGAGGTTGGCATGAACGCAGAGCCAGCGTATCAACAACGCATTCATACCAGCTGTATACGCCGGATGAAGAGCGTGCGGTCGTCAAGAAGTTTGATAGGAAGCTAGTGTTTTTCGTGGCATTACTCTACATGCTGAGCTTCTTGGATAGGTCTAGTAAGGCCTCTCTCTCCGCGGATAGTTTCAAACTAATTTATATAGACATTGGAAATGCCAAAATTGCTGGTCTTGATCTCGACCTCGACCTTGACACCAAGAAATACGAATGGGTGCTAGAAGGCTTCTATTTTGCCTATATCAGTTTTGAATGGATGAGCATATTGTGGAAGATAATACCGGCGCATATATACGTCACTGCAATTGTGCTATCCTGGGGAATAGTCGCCTCACTCCAATCTGTTGTAACATCTTTTCCTGGCCTTATGGTCCTTCGAATTCTCCTTGGGATTGGCGAAGCAGGTTTCACGGGAATTCCATTTTACCTCTCGTTCTTCTTCAAACGTGAAGAACTCGCTCTTCGAACGGGATACTTTATATCAGCAGCGCCTCTAGCCACAGCTTTCGCCAGTAGTCTTGCTTGGGTAATCATCGAAGTAGCAAGATATTGTCCTATAGCTCCATGGCGTTTACTTTTTCTCTTGGAGGGATTCCCATCGGTTCTTGTAGCGGTTGTGGCATGGCGCATAATACCAGACTCGCCATCCACTGCAACTTACCTCACCCGCCGCGAAAAGAAGGTCGCTCGACTTCGACTAAGGAAAGATCATCATACGACTGAGCCCTCCAAGGGACTTAATGTTCGACACATGATAGAAACCATTACAGATCCCAAGAGTTGGCTCACAGCAATCATGCTATTCTGTGCGAATATGGCATTCTCTTCATTACCTGCATTCCTTCCCAATATTATACACGAAATGAAACACAGCGTCGTAATGTCGCAGGCCTTGGCTGCTCCTCCATATCTGTTGTCATTCTTCGCCGTAATCTTAACCGCATATCTCTCAGATCGCTGGCAAAACCGCGCTTACTTTGTAATCTTTCACAGTCTTCTGTCTGCATCTGGATATAGCTTTATAGCTCTGGCCGGTGTGCGGGGGTGGAGTACATGGTTCAGATACGCCGGAATTTATCCAGCAGCCATAGGCTTCTTTTGCGTGATAACGATTATCATTACGTGGACTATCAATAACCAAGACTCCGAGAGCAAGCAAGGGGCTGGATTTGCCATGTTACAAACTATTGGGCAATTCGGCCCGTTGTTAGGAGTAACATTATATCCTGAAAGTGACGCCCCTCTTTACACGAGTGGCATGTGTGCGTGTGCTATAAGTATGACTATTGTGGCTATCCTGGCAGCAATCTTGAGGATATATTTGGCAAGGTTGAATAAGGCAGTAGATGGAGATGGGTATGGCAAGATAGGAGAAGGCCACAATCCAGTAAAGCATAAAACAGCTTTTAGATTTATGTTATGAATAAATGATTATTGAACTATGCTAGACTTGCCCTGAGCACTCTTTTAGGCCCAAATTTCCCAGCTATGCTAAAAATCAATCTGAATTGGACCTGAAATCACTAAGCCTATTTATAATATTGTCTTGCACATTGTAAAAACCTTTGGCATAGGATTATCTTGGAGAGATGCTGTTATTAGTCTATCTATATGCGATCTATACTCCAATTTCTTCAGGAAGAAAAAGTAGTAGACTAAGTACTCCATAGTCCGTGGTAGAGCCTGACCCTGAAATGGTTTGCACGCCCAGCTTGCCGCACGTAGTTTTGATTACAACGGAATCATTAGCAGCTTATGCCACTCGTAACCTCGCGATTGCAACAAGAGCCAAGCTATGACTTGTCGATAGCAGAAGATATCTACAACACAAAGTAAGATACAGTGCCGACTTCGCTAGGTATGGAAAACCGCACACCGACATTTTTGAGGGACGGTTAGAATTCTCTTGAGATCAGGCTCCTAGCAGCCTCAGAGTTACATTGAAAAACAGAAGAAGACCAATTTTATTGGTGCTACCCCCAATTGGGGCCCCTTCACTGTACACCGCCACATTCAGGATTCGTTCTGTCCCGTCCCGTCCGTGCGATTCCGCTTCCATGAGCAATCTCCAAGCATCTCAAATACATTTAAAGTATCGCACTTAAAGAGAGCTAGGTGCCTAGCCAGAAACAGCTAGAAAACCAGGCTGTGTTTTCTGCATTTCTGTCGTACACCAGTTGATTTCTAGTATTAGACTGAAGTCTGCACCTTTCGGCATTCTTCGGCCATTCTAGATGCAATGTCGCAGGTCGAGTAAGCATGTCAAGCATCATTTTTCACTATAGCGGCAATAGTAGTATTCAGAAAACACTTTCCGAGATCACCAACGATCTAGCGACCCACAAGGATATCCATGATTGGGACGAAGATATCTACCCTGATCTTGTCAAAAGGCTTGCCACGTTTTCTAGGAACGAGCTCTCACGGCGTCAGCTTGCTAAAGCGGACTATCTGGTCAACTTTAGTGTCGTACAAGAAACCAAAACCGTCAATGATGTGATAGTTAGACAAGTACCCCCGAAACACACCTCGAGTGCTGTTCACCAGCTCTTCCCGGTATCTTTAAACGTGGTAAGTGACTCGTTATTGAGAAGAAGCAAGCTTACTAAATATTGATTATAAGGTGAGCAATACCAAGTCTCTTGATTCGACAGTTGGAGTGCCGAGTTCGTCGCAAGGTCGGGTGGTGTAAGCTCCGTTATTAACCAGTAAAATTTCAAGTCGTTAATCCAGCGTAGAGAAACTAAAGAACATATCAATGATTTCCAGCGCTCTAGTCTACTCTTGCTTCAGTTGTTTTGTCTTCGTCTTGCTAATGAAGAATTCACTTTCATTCGAGCCTTCATTCAACGACACGTATTGCTTGAGACTGCTTACAAAGAGCCCTCCTTATTTCAGGCATTGTCACCTTCCGACTCTGTGAGTAAACTCCCTCAGCCATATCTAGAGCTCGGTTTGGAGACGGCATTTGACAAATCGTATAGCTGCAGAGATGCTACAAACGAATAACGTTGTCATTTCATCTTTCCCACCTCTTGCTTTGCGCTCATTCTTCTCTGAGTGCTGCCTCTGGCGTTATTGATAGAAGTCTTGTTGGCCGTTTCGAGCCCAAGAGCGAGGCTAGCTCGGAAGAAAATCAACAGTACTTGTTTAAAGCTTCATCCTCAGTACTACTCACCATCACCATTCCTCAAGTACAGCCAAATCGAGAAGAGGAACATCGTCTGTTGAGTGACCCTGAAGGACTATGGAGTGTCATCATAGTGAATGGATCATGGCGCATGGCATCTACATCCAACCTGGAGCCATTGGAATTCCAAACGCCCATTGCCCAGTTTGTTCGGGGGATTTGCAGCACGGTGATATCTCAAAGAGTGAATATTCATCCCATAGTCCACGAGTTGAAGGAGAAGCTTCGGGCTTCAGATGATGATAGTCTGTTTGATGATCAACAATTCAGCAAATCAAGGATGTATCATTGGATTATCAAAACCTGTCATGAGACACGGGCTTCAATCCAAGCCAATCTTAAGTTTTTACAAGATTTTACAACGAACCGCCTACCTGTTCTCCGGGGAAAAGCACATGTATGCGAACAACATGGCATAGAACATTGGAGCTTGAGATTGAGAGAAGAGATCGCGGAGCTAGATAATATCCAGATGGAAGTTGACTCATTACGAGAACAAGTCAGAGAGCTTGTAAGTCTTTTACTTTGTCATCAATCATGACTTCGCCGGTTCCATCGCTAATCCAAGTTTTAGAGAGATGCAGTATGTCCTTCTGAGCCATAAATTCTAGCTTGCTTACTGACTATGGTAACAGCTCCATGGAGCAACAGCACTGTTAGAAAGTAGGATCGCAGTCATGCAAGGTGACCGAATAAAGACTCTGACCTACGTAACCATTGCCTACCTTCCAATTAGCACAGTTTCGGTACGTAATATTGCCATAGGTTTCTTGTTAAACTCTAAGAGCCTATCTTTGCCACCTGGTATACTCGCTGACTTTTTAATCTTCAGTCAATTTACAGTATGAAGGCTTTGCCGGACGAGGCTAACCTCGTCTCGTACTTCATCGTCATTATTGTTGTATTGCTCGTCACGCTGCTCGCCGCGATTGCAATCCAGAAATATTCAGCACATGGAGCTGAAAGGCATTTCAAACACTCCGAAAAAGATGATAAACGCTCTACAGCTGTTGAAGATCTATACCGTGCTGCCGATAAACTCTGGGAATTAACGTGTTGGACTGCGCTCCAAATTCGCCAGTTTTTCCTCGAGACACTCAAAAGTTCACAAAATACCACTGACAACAAGTTCCTAATCCCTATGATATTCGTCGTTTACTTGGTGGCAAAAACCATATGGCTTCTCATTTCGACAATATTTAAAGTGTTATCGTTCCTTCTTTGGGAATATCCGAAGCAGGAAGTAGTATATGGGCTTAATTTACTTTACAAGCCGCCTGTTTCAGTCATCATGCCTCGGATATTCAGTTTCAGGAAGCTTGTTTTGGACCTGCTGAGATTTATCTTGCTTCCGATCTGGCTTGTTCTGGTTGCGTTTCGGCAATTGATGGTTCTGACGGGATGGCTGCTCTACGAATGTTGGTTACGAGCCAGGCAGCTATAGGATTTCGATGCGTGGAGTTTGTCAACCTGTTTCAACTCACAACGGGTTAGATATTTTAATCCTTGTTTAAGTACATTTGTATACAATTACTGTATCTCTAAGAGTATCATGAAAAGGTTTCTTCTTTCCTAGGGCGGATTCTTTGTATTCCCACAGAACCTTGATATCAAACCAAAACCAAGCCACAATAGCTCCCTGTCACAACTCATCAGATATATTTTCTGGGGCTCCACCTTCGCTAAATAAAGGGGCTATCCGCCAAAATTAGACTTTTTGCATGATCGTGAACCTTGGCGGCCCACGTCAACGGGGATGTGGTATATGAACAGGCGTTAACAAGGAGGCTCTCCTTGTGGCGTGTCTCTTTTTTAAACCATGCCGATATGGCTGGTTTTGGCATCTATCTTTTCCTGCGAGGGATCAATAATGGAGTCTTGCACGAACAAGATTTTTCTTTTGACGACAGCGCTACAGCAGGTACAAATGAGCCTTGAATATATAGCCTTAAAAAGGCTGTTTCGACTTAGAAATCCTGATGAGCATGTATTCGTTCGGCTCCGCAAAACGCTCTCTCTGAGAGTTCACCAAAATTACACAGGCACGAACCAAAGGCCCTCTGACAGGCGAGCGTTGATTCAAGCTTTGTGATTCAGCAGTTTTGTGTCTCTCTTTGACATTCTAGATTCAATTTCACTGAATTGTTCAACAATGCTTCATTTCACACAACTCAGCCACGTCTGAATAACAATTGAGCTTCTGGTCCCTTGATGTCCATATAAAGCTTGCCTCCGTTCCATTACCTTCATCAATCAGAAACCAACCTTCAAGGCTCCCGCTTCAAACATCATCAAAGTGACACAAGTCAATCTTATATAACTCAGTCTCAAGCAAATCTTCCTAGATCAAAAGCATAATCTCCCCGCCTGAGCAACAGTCATACAGCTACAAACCCAAGTTCATATCCACCCTCAAAGATGCCTTACATATACGAGAACTACTACAAATGCTGCGGTATGTATACGAAGAACTCCCTTACCTACCTACCTATGCCCTCAAAGATTTTGATCCGTTAAAGTTCCCTGGCTAAAAGTGGTCTAGATTGCGAACATCTCTATGACCCCGTCTACCTAGCATGCCCGGTCTGCAAACACGTCCGCGGCCGAGAAGTCACACGGGTGTTTGGCGGTCGAAACACCTACCTTTCTTGCTGCTGCCATATCTTGCAGGCGTAAAACCGGACAGCAATAGAAATGAAAGGTGGGGATGAGGGAGGGGATTTGACGATGCGTGACTTGACTCGGGTTTTGTTCTTTGGACTTGCGCCGGTGGGAGGTTGCGAGGCAATGATAAGATCTAGCGACTTTTGAAGATGAGAAAGGAGCAGTAGTGTGGGTCCGGGTCTCAAGGGAGCAGGTTTAACTGCTTTGATACCTGGGATGTTCTATGGGATCGACGAAATAATACATGGCTTTTATACAAAGATACAACAAATGGAAAGTGAATTGATATCGTAGCCTTTATATCGAATGGGCTTTAAACTTATCTATCATTCAAAGTACAGCATCTTATCGTAGTTTCTACCAGCCATCGAGGAACAAGGAGGTATGTATCACTGTTCTAAGCGAGAAACTATGCCTAGCAAAAGGGGGAAAGCTGCCATTTTGTCCCCAGTAACTCCCCATCCCATCCCATCTCTTCCAAAAAAGAAAAAAAAAAACCATCTGCTGCATAATCAACATACACAACATACATCCACGAACAAGTTCTACTCTATCCCAGCCTCATTCACGGTCTACAGAGCCTTACCCAGGTAACCTTGCTAGGTAATAGCATTTATTGCAGGAGAGGAGCTGATTTCCACAAGCCCACCTCCAATCGGCAACGTTATCTTTTCCCATGCTTTTCATCCTTAAGCCGCCCCGTCAAATCCAAAAAAGAAGGAGAGGGAAGCCACACGTTTTGGAAATATGGGAAGCCCTCACCGCTTTTTAACTTGTATTAATGTTAGATGCAGTTTTTCTTTCTTAAACCTACCAGGAAGAGACTGCATGCTCTGTTTCAAGGATTGAGCAGGCTCCTTTTTTTTCTTTCTCCCATGTGAAATTTATGGTTCAAGTTATTTAGCGTGTGGTTGATATACATTACCTTTGCATATCTTTTTTTCTCAGGACGGTAAGAAGAAGTTGAAAGTGCTAGAGATCTGAAGCCTGCGCGGGAGATGTAGAAATGATAAAGGAATATGAATGAGCCGGCATGGCTTTTAGGTCAGGTAGTTATACCGCTGCTCTTGCCGAAAGTATTGTTTACAGAGTCTGAGGGAAGAATGTTTATACGCTTTTGCGCGAAGAGGCTGACGAGCTATAGGCGCTCGAAAACAGCATGCTATTATCATTGAGATCTAGGATGTTACACATTTGTACTACTTGTGACTTGACCTGGTATAGCATTATTACAGTGTCCTGGTACACAAGAAACGACAAACATCTCCGCCTCTTCCAAGGTCTAGGGATCCTGCGGTATTATCTCCCGACGCTATGGTTGAAGCATTAGGAAGTACGACAGGTTCTGCGGGGAGCCAAACAGAAGTGGTGAGTGCAGCAGTCAGGACTGCGGTGCGACTGAATACATATTACCATACATACAATCATACATACGGGGACCATCTGCATGCAGTTCTTTTCCCATTATGTGAGAGATCACACCGCCATGAAGTGTGTGTACTGTACATACAAACAACTACAACAACCCCCCTGGGATTATCCTTCCGCTGAAGCAAATACAAATACTAGAACCGACAACGCTCGGCACATACCAGACAACTCTCGAGGTTGGGATGAGGCGAAACATGCATATGTTGTGCTATCCATCCATTCGGTTATGCAGCCAGCCTTGTCACCGCAAGGAATTGGCCCCCAAACCTTTTTTCCCCGCGAACCTTTTCTGATCTTGACAAGCTGAGTTTGATCTGTCCTCGGCAAGATTAATTTAAAAGACGGCGGGAAATACCCGCCCGGTAATCCGGGTCGTGCTGGAACGTAACTTTAAAATTGCAATCTGCTTTTGGTGTTCTTTGAGGTCAAAAGGTCGTAGTGGTTATTGGGAGGGTCCTTGGCGTTATTATTGGCTATTGGTGTAATGGAAGGTTTTGTTTTGGTAACACAACTGGCTGACTGGTGGTGGGTGGTTATTTGATCGACCGAAAGCAGGTAAGGAAAGACGAAGGAAAGGACCGATGTCTTTACAATCGTCGAAGGTGCGTTCGGGAGAAAACCCCCAAAGCCGCACAAGGCAAAACGAACGTCAAATGAGGGTTTCATGCTTTTCCCCTTGCATTTAGGATCTCCAGATCGACGACCAGTGCAAGCCGCAATATGGCAGGTTGGTTCCCAACTTGACGCCATGCATGATCCATACATGATATCAGCTGACACCAACGTACGCATTTGTTGATAAACAAGCGAACAGAGCTGTGGGGGGCATTTACGACTGGGTAAAGACGAAAGGGTGTCGTGAATAGTGCTCAGCCACCATGGACATTACGAAGTACGAGAGACGGCGAGTGGAAATCCATCAGCTGCCACTATGGCTTGACGTTTCCAAGGTGGTCTATGAATAGCACATGACGAAGCCAGCGTACGGGAGGGATCACGGTGGCTGGTGACTGCAAGATCAATGAAATATCTGAGATATAGATCAGATCATGCAGATAGAAGAACGAGTACGAGTGTGTTTAGGCCGACGGCGAATATACATGGCAGGCATTCTGGAAGAACCAGACCGTTTGTTTGATGCACCTTTTGTTGGCTCGAGGTGTGCATTGTTAATAAATGTACATACATGTGTCCATCGCGGAAAGTATCCCCGGCCATGTTCAGGATCGTTCCGTAGCTGGTGTTGGTGTGTACAGGGTGAGCACTGGTGAGCTCTTTGGTCCGGGTAACTTGGAGCAACAGTTCCTGTGCAACTGTCGGCGTCTTTGGGACGACCCTGTGAAGCTTCGGATTGGGCCGAGGAGGCCTGTAGATAGTTACCTATGGGAGACTTCCGTCGCGAAGTGGCAGAGGCAGACAAGAAAGGACACTGTGGTCGTGCCCCTGTGATGCATTGCATGGTGCATTTGCATGCGTCTGCTCCAGTGAGGAAATGGCTGACACACCCGCGAGATATCCAGGCGTCGATCTCACCACCACTACCACCCTACGAGCCTATCCCTAGCACATTTAGACAATAGGCGTCGTCCAAATATTGGTGGTGGGCTGCGAGGCCACCCGCTTTGGGAGTCATGATCAGCTGGATGTCAATAGCGACGTCAATTGCAAGAAATAGGAGATGAGGGATGGTTGGTATCGAAAGAACCAGAAGAGCCAGACGCTTGCGAGCATCGTTGGAGTTATTTGCCAGGGGACAATGATGCTCGCGCTCGAGCCCTTGAAGGCATGCTTGATTAGGCTATCCTCTTTCTCGTAGGATGTTACGTAGTGCAAGTACTCGTGTGCAAGTTACTTGTCTACGACAGCAAAAGAGGGAGGAGAACGTGGCCGAGCCGTAGAGGGTTGCTCACGTCGTTGTTCCGTGATAAACTTGCCCGTCGTCCGTATTGACAGACGGCTATTTGGCAAGTCGAGTACGCACGCAGGGTAGCTATGTGGCCCGCACAAGTACAGTGACCAGACCCGTCACTCGAAGCAAGCCGGTGGACCTTGGATATATACCCAGATCGGAGTACTGCGAGGACTGGGCAGTGCATCTCACTAATTACGGGAGTGCCGGCACTCGTACTCTACCGTGGCGATATTTAGAAACTTGGAGATTTGGAAGTTCTATTTGGACTTCGACGACCGGGGGGGCCCAGAGCAATCATACGCCCGGCAGCGTGGATCCTGATAGATTGGATGCAACGCTGCGATGCTGCGACCTGCGACCTTGGGAGGTGTCGGTCCAGGGTTGCTACCCACAGGATTGAGTAATGCAGCCAGCGGCCATATCACGCCCGCTATTGCATGGAGCAGAGAGCTTGTTTATCACGA
>Ga0247804_10000914_pt1 | contig 13740 bp, 10 predicted proteins | sample UWRJL029104C1_FD_181142 | JGI IMG/M metagenome (GOLD analysis project Ga0247804, IMG submission 181142) | Plant litter microbial communities from Arlington Agricultural Research Station in Wisconsin, United States - UWRJ-L029-104C-1 | ecosystem: Environmental > Terrestrial > Plant litter >...
GGCCGTGAAGCTCTGGCCTTCTTCGGCCGCAATTACTACCACTTCGCGGCGCAATACCGGAATGGTGAAGTCATTATCAATGGCAACTTCCACCAGCTCGTTGTCGAGCAGGCGGGTAACAATGCCTTGCTCGGTGCCGGTGAGCAGGCGTACTCTATCTCCTACGTTCATGTAATCTAAGGTTTTGCGATGGCTCGGCCACTTCAGTCGCTCGGTGCTGCCAGCAGCATAGCGGGGCGCGCCAGCCCCAAAAGTACGCCAAGCGGCCGAAGCCGGATTAACATACTGTTAAAACCGCAGTTCGGATACCATCGTTCACCGCTCAATTCTTCGCGCCGCACTCGGCGCAGAATTTCTGCCCCGGCTTCAAAGCCACCCCGCAGCCGGTGCAAAAACGCTCCTGCGCTACCTGGACTGCCGGGTTGGGAGTGCCACAATTGGGGCAAAACTTCTGGCCTGCGGCTAGTTTCGTCTGGCAGTTAGGGCACTGCACCAGCGGGTCGCGGTTCAGAAAATCCAGGTCTTTGGTGTAGTCTTGCTCGCGGGTCTTGGTGCGAATCTGCTCGCGGGCGGCCAGCGACTGCTGAGCGCGCAATTCTTCCTGCTCGTCAGGAGCGCAGTCTTCGCACAAGCCGGCGTTGGCGTTCCAGCACACGTCGGGGCACACCCAGTGCCCACAGCGGGTACACTGCTTAAAATGCTGTTTTCCTTCTACTACGGCCGACTCTAAAGCCGAGTCGTGCGCCTTGCCGCCCACGGCCCGCTGAATGTGATACGCCGCATTCTCCGCCCCACTCAGGCCGCTGAAAAAACTGCCAGCCGCATTCAGCAAGCTGCCCGCAATGCCAATGGCATTGGGCTGAAAGCGCGACATGTAGCCGTTGCGGCACCGGTCGCAGTGAAACTTAAACTGGAAGCCTTTATCTGTAGAAAGGTCGTCGTAGTTGGCAACGAATTGAATCATAGCAAAGTAAAAGTTGAGTTGCTGGGCGAGAGCGGAAAGTTGGTGAGCGGCACCGGCAATAACCGGTCAGCCAGAAATGGCAGTTTTATTCCGATGTACGAACCCCTGCTCATTAATGATAAGCTCAAGTGGGGCTGCCAGCCCGATTTTATCAGGATTGAGGCCTTACAAAGGCATTCACTGAATAGGTTAGGGGCAAGCAATTAGAATAATGACCTTTGTTTTTATGACTTGATTTTTTATGCGTTATGTTTTGAAAGCGCCTGCAGTTGATTTTGCCGACAAGCAAAATAAAGATTTCCTAACCCCAAACGATTGCAGAAAGTGAAACAAAACCCTTAGCTTGCACCCTTCTTTAAGAATCTGCTAAGATTATGGAGGTACAAACGCTGAAATACCCCGCCATCCGCAACTACATCGCCGGCCGTGCCGCCGCGGACGCCGCCGCCACTATGGATGTGTTCAGCCCCCTCACTGGGGCCCTGATTTCGACCGTGCCGCTCAGCGGCGCGGCGGCGCTGGACGAAGCCGTGCAGGCGGCCCAGGCCGCTTTTCCGAGTTGGTCGGCCACGCCCATCAAGGAGCGGGTACAGATTTTCTACCGCTATAAAACCCTGCTGGAGCGCGACATGAAAGCGCTGGCCGACCTCGTGCGGGAGGAAAACGGCAAAACCTACGACGAGGCCCGCGCCGAAGTCGAAAAAGCCATTGAACTCACTGAGTTTGCCTGCTCCATGCCGCAGCTTATTCAGGGTGAATTTCTGGAAGTGAGCAAAGGCGTCGAAGCCCGGGTGGAGCGCAAACCGCTGGGCGTGGTGGCTAGCATCGCCCCGTTCAACTTCCCTAATATGGTGCCGCACTGGACCATCCCGAACGCGCTGGTGCTCGGCAACACCATGATTCTGAAGCCCTCGGAACAAGTGCCGCTGAGCGCCGTGAAAATTGCCGAGCTGCTGAAAGAAGCCGGCCTGCCCGACGGCGTGCTCAACGTCGTGAACGGTGACCGCGCTATCGTGGAAGCCATCTGCGACCACCCGGATATTGCGGCTGTTTCCTTCGTGGGCTCCACCAAAATTGCTAAAGTCGTGTACATCCGCGCCACCGCCAACCTCAAGCGTTGCGTAGCGCTGGGTGGGGCCAAAAACCACCTGATGGTGCTGCCCGACGCCCACCCCGATATGACGGCCTCCAACGTAGCCGCCAGCATGTCGGGCTGCGCGGGCCAGCGCTGCATGGCCGGCTCCACCATGGTGGGGGTGGGCGCGGTGGATGGCATCGTGGCCAAAATAGTGGAAGAGGCCCGCAAGATTGTGGCTGGCCAGAACCTCGGTTCCGTCATTAGCAGGGAAGCTAAAGAGCGTATCGAACAGCATATTGCGGAAGCTGAAGCCGCCGGGGCGAAAGTTCTGCTCGACGGCCGTAATGCCGTGGTACCTGGGCACGAAAACGGCTACTACGTGGGCGCCACCGTCATCGATTACGTGACGCCCGACATGCGTATTGCCCAGGAAGAAGTATTCGGCCCGGTACTCGCCATCATGCGCACAAATACGCTGGACGAAGCGCTGGCCATCGAAAATGCCAATCCTTACGGCAATGCTGCCGCCGTATTCACCCAAAGCGGCAGCCATGCCCGCTACGTGATGGACCATGCCAATGCCGGCATGATTGGCGTCAATATCGGCGTGCCGGTGCCCCGCGAGCCCTTCTCGTTCGGCGGCTGGAACGAGTCGAAATTCGGCGCCTGCGATATTACCGGCAAAAGCTCCATCGAATTCTGGACCCAGCTCAAGAAAACCACGACCAAGTGGAATCCGGAGTCGCGGGTGAACTGGATGAGCTAATTCGTAAGCCTCACGCAACGCGCAAATTGCCGTTGCTTGGGGCTTCGTTATTTACACCTAACTTGCTTTCTGAAAAACCGACCAGCGCAGCTTGGCGGAAATCTTATTTTCAATAAATTAACCAAAAGATTCCAGCGGCCATCTCCCTATGCCACCGCCTGGAAGAAGGACTTCCTCTGACGGCACCAACTCCGTTTCCATTCCACAACTTATACCGCTCGTGCCGCAGAGATAGAAGGCTGCACATTGCGCCTAAGCTGTCGAGCCTGATGGGGAGGTCCTTCACTTTTGGTATTTAATGTTAGCTTTCAAAACCAGAACGTCATGCTGAACGCAGTGAAGCATGACGTTCTTTCTTAATTCGCAAAACCAATGCAGCCCACTCTGGACACCGACAAAGAGCAAATCCTGCACGACAACCTTGACCACACCCTGTTTTCGTGGTCGAAGCAGGCCGGCCTGAACCCCATCAGCGCCGAGCGCGCCGAGGGCGTGTACCTCTGGGACCGCGACGGCAAGCGCTACATCGACTTCTCGTCGCAGCTGATGAACGTCAACATCGGCCATGGCGACCAGCGTATTACCGAAGCCGTAGCCGCCCAGATGCGCGAGTTGAGCTACGTGTACCCGGGTATGATAACCAAAGCCCGCGGCGACCTGGGCCGCATGCTTAATGACATCACGCCCGCCAACCTCACCAAAGCCTTTTTCACCCTGGGCGGGGCCGAGGCTATTGAAAACGCGGTGAAGCTGGCGCGCATTTATACTGGCCGCCACAAGATTGTGTCGTTGTATTTGTCGTTTCACGGCGCCAGCTACGGGGCCATCAGCGTGGGGGGCGACCCGCGCAAGTTTGCTGTCGATAGCCAAGCCATGCCGGGCACGGTGCACGTCGAAAACCCGTATTTCTACCGCTGCCCCTGGTACAGCGCCACGCCCGAGGAGTGCGCCCAGCGCGCCGCCGAAGCTATGGAGCGCATCATCGGCTACGAAAATCCTGGTAGTGTGGCCGCCATCATTCTGGAGGGTGAATCGGGCACCAGTGGCTGTATTAAATACCCGCCCGGTTACTGGGCGCGCATCCGCGAAATCTGTGATAAGCATGGTATTCTGCTTATTGCCGACGAAGTGATGAGCGGGTTCGGCCGCACCGGCAAGTGGTTCGGCTCCGACCACCACGGTGTGAAAGTGGACCTGATGTGCATGGCCAAGGGCATCACCGCCGGCTACCTGCCCCTGGGCGCGGTGATGGTGGACGAAGCCATTGCCAAGTCGTTCGACGACAAGCCGCTGCCGCTAGGTCTAACATACTCGGCTCACCCGGTAAGCTGCGCCGCTGCCGTGGCCACGCTGGAAGTGTATCAGGAAGACAAGCTGTTGGAAAATACCATTGAAATGGGCTATTACCTCGACCAGCAGGTGGCTGAACTAATCGAGCGCCACCCCAGCATCGGCGATTGGCGCAACACCGGCCTCTTCGGCTGCCTGGAACTGGTGAAAAACCGCCAAACCAAGGAGCCCATGGCTCCCTGGAATGCTGCTCCCGACCAAATGGCCGTGATGAACCAAGTTGCCGCCAAAATCCGCGAGCTGGGCATGTACACTTTCGTGCGCTGGAATTATATTTTCATCGCGCCGCCGCTGTGTATCAATAAGGAGGAATTGAATGAAGGTCTGTCAATTATTTCGGAAGCACTGGCCATTGCCGATAAGCACACTAATTAATTAGTCATGGCTGCAGTTTTGTTGAAAAACGGCCGTGTCGTCACCGCCGACTCCGACGCCGTTTGTGATATTCTGATTGAGGGCGAAACTATCGCTGCTATCGGCCGCAACCTGCCGGCCAATGATGCCGAGGTAATTGACTGCACCGGTAAAATTGTTGTGCCCGGCGGTATCGACCCGCATGTGCATCTGGAAATGCCTTTTATGGGTACGTTCAGCTCGGATACCTACGAAACCGGTACTCGTGCCGCGCTGCATGGCGGCACTACTACGGTCATTGATTTTATCCTGCAAAAGCAGGGTAATTCTTTGCGCGCCGCCTTTGAGGAATGGAGCGGCCGCGCCACCGGCAATGCCGTGGGCGACTATAGTTTCCACATGGCTGTAACGGATTTCAATCCGAGTACCAAGGAGGAAATCAAGGAAGTAATTGCCGAAGGCATTACCTCCTTTAAAACATTCATGGCCTACAAAGGCGCGCTCATGATTGACGACGCGCAAATGGTAGGCCTGATGCAGGAAGTAAAGCGCCACGGCGGCCTCGTGACGGCCCACGCCACCAACGGCGACATGATTGATACGCTCATCGCCCAGCACCGTGCCCAAGGCAAGCTCACGCCACTCTACCACTACCTCTCGCAGCCCGAAGTAACCGAAGCCGAAGCCTCCGGCCGCTTCGCCGACATTGCTAACTACACGGGCGTCAATGCCTACATCGTGCATCTTACTTGCGAAGGCGCCCTTAACCAGGTGCGACGTGCTACCGAGCGCAACCAGCGGGTGCTGGTGGAAACCTGCATTCAGTACCTCGTGCTTGACGCTTCCTTATATGAAGATGAGGCGAATGGCGCTAAGGTAGTGATGTCACCGCCCTTGCGCGAAAAAAAGGACCAGGCTACACTGTGGGCTGGTATCAATCAGGGCTTGGTGAACGTGGTGGGTACCGACCACTGTCCGTTCATGTGGGAACAGAAGCTGCTGGGCAAGGATGATTTCTCGAAAATTCCTAACGGTCACCCGGCGGTGGAGCATCGCATGGAATTGTTATTCTCAGAGGGCGTGCAGCAGGGAAAAATCAGCTTGCAAAAGTTCGTGGAAATTACTTCTACCAATGCGGCGAAGATATTTGGCATGTTTCCGCGCAAAGGCACTGTCAGCATTGGGGCTGATGCTGATTTGGTTGTTATTGACCCGGCCAGGAAGCACCAGGTTTCAGCCGATACGCATCACATGAATTGTGATTACTCGGCTTACGAAGGCTGGGAGCTGACTGGAAAAATCGAAACGGTATTGTTACGGGGCAAAGTGGCCGTTGATGCTGGCGAAACGAAAGTCCTGCGGGGCTACGGGCAATTTATTAAACGTGGTCCAACCAACTTTTAGCGCAAGGTTTCGCGAGATTAAAATAGGTTTCGCAATTAAAAGGCGACGCTAAATTGAACTCGTGAAAAATTCTGCTAAACTTCTTTTAACCTCGCGAAACCTCGCGCTAACCCATTTACCCATCTATGCCTAGAATCATCAAATCCGGCCTCATTCAAATGAGCTTGCCCAAGACCGAAGGCGAAGGCACCATTGCCGAAATTATGGAGGCGATGGTGGAAAAACACATTCCACTGATTGAAGAGGCGGGTCGGCAGGGTGTGCAAATCCTGTGTTTGCAGGAGATTTTCAATACTCCCTATTTCTGCCCCGGCCAGGATAAGGCCTGGTATGCCTCGGCCGAGTCGGTGCCTGGCCCTACTACCGACCGCATGGCCGAGTACGCCAAAAAGTATGATATGGTGATTATCGTGCCCATCTACGAGCGCGAAATGGCCGGTTTCCTGTACAACACGGCGGCCGTCATTGATGCTGACGGTACCTATCTGGGTAAATACCGGAAAAACCATATTCCACATACAACGGGCTTCTGGGAGAAATTCTTCTTTAAGCCGGGTAACCTGGGTTATCCGGTCTTCCAGACCAAGTACGCCAAAGTAGGCGTATACATCTGCTACGACCGGCACTTCCCCGACGGGGCTCGTGTGCTGGGCCTCAACGGCGCCGAAATAGTCTATAACCCTTCGGCCACGGTTGCCGGCCTCTCGCAATACCTCTGGAAGCTGGAGCAGCCTGCCCACGCCGCTGCCAACGGCTACTTTATGGGCTGCATTAACCGCGTAGGAGAGGAGAAGCCCTGGAACCTGGGCCGCTTCTATGGAACATCCTATTTCGTGGACCCACGGGGGCAGATTATTGCGCAGGCTGATGAATACAAAGACGAACTCCTGATTGCCGAGTTCGACCTCGACATGATTGACGAAGTGCGTGCCACCTGGCAGTTCTTCCGCGACCGTCGGCCCGAAACATACGGGAAACTGGTGGAGCTGTAATAATTAGTGGTGAGTGGTTAGTGATTAACGGTTAATATTGAGCTGGGTCCGACAATCGGACTTTAGGCTCAAGTAACGGTCACTAACCACTAACCACTAATCATTAACCATTAATCATTAAAAAAGTGGCCGAATTCTCTACTCCTCTTTCCGAACAGCAGTTTGCCGAAAACTTTGCGCAGCTCAAGCCGCTGATGAACCGTACCGAGGCGCTGTATGAAAGCGCCCGCTGCTTGTTCTGCTTCGATGCGCCGTGCATTCAGGCCTGCCCGTCGGGTATTGATATTCCGCAGTTTATTCGGCAGATAAATTCGGGGAATGATACCGGCGCGGCGCGTACAATTTACGCAGCTAATTATTTCGGTAATGCCTGCGGCAAAGTATGCCCGACGGAGGTGCTGTGCGAAGGCGCCTGCGTGTATAATTTGCAGGAAGTGAAGCCAATTGAAATTGGTAGGCTGCAGAGCTACGCTACTACCAAGGCCATTCAGGAAGACAAAAAGCTGTTTGCGCCGGGCGCCGACAATGGGCGCCGGGTAGCCGTTATTGGAGCCGGGCCAGCGGGAATTTCCTGTGCCTGTGAGTTACGGTCGCTGGGTTACGGAGTGGATGTTTTTGAGGCCCAGGCCCAGCCTTCGGGGCTGACGGTGTACGGCGTGGCGCCTTACAAAATCACGAACGAAGAAACGCTGGCCGAGATGGCGTACTTGCAGTCACAATTTGGCTATTCGGTGCAGTATAATTCGCCCATTGTTTCCCGTGAGCAACTGGCGGAATTAGAGGCAGAATACGACGCTGTTTTTCTGGGCATCGGGTTGGGCGAAACCAATGAATTAGGCCTGCCGGGTGAGGATAAAATTAATTGCACGGGTGCGGTAGAATTTATTGCCGAGCTACGCCAGCGGCACCACGAAATGAAAGTGGGCCGCCGGGTAATTGTGCTGGGCGGTGGCAATACGGCCATGGATGCCGCTTCTGAGTCGGCCCGACTGGGAGCGGAGGATGTAGTGCTGGCCTACCGCCGGGGCAAGGAGGAAATGGGCGCCTACGAGTTCGAGTACGACCTGGCCAAAGGGGTAGGAGTGAAGGGCTTGTTCAACGTGGCGCCGTTGGAAATCGTGGGCGAAGACTACGTAACCGGCGTGCGTTTCATTCGCACCGAAACGGCCGGTGGCCGCGTGCGGGAAATTGCCGGTTCGGAGTTTGAACTGCCTTGCGATATGGTGATAAAAGCCACTGGACAGGCCAAGCGCGCCGGTTTTCTAGCCATAATTCCTGGATTGGAGGTAGATGGTAAAGGCCGCATCGTGGCTGATGCTGCTACTGGTCAGACGACTAATCCAATCTATTTTGCTTCCGGTGATGCTCGCAATGGTGGCGCCGAAGTGGTGAACGCTGCCGCTGAGGCCAAGCTGGCGGCGCGGGGTATTCATGCTTTTTTGAGCACGTAGCGCGGACTTTGTAGTCCGCGAGTCTGTACCGTTATCAAACTTAATAATCGCGGACTACAAAGTCCGCGCTACTGCTATGCCTGACCTTTCCATCGACTTCGCCGGTATCAAAGCCCCCAATCCATTCTGGCTGGCTTCGGCACCGCCTACCAACTCTGGCTATCAGGTAATGAAGGCCTTTGATGCGGGCTGGGGCGGCGCGGTGTGGAAGACGCTGGGCGTACCCGTGGTGAACGTATCAAGCCGCTACGGCGGGGTGAACTACCGCGACAAGCGGCTGGTAGGCTTCAACAACATTGAGCTGATTTCGGACCGGCCGCTGGCGGATAACCTGCGTGAAATTGAGGAGGTAAAAAAACGCTTTCCCAACCACGCCGTCATTGCCTCACTCATGGTGCAGAGCCGGCAGGAGTGGCACGACATCGTGCGCGCCTCGCAGGATGCTGGGGCCGATGGCCTGGAGCTGAACTTCGGTTGCCCGCACGGCATGTGTGAGCGCGGCATGGGCTCGGCGGTGGGGCAAGAACCGCAAGTGCTGCAAATGATTACGGAGTGGGTGATGGAAGTGGCCAAGGTGCCGGTCATCGTGAAGCTCACGCCCAATATTTCCGACATCACCGAGCCGGCGCAGGCCGCCCGCCGCGCCGGGGCCAATGCCATTTCGCTCATCAATACCATTCAGAGCATTGTGGGCGTCGATATCGACCAGTTTGCGCCCTACCCAATTGTGGATGGGCAGGGCACCAACGGCGGCTACTGCGGCCCCGCCGTGAAGCCCATTGCCCTGAACATGCTGAAAAACTGCGCCCAGCATCCCGACGTGCGCCTGCCCATCTCGGGCATCGGCGGCATCGAAAACTGGCGCGACGCGGTGGAGCACATCCTGCTGGGCGCCAGCAGCGTGCAGATATGCACGGCGGCCATGCACTTCGGCTTCGGTATCATCCGCGAGCTGACATCCGGGCTGGAGCAGTACATGCTCGACAAGGGCTTCAACACCATCTACGACTTCGTGGGCAAGGCCCTGCCCAACATGCGGCACTGGGAAGACCTGAACATGAAGTACAAAGTGACGGCCCATATCCACGAGGAAAAGTGCATTGGCTGCCAGCTCTGCTACACCGCCTGCGAGGATGGCGCCCACCAGGCCATCCGGCTAAACGCGGGCACCCGCGTGCCGGAAATCATCGAGGAAAACTGCGTGGGCTGCAACCTCTGCTCGCTGGTGTGCCCGGTGGAAGAGTGCATTACGATGGACCGCACCGACGACGGCACCCAGCACCTCACCTGGAAGCAGCGTACCGATGCGGGCACCATTCCCACCGAATTCAACGACGAAAAGGCCGGTGGGCGCCACCACTGGGTGCCCGAGCCCGCTGCTGCCTTGGGCAAGGAGCGGCACAAGACGCTGCCCGGCCGGGCGCGGGTGATTAGCGGCGAAACGGAACTGCCAGTCGCATAGCAGGCTGTAGTCCGGGCACCATTTCTGGCCCGCTGTTTGTTTTCATGGCATCGTTCACCTAACGAAAGCGCCTTGGCGCTCCGCCTTATGAAAACGAAACCAGTGCTTGTTGTTTTGGGCCTGTGCCTGCTGTTGCTCAGTGGTTGCGTGGCCTCTACGGGTTATACTACTTACCGCCCGGCGCCGCCGCCCCCGCCGCGCTATTACTACGGTCCGGCTCGGCCGGTGATTGTGGTGCCGGCCCGCCGGGTGCCGCCGCCCGTGTATTATCGGGGCGGCCACGACCACGGTCATGGGCCCGCTAACCACGGCCACGGTGGCTACCGGGGTGGCCCGCGTCGCGGCCGGTAAGTAGCCTAAGTTTTTAACGGAAAAGCCCTTTTGCAGCCTGCGGAAGGGCTTTTTTATGCCGGCTTGGGTAGGAGTGGTGGCTTGGCTTCGCCATTCCGCGTATTTTCCGCGACTACCTTTGCGCATCATGAAAATCCTTTTAGTCGAAGACGAGCCGGCCGTGGCAGCTTTTCTGCACCAGGGCCTCACCGAGCAGCAACACACCGTGGACCTGGCCGCCGATGGCCTGTTAGGCCTCAGCCGTGCCCAGCAAACGGCCTACGACCTTATCATTCTCGACCAGCTGCTACCCGGCCTCAGCGGCCTGGAAGTGTGCCGCCAGATTCGGGCGCACGACCCTGGCGTGCCCATCCTGATGCTCACGGCGCTGGGCGAAACCGACGACAAAATCCGCGGCCTCGACGCCGGGGCCGACGACTACCTGGTAAAACCCTTCGCCTTCCAGGAGCTGCTGGCGCGCATCCGGGCGCTGGCGCGGCGGCGGCAGGAGGCCCCGGCCGCCCAGGCGGTGCTACGTCTGGCCGATTTGAGCCTGGACCCGGCGGCCAAGCGCGTGGAGCGGGCGGGCCAGCCCATTCAGCTCACGGCGCGGGAGTTTGCGCTGCTGGAATATCTGCTGCGTAACCAGGGTCGGGTGATGTCGCGGGTGAATTTGCTGGAAGATGTGTGGGAGACGAACTTCGATACGGGCTCGAACGTGATTGACGTGTATATCAACTTTCTGCGGAAGAAAATTGACCGGGATTTTGAGCCGAAGCTCATTCATACCCTGGTGGGGATGGGGTATGTGATGAAGGCGGAGTAGGAGGTGGGCTGTTAAATCAGAATGTCATCCTACTATGTCCATTCGCCTCCGCCTGGCGTTGCAGTTTGCCGCCATCCTGGCGCTGACGCTGTTGCTGTTTGCGCTGGCCATCTACTTTTCGACGGCCCGCTCGCAGCGCGAGTCATTCACCCAGAGTTTGTTTGCGCGGGCGCGGGTGGTGGCCCACGTCCACGTCGATGGGCTGCACCGCGACACTCCGGAAAGCCGGGCCTCGTACCGGCGCTACCTGCAGCAGTTTTACCGCACGCTGCCGGAAGAGGCAGTGCGCGTGTATGATGCGACCGACCGACTGGTATTTCAGGAAGGCGTGCTGCGGCGCAGTACGGTGGTGCCGCCGGCTTGGCTGGCGGCCGTGCGGCGCAACGGTCGCCAGGTGCTGGAGCCGGCCCACCAATACCATCAGACGGTGGGCCTGCTGTATCACGACCCCACCTGGGGTAATTTCGTGGTGGTGGCCTCGTCGGTGGATGCGGATAGCCGCGTTAAGCTCGAAACGCTGCGCAGCTTCCTGCTGGTGGGGCTGTTAGGCTCGCTGTTTGTGGTAGGGATTGGGGGCTGGTTTTTTGCCGGGCAGGCCTTGCTGCCGGTGCGGCGCATGGTGCAGGAAGTGGACGGCATCACGGCGACGGACCTCACGCAGCGGCTGTCGCAGGCCGAGGGCGTCGATGAAATGTCGCTGCTGGCCCAGCGCTTCAACCAGTTGCTGGCGCGGCTCGAAACGGCTTTCGTGGGGCAGCGCACCTTCGTGCGCGATGCCTCGCACGAGTTGCGCACGCCGCTGGCGGTGCTCATCGGGCAGCTGGAAGTGACCTTGTTGCAGCAGGAGCGCAGCCCGGCCGAGTACCGCCGGGTGCTGGAAACCACCCTCGACGCGGCGCGCCGCCTCAACGAGCTCAGCAACGGCCTGCTGCAGATTGCCCGGGCTTCCGACGACCCGGCGCTGCTGCCGCTGGCGCCGGTGCCCCTCGACGAGCTGCTGCTGCAGGCCCACGAGGAGGTGCTGCGCCGCTACCCCAAGTCCTGTGTCGATTTGGACTTGCGCGAGCCGCTGCCCTCGGCCCTGGCCGAGCCGTACCTGGTGATGGGCAACGCGCCGCTGCTATTTTCGGCCATTCTCAACGTGTTGGATAATGCCTGCAAGTTCTCGGGCCCCGAGAGTGGGCGGCCGGTAGTGGCCACGCTGTCGGCCACCAGCAAGCGGGTGCGGCTGGAAGTGCGCGACCAGGGCCCCGGCATGAGCCCCGCCGACCAGGAGCAGGTGTACGTGCCGTTCTTCCGGGCCGAGGCCACGCGGGCGGTGCCGGGCCACGGAATTGGCCTGCCGCTGACCTCGAAAATAATGACCTTGCATGGCGGCAAGATTGGGGTGCGCAGCGCCCTGGGCGAGGGCACCACAGTACGGCTGGATATTCCAAAAGCGTGAAGTAATTAAGCAAGGGCCTATTAAAAACGCTTAATTGCGATTTAATTTCCTTTTAACGCTGATTTAACCGCGTCTTAAGACGGCTGGCGTACCATTGCGGCCTCATCACCTAGTGGACTGATTTTCTATTGGTCTGACGCAATGGTTTCCCTCCCCAACACTCCTGAGCCTGGTCAGTCGCTGGCCCCTACGCCCATTCCCGAACCGGCTACCGGCTTATTCAGCACCATTGGGCAGGATGCGCCGGCGGGGCTGGTGGTGTTTCTGGTGGCGCTGCCGCTGTGTTTGGGCATTTCGCTGGCCTCGGGGGCGCCGCTGCTGGCGGGGCTGGTCACGGGCATTGTGGGCGGAGTGGTGGTGAGCTGGCTGAGCGGCTCGCAGCTGAGCGTGAGCGGGCCGGCCGCCGGTCTCACCGTTACGGTGCTGACGGCCATTGCCACGCTGGGCTCGTTTCAGGCGGTGCTGCTGGCTACGGCCATTGCGGGGCTCATTCAGGTGGGGCTGGGGCTGGTGAAAGCCGGCGTGATTGGCATGTACTTCCCGGTATCGGTCATTCGCGGGATGCTGGCGGCCATCGGGGTCATTCTGATTTTGAAGCAGATTCCCCACTTTCTGGGCGCTGATGCCGACTACTTCGAGGACAACGACTTCTTTCAGTTCGATGGCCTGAACACCTTTTCCGCCATCGGCGAGGCGGCCGAGCACATTGCGCTGGGCTCCATCATCGTGGGCGCGGTAGCCCTAGGTTTGCTGCTGCTCTGGGATTCGGCGCCGATGAAACGGCTGAAATTCACGCGGCTGGTGCCGGGGGCGCTGGTAGCGGTGGCTGCCTCGCTACTACTCAACGAGCTGTTTCGGCTGGCGGTGCCGGCCCTGCAGGTGCAGCCGCAGCACATGGTGCATTTGCCGGTGGTGGCCTCGTGGGGCGCGTTGCTGGGCGAGATGACCTTTCCCGACTGGTCGGCGCTGCGCAACCCGGCGGTGTACGGCGTGGCCCTGACCATTGCCGTGGTGGCCTCGCTGGAAAGCCTGCTCAGCGTGGAAGCCGTGGATAAGCTCGACCCCCACAAGCGCAAGACGCCGCCCAACCGCGAGCTGCTGGCCCAGGGCGTGGGCAACATCCTCAGCGGCCTGCTTGGCGGCTTGCCCCTGACGGCCGTTATCGTGCGCTCGTCGGCCAACATCAACGCCGGGGGGCAGAGCCGCATGGCGGCCTTCGTGCACGGTTTGCTGCTGCTGGGCAGCCTGCTGTTTCTGACGCAGGTGCTGAACCTCATTCCGCTGGCCGCGCTGGCGGCGGTGCTGCTGGTGGTGGGCTT
>Ga0247804_10000915_pt1 | contig 13727 bp, 15 predicted proteins | sample UWRJL029104C1_FD_181142 | JGI IMG/M metagenome (GOLD analysis project Ga0247804, IMG submission 181142) | Plant litter microbial communities from Arlington Agricultural Research Station in Wisconsin, United States - UWRJ-L029-104C-1 | ecosystem: Environmental > Terrestrial > Plant litter >...
AGAACGGGCTGCAGATCCAGCGCCGTACCGTTCGCATGATCTCCATGCGCACCATCGGGCCGAACCTCGCAGCAGAAATGTAGCGAACACGTCGCAGGCAACCTGTCGAACCCGGTCGTCTGGGAGGGCCTCGGGTCAGCCCGTTCTGAGCCCCGCAAGCAGCAGCTCCACTGCCGCACGCGCCTCGGCCGCCCAGAGCGGTCGGTCGGTTGCGGATCCGATGCCGTGCAGCACGATCATCACCGCCCCGACGGCGACGTCGTTGCGGATGTCGCCATCGATGGCCCCCTGGGCCAGCAGGTCGGCGACCATGCCCTCGAGTTCGTTCCCGCCGTCGGCCTGCACTGCCGGGTCCACGACACCCGCGAGCGTGCGCGCGAGACCGGAGTGCGCCACGACGTACTCCACAAAGCCGCGCAGGAAGGTCTCGAGGTTCTCGCTGGCGGACCGGGCCGGGTCGCGGGCCTGGCCGCAGAGCGCGGCCACCTCGCCCTCGTACACCGCCGCGGCCAGCGCCTCGCGGGTGGGGAAGTGCCGATAGAGGGTTCCCACTCCGACCCCGGCACGCGCCGCGAAGTCGTCGAAGCGCAGCTGTTCGTCCCGATCGAACGCCTCGCGCGCGGCAGTCACGATCGCGTCACGGTTGCGGCGCGCGTCCGCTCGCAGTGCTCGCACCTCGGCCACGGTGAGACCTCTCGTTGACAAATGGAGATTGTCTCCATATAGTCCTAAGTGGAGACAGACTCCATCTTACGGAGGGATCCCGCCATGCGCATTCTCATGTTCGGTCGCGGGGTCATCGCGACCATCTACGGTCGCGTGCTGCACGCCGCCGGTCACGACGTCGAGTTCTACGTGCGCCCCGGTCGCGCTGCGGAGTACGGGGACGCGGTGCAGCTGGACTGGATCGACGGGCGCCACAAGCCGTTGGGCCGCCGGGTCCGCGAATCGTTCCCGACCACGGTGCGGGAGTCCATCGACCCCGACCACGGGTTCGATCTGATCGTGCTGAGCGTCGGACACCATCGCCTCGGGGAGGCATCGGCCTTCCTCGCTCCCCGACTGGGCGCGGCGACGGTGCTGGTGTTGAGCAATCTCTGGGAGGAGCCGCTCGTCGCCGTCGCGCCGCTGCCGGCCGATCGGGTCGTGTTCGGATTCCCGCTGGCCGGCGGGGGATTCGGCGAAGACGGTGTGCTGTGGGGCGCGATGATGCCATCCATCATCATCGGCACGACGGATGCGCCCACACCCCGCGAGCAGGACGTGCTCGCGGTCTTCCGCCAGGCGGGCATCTCCGTGCGGCAGGAGCGTGACATGCGGGGATGGCTGTGGCTGCACTTCATCGCCGACGCAGGCATGTTCGCCCAGGCGCTGCGGAGCGGGTCGCTGGCGAACATGGCCGGAGACCGTCGAGCGTTCCGCGAGGCGTTCGTGACGACTCGCGAGTTGCTGCCCGTGCTCGAGGCGCGGGGCATCGACCTCCGCCGGCACCGTGGCGCCGTGCTGCCGTACCGGCTGCCCGGACTGGTCGCTGCGGCAGCCGGATGGATGAGCGCGCGGGTTCCCCTCACCCAGAGGAGTCTCGAAGCACACACGGATCCGCACGCTGCAGAGGCGCTCGCCGTGCTCGAAGACACACTGCGCGAGGCGCACCGGCTCGGTATCCCGGCGCCCCGCCTCGAGCGGTGACCCTGCCACGAGCGAGGGTGCAGCCCATACGCTGATCCCATGCCCCGCGCTGCCCGACCGACTCCCGAGGCGCTCTCGCCCGCGCCGTTCCCGACGCGACCGTCCGACGATCCGGTCGCCGAGGTCGCCAGGCGCTTCGCCCGAGCGCTCAAGGCGGAGACGGATGCGACGAGCATCCGCGCGGTTGCGGACGCCTCCGGCATCAACCACTCGACGCTGATCTCGATTCTCAAGGGTCGTGCGTGGCCGGACATGCAGACCATTGCCAAGCTCGAACTCGGGCTCGAAACGGACCTCTGGCCGGGGCGCTCCTGAGGGCTGGCCGAACCGGTCGAAATCGCACTCGAGTGTGCAGCGCGGGCCGAGGTTTCTGACATACTCGACATACCCGATGAGTCTGTTTCACGACTGCGCCCGGGAACCACCCGAACCCGAGGATGTCACGTGCAGTTTGCAGCAAAAAAGACGACGGCGCTTGTCGCGACCGCCGCGATGGTCGGCTTCTCGTCCCTGTTCCTGATGGCGGCGCCAGCGAGTGCTGCGCAGGCCGATTGCACCGCCGGCTCGGTCTTCATCGGCAACAACGTGTGCGAGCTCGTCATCACCTCCCCGGGAGCCACCACGTTCACCCCGACCGCGGGGATGAGCCAGCTCGAGGTGCTGCTCGTCGCCGGTGGCGGCAGCGGGTACGACGCCTCGCAGGGCTACGGCTCGGGCGGCGGCGGCGGTGACGTCAGGGTCGTTGGATTCGATACCGCGTCGGCGACGCCGATCGATCTCGTTGTCGGCGGCTCCGCCCAGACCAGCTCGGCAACCCAGGGCGCCACGGTGGAGATCGCGCTGCCGGGCCAGTCGGCAACCGGCGGCTCATCAGGCGCTCCCAGCGGCAACGGCAACCCCGGCTACTTCGCCCCGACCCAGTCTGGTGCCGGCGGCGGCGCCGGCGCAGCCGCGACGGACCGTGAGGACGGCGGGGCCGGCGCGCCTGTCGCGAGCGTCGCACCGAGCGGGTCGCTCTTCGCCGACGACACCACCTGCTACGGCGGCGGTGGCGCAATCGGCTTCGCCGGCGGTCCATACGGTGTGGCACTGTGCGGTGCCGGCTACGTCATCGACGGCGGCGCCGATGTCGCCATCGTCGCGGCGGTGCCGAACAGCGGTGGAGGTGGCGCCGGCGGCGGCCAGGTCATCGATCCCGCACTCCGCGCGGGCGCGAGCGGCAAGATCGTTCTCCGCTGGCTCGCACCCGTGACCGTCGCGTTCGCGAGCAACGGCCATGGCGCGCCGGTCGCCTCCCAGGCGATCATCGCGGGAACGGCCCCGACGCAGCCGGCCGACCCGACGGCATCCGGCTTCGTCTTCAACGGCTGGTTCACGGATGCCGGGCTCACAGCCCGCGCCGACTTCTCGGCACCCCTCGCCGAGTCCACGACCTTCTACGCATCGTGGACCGAGCTCGTCACCGTCACGTTCGACACCAACGGATTCGGCCCGGCCGTTGCCGCACAGACCTTCGCCGCCGGAGGGAGCGCGACCGAGCCGACTGCGCCATCCGAGCCCGGGTACGTCTTCAACGGCTGGTTCACGGATGCCGCTCTCACGGCTCCTGCGGACTTCTCGGCTCCGGTCTCCCAGTCCGCCACGTTCTACGCGTCGTGGAGCGAGCTGGTGACCGTCACGTTCGCGAGCAACGGGCACGGTGGCGCCGTCGCGTCGCAGACCTTCGCGGCCGGGGGCACCGCCACGGAGCCGGCCGATCCGACGGCATCCGGCTACACGTTCAACGGCTGGTTCACGGATGCCGCGCTCAGAACTCGCGCGGACTTCTCGGCACCGGTCTCCCAGTCCGCCACGTTCTACGCATCGTGGTCTGCGGTGAGCGCCCCTGCGGGCACCCCTGCCGACAGCATGCCGAACACCGGCGCGAACATCGATCCGGCGGCGATCCCGCTCGGCCTCGCCGCGCTGGGGCTGGGCCTCGGACTCGTCGTCTTCGGCGCTCGTCGCGCGCGCAGGGCCGAATAGCCGATTCACCGACAAGCGCCGCCCGAGAGCGATCTCGGGCGGCGCTTTCGTGTCGCTGCGGGTCCGTGCGACCTACAGCTCGCGGAACTGCGCCGCGAGCGTCGGGCGCATCGGCTTGCCCATGGCGTTGCGGGGGATCACGTCGATCCTGGCGACAAGCTTCGGCGCTGCGGATCCGAATCTCGCGCTGAAGTCGCGCACGAGCGCCTGCACGTCGAGCCCATCCTCAGTCACGAGGGCGATCCCGATCTGGGTCACCCCCGAGCTCGTCTCGTACCCGAAGCTCGCGGCGTCGAGCACGAGCGGGTTGGCGATCGCGAACAGGTCGAGCTGGGTCGGATCGATCTTCACGCCGCCTGCGTTGAGCACCTCGGAGGCGCGACCCGCGAGCGTCAGTCCGCCGTCCGTTCTGAAGAAGCCCAGGTCGCCTGGATAGAACCACTCGTCCTTGAACACTTCGCTGGTGGCGACGGGGTTGCCGACGTATTCGTGCACCATGTACGGGTGGTGATGGCGGATGCGACCGATCTCGCCCTGCGGCAGTTCGTTGTCGTGCTCATCGACGATCTGCACGATCGACCCCTCGAACACGTGCCCGGCATCGAAGGGGTCATCCGACTCGTAGTAGCGCACCGTCGCGAGCGTCGCCTCAGTCGACCCGTAGAGGTTGTAGATCTCGCAACCCTCGGCAGCGGCACGCATGCGTGCCGAGAGCGCGGGCGGCATGACCGTGCCGACGATCTGCACCGTCTGCACGTCGGGCAGGGTCTGGCGTCGTGCGTCGAGGGCGTCCAGGAAGCCGGCGATCTGCGCGGGTGATGCCTTGAGCGACGTCGCCCTGCTGCGCACCGCGAGCTGCACGATGTTGTCGGGATTGCCGGCCTCGACCGACCAGAACGGACGCCCGTCCTTGGCGCTGATGTAGAAGCCGTAGAAGCCCATGGCCGTGCTGGTCGGGAGGAAGAGGAGGAACGGGTCGCCCTGCATCCAGGTCGCGAGAGCGTTCGCCGAGTGGAACTCCATCGCGGCGATGGAGATGGCGATGGCGTTCGGCTGACCGGTCGTGCCGCTCGAGAAGACGAGTCGCGCGATGCTCTGCTCGGAGTCGTACTCGCGGGGTGCGATGTCGGCGGTGTGCTGCTCGACGCGGCGCAGGAACTCGCCGTCGACGCTGATGACGCGAGCACCGCCCTGCGACTCTGGGGCCGGTGTCGCGCCACTGAAGATCCAGTCGATGGAGAACGCGCCGTCGGCCGAGTATCCCCGCGGGAGCACAGCACTCACGGCCGCCTCGTGGAACGCCGCCTCGGTGAAGAGCATGCTGAGGGTCTCGGGCAGGTCGAGCACAACGAGGTCGCCCGGCTGCACGCCGAGGGCACGGAACTCGGCGGCGACGCCGCGCGCCGACGCGAGTGCCTCGCTGTTGAGCACCTTCTGCTCGAGGGACTCGAAGAACACGCCGGACGGGTTCGCCGTGGCGTTCTCGTGCAGGTAGCGGAAGGGATTCGTCGACTGAATAGCGTTCACTTCGAAAGCCTACCGTTTGGCGCGAAGCAATCAGTTTTCGAGAAGCCACGGATTTCCGTGCTCCGTAGCATGGAGGCATCCACCGACAGATTGGATCATCATGGCTACATCAACGAAGGACACCGGCTTCTCGGCCGAGGAGCGCGCCGCGATGAAGGAGCGCGCCAAGGAGCTCAAGGCCTCGCAGAAGGCCGCGGACCTCGAGAAGGTGCAGCTCGAGAAGATCGCCGAACTCCCCCAGCCCGACCGCGGCCTGGCCGAGCGGATCCAGGCGCTCGTGAAGGAGCATGCGCCGAGCCTCATCTCGAAGACGTACTACGGCATGCCGGGCTACGCGAACGCCGACGGCAAGATCGTCATCTTCTTCCAGGCGGCGGCGAAATTCGAGACGAGGTACTCGACACTCGGATTCAACGAGCTCGCGACCCTCGACGACGGGCCGATGTGGCCGACATCGTTCGCCGTCATCGAGATCACCCCGGCGGTCGAGAAGCAGATCATCGCCCTCGTGAAGAAGGCCGTCGGCTGAGTCGGAGGCCCAGCCCAAGCGGCGCTACCCGGCAGGCGTGATGTTGAAGTTGTCGCGGAACACGTTCTTCGGGTCGTACTGCGCCTTGAGCGAGCGGAGGCGCGCGAGCGTGGCAGGCGGGAAGGCCGCGGCCACCTGCTCGGCGCCGACGCCGGTCTCGAAGCTCAGGTACATGCCTCGGCTGAACCCCGCGAGCGTCGACCACTGCGCGTCGAGCCGTGCGGGGTTGCTGCCGAGCGCTGCGACCGAGAAGTTCGCCGTGCGGTTCGCGTAGGCCGTGGCATCCGGATCGACATCGTTGACGGCGCCGCCGACCGACCGGATCTGGAAGAAGTGCACGTCGCCCGAGGCGAGCAGCGTGCTCGCCGCCGCCGCGTAGTCGGCACTCACGTGGTCGATGAGCGCCGAGCGGGAGTGCGGTTCGCCCTGGGCCGAGTGGGGCGCATCCGACACGTTCATGGTCATGATCCCCGCATAGCTCGAGAGCTGCACCGACTGCTGCACGAGCGGGGCGATCTCGGCGAACGGCTGCAGCAGCTCGATGATCGTGTCTGGGTCGTCGTCGTCGACCATCACGAACGCCTGCGCGATCGACTGCCCGCCGCGCGGAGGGCCGAGGATCACCGAGCTCGTCACCTCGCGGGGCGACTGCTCCACTGCGGCGCCCCAGCGCTCGAGGAAGCCGGCGGTGTCGCTCGCGTCGAAGGCGAGCTGGGCGAAGCCCACCTCGCCGACCGGGTCGACGATGAACTCGAAGGATGTCACGATCCCGAAGTTCGCGCCGGCCCCGCGAATGGCCCAGAACAGGTCGGGGTTCTCGTCGGCAGACGCCCGCGCGAGGGTGCCGTCGGCGAGCACGATGTCGGCCGCGACGAGGTGGTCGATCGTGAGCCCGTGCTTGCGCGCGAGCCAGCCGACGCCGCCGGCGGTCGCGAGTCCGCCGACGCCGACCCCGCCGTAGTCGCCGGAGCTGAGCGCCCAGCCGTGCGTGCCGAGTGCCGCGGCGACTCGCTTCCAGGTCGCTCCGGGCTCGATCCGCACGCGACGAGCCGACTCGTCGAGCAACTCGATCGCATCGAGAGCGCCGACGTCGATGATGATGCCGCCGTCGTTGGTCGAGCGGCCGGAGATGCCGTGGCCGGCGCTGCGGATGCCGAGCGGCACGTCCTGCAGTTGCGCGAAGGCGAGGGCGGCCTGCACCTCAGCGGTATTCCGCGCGCGCAGCACGAGTCCGGGAGCGCCACCGCGCATGTAGTTCGAGCTCGCCGTGCGGTATCCGAAATCGCCGGGTTCGATGGCGATCTCGGCGAGCTGTGGAGGGAGTGCGTCGTAGTCGATGCCGTCCCGGCGCAGGGCGATCGCGCCCCGCGATCGCGGCTGCTGCGAGGTGGTTCCGCGGTCCGCCCGCTCGGCGGCGACCGCGGACCGCAGGGCGGGCATGACCTCCTCGGCGAAGGTCTGCATCGCGCGCGGGTCGTCGCTGCCGAGGATGAAGGTGCCGATGCCGTCGTCGATCGCCATGGGCAGGAGCTGCTCGACCCACTGCTCCGCGGGGCCGTTCAGCAGGCCGGTGCTCCGCTCCGCGAACGAACCGGAGAGGTTCAGGTGGCGTCGGATCTCTCTCGGGTCGCGTCCGGCAGCCGTCGCGGCCTCGTCGATGATGCGGTTGCCGTCCGCGATCCCGCCAGGCTCGAGGTAGGCGAGTGACGGCACCCACCCGTCGGCCTTGGCGCCGACGAGTCGCAGCATCCTCGGCTTGTATGCACCGAGCACGATCGGGATGCGGTGCGCCGGGGTCGGGCCGCGTTTCGCGCCCGCGACGCTGTAGTGCTCGCCCTCGACCACGAGGGGGCGTCGTTCGTCGGTGTTCCAGATGCCGCGGATGATGTCGATCGCCTCGGAGAGCGCATCGACACCCTGCCCGGGGGTCAGGCGCCTGCCGCCCATCGCCACGATCGCGTCCCAGAAGCCGCCCGCGCCGAGCCCGAGCTCGAACCGCCCGCCGGAGAGCAGATCGAGGCTCGCGGCGGACCGCGCGAGCACCGCCGGCTGTCGCAGCGGGAGGTTGAGCACGTTGCCGGAGACCCGCACGTGCTCCGTTCGCGCCGCGACCCAGGAGAGGAGGGTCCACGTGTCGAGGAAGGCCGCCTGGTATGGGTGGTCCTGGAAGGTGACGAGGTCGAACCCGAGCGACTCGCTGAGCTCGGCGAGGGCGACTGGGGCCTCGGGCTGCGAGTTGATGGGGGTGATGAAGGTTCCGAATTCGAGCGGATGTCCGTAGTCAGGCATGCATCCATGGTGCGCGCTGCGCCCCACCCTTGCAACACCGCGGTAAGTGACTTACGCTGAGTAAGTGACTCAGCTCTTCGAACACATCAATGACGACGAATGCCGCCGTTTCCAAGGCTCGCTCGAACTCGTCGGCCAGCGCTGGAGCTCCGGCATCCTGCTCGCGCTCGCGCGGGGCGCCACCCGCTTCTCGGAGATCGTGGCGTCGGTGCAGGGGCTCTCCGATCGCATGCTCGCCCAGCGGTTGAAGCAGCTCGCCGAGGCGGGGCTCGTCGAGCGGTCGATCGTCGCCACGACCCCGGTGCAGGTGCGGTACTCGCTCACCGAGAAGGGGCAGTCGCTGATGACCTCGCTCGAGCCCCTCGCCGAGTGGGGCCAGATCTGGGCGCCGAGCCTCACGCCGCCCGTCACGGAGCGCCATCTCGATGCGCTCGAGGCCGAGGTCGCTCGTGCGCGGCGTGCGCCGGTGAGTCGCCACGAGGAGATCGCATGACCCCAGCACCGACCGGTCGCATCGAGACCACCGACGACGGGCGAGTGCTTGCGTTCGACCGCGAGTTCGCGGCATCCATCGATGATGTCTGGGCGAGTGTCACCGAGACCGAGCGCACCGCGAGGTGGATCGGGTCTTGGGCAGGCGACCCCGCCTCGGGCACCGTCGACATCACCTGGCTCGCCGAGGAGGGCTCGCCCACGGAGCCCGCCCGCATCGTCGAGTGCACAGCGCCGGTGCGACTGAGCCTCATCCTGAATCCGGATGATGCGGCACCATGGCACGTCACGATCGACCTGCGCCACGACGCCGGCACGACCACGCTCACGTTCCGCCAACGTCTCGGGGTCGGTGTCACCGCGTCGACGGTCGGCAGCGGCTGGGACTTCTACCTCGACCGGCTCGTCGCCGTGCGAGCAGGCGAGGATCCGAAGCCGTTCGACGGCTACCCGGAGGGCACCGAGGCGCACTACCGCGCGCTCGACTGAGCGCGCTCAGCGGATCGAGCTCCGGGCGCTACGGGCGCGACGCCGGCGACGTGGTCTCGGTGATCGATGCGTCGCGTTCGACGACGTCGCCGAGCGCCTCGTCGATGCGCACCATGAGCTCCTGCGGAATCCGCACGCCGCTCGCCTTGACGTTCTCGATGACCTGCTCCGGTCGCGATGCGCCGATGATCGCGGATGCGACGTTGTCGTTCTGCAACACCCACGCGACGGCGAGCTGGGCGAGGCTCAGGTCGAGCTCCTCGGCGATCGGGCGCAGCAGCTGCACGCGCCCGAGCACGTCGTCGCCCATGAACCGCTTGATCATGTTCGCGCCACCCTTCTCGTCGGTGGCGCGGCTGCCCGCGGGCGGCTGCTCGCCCGGCAGGTACTTGCCGGTGAGCGCACCCTGCGCGACCGGTGACCAGACGATCTGCGAGATGCCGAGCTCCTTCGAGGCTGGCACGACCTCGTCCTCGATGACCCGCCAGAGCGCTGAGTACTGCGGCTGGTTCGAGATGAGCTGGATGCCGAGCTGCTTCGCGAGCTCGGAGCCCGCCCGCAACTGCGACGCGGTCCACTCGCTCGTGCCGATGTAGAGCGCCTTGCCGCTGCGGACGACGTCGGCGAAGGCCTGCATCGTCTCCTCGAGCGGGGTCTCGTGGTCGAACCTGTGCGCCTGGTAGAGGTCGACGTACTCGGTCTGCAGTCGCTGCAGCGACCCGTCGATCGCCTCCATGATGTGTTTGCGCGAGAGCCCGGAGTCGTTGGGGCCCTTGGGCCCGGTCGGCCAGTAGACCTTCGTGAAGATCTCGACGGAGGCGCGGCGCTCGCCCTTCAGGGCCTCGCCGAGCACGGTCTCCGCGGCGGTGTTGGCGTAGGTGTCCGCGGTGTCGAAGGTGGTGATGCCGGCGTCGAGTGCCGCGCGCACGGATGCGGTGGCCGCGTCGTTCTCGACCTGCGAGCCGTGGGTCAGCCAGTTGCCGTAGGTGATCTCTGAGATCTTGAGTCCGGAGTTGCCGAGGTATCTGAATTCCATCGTTCGAGCCTACGTCGGCTTCCTGCCCTGTCGCTGGGCAGCCGTCAGGCGCGCACGAGGTCGAGGTGCTGCCAGCGCGCCAGGGCTTCGAGCTGCTCGTCGACGGCATCCCGCACCGACGGCGTGAACGGGGTGTCCTGGTGCACCGCGTTGACCGTCATCCGCCCCGCACGATGATCGGAACGCACGTCGACCTTGCCGATGAGCCGCTCGTTGTGCAGGATCGGCAGCCCGAACGGCCCCCAGCGTCTGGTCGCCGCGGGCTTGTACATCTCGATCGCGTACTGGAAGCCGAAGAGCGCCTCCATGCGCGCGCGGTCGGTGAGCAGGCGGTCGAACGGTGAGAGCAGGGTGGTGCGGCCGGCGAAGTCCCGACCGAGCTGTGCGGGGTCGACGCGCCAGGTGCCCGGCACGCCGTCGATCGTCGCGAGCTCGCCGACCGGCACGATGCCGTGCAGCTCGGTGGGTGCGACCGCGATGCTGTCGCGCATCACGCCGCACGCGGCGAGCAGGTGCTCGCTGCGGATGCGGTGGGCCTTCTCGAGGGGCACCTCCTCCGCCTGGGGCAGCACGCGTTCGGCGAGGTCCCACACGCGGTACTTGCCGGCCCGGCCGACGACCGCGAGCCTGCCGCTCATGTGCAGCGTCTCGAGCATGACCGTGACGTTGCGGTTGTTGGTCCAGCCCGTCGACGGCCACGGGGTCACCGCCTCGTCGGGGATGTCACGCGAGGTCAGTGGTCCGAGGTCGCCGATCCGGTCGAGGATGGCGCGGCTGAAGTCGCTGTTCTCCTCGAGCCACGGGCGGGCACCCGCCCGCGCGGCCCACGTACGCATGCCCGCGAGGAAGAGCCCGACGTGGTCGTTGGGGCGCAGCATCCACGACCGTTCCCAGACGCGGCCGGCGGCGAGGGCGCGTTCGGCATCGCCTGGCCGTGCGGCGTCGCCGAGCCGTGACCAGACCACGTGGTCGGCGGCGGGCATGACGATCGTCGTGAGCTCGACCCGCACCATCGCGAGGGCGCGCACGATCGGCTCGAGGCCGTCGACCGGAGTGTCGTCGAGCAGCGCCGCGCGCACCGCGATCCGGCGCGCTTCGTCGCGGTCGAGGTGGATCGCCGTCATACCGGCACGATAGCCCTCGGTGCCGACAGCGAAACAGCCCTTTGGCGTGTCGCGGGCAACTGCCTACACTCGTTAACACTCGAACGTATGTTCGAGTCGACGAGATGAAGGACGCGGATGATGCAGGACACGGTGGTCGTCTGGCTCAGCAATGGCGTGCCGGCGCGCATCATGTGGAAGGGGCAGCGCTATCGGGTGAACGACACCCCGACGCGACTCGGGGATCCTCTCGATGCGTGGTGGCACCCGGCGGTCACGCACCCGCCCGAGCCGTGGTTCGGGTGGCGGTTCCAAGCTGTCGACGAACGCGGTGTCGCACGGGTATTCGACGTGCGACACCGCGAACAGCGGGCCGAGTGGGAGTTGATCCGGGTCTACGACTGACGCGCTACTTGACGTCGCTGTCCGGCTCCTCGGCGGCCCCGCCCGACGCGGTGTCCTCCTCGGTCTCGGGGTTCTGGTTCTCCTGCTCGTTCTTCGTGCCGTCTGTATCAGTCATGATGAGAACGCTACGTCGACTTGTGGCGACGAGACAGGGGTTGACCGCATTTCGAGCCAAACCAGTACACCCGTCCGCCCCAGCCTGCTCGGCCGACTGATGCCGGCGGTAATCGCCCTCCGCGGGTCGAAGCGGGCCTACTCCTCCGCCGAGCTCACGCGCGCGAAGGTCGAGCGGCTCCGGCTGCGGCCCAAGCCATACGGGCCGCCCCGGGGGCTCGAGCGCACCGTCGACATCTCCCTCACGGTCGACGACGGCTGGCCGGTGTACGCGGTGTCGCCGCGAGGCGTCGCGCCGACCCGGCGGGCGCTGTACCTGCACGGCGGGGCGAACGTGTACCAGGTCGCGTCGCAGCACTGGCGGCTCGTGGCATGGCTCGCTGTCGCGACATCCACTCGCATCCTGTTGCCCATCTACCCGCTCGCGCCGGACGGCACAACCGCCACGGTCATCGCCCGCACGACGGCGATGGCGCAGGCGCTCGTGCGCGAGGTCGGCGTCGACGGCGTGACGGTGCTCGGCGACTCGGCCGGCGGCGGCATGAGCCTCGCGACCGCGATGCAGGTGCGGGATGCCGGTGGCCCGGTGCCGCGCGTCATCCTCATCTCGCCCAGCCTCGACCTGAGCCTCTCGCACCCCGATGTCGCGGCGCTCACCGCCGTGGACCCGTGGCTCGACATTCCCGGCGCGAGCGCCGCGGCTGAGCTCTATCGCGGCGAGCTGCCGATCGATGACCCGAGGGTGAGCTCGCTGAACGGTGCCATCGTCGGGCTCGGCGCCATCCAGCTCTTCTGCGGCACCCGCGACATGCTCGCCTCGGACTCGCGCCGGCTCGTTGCGAAGGCAGCAGCCGCGGGCCATCCCGTCGAGTACCACGAGGCCGAGGGGATGATCCACGTCTACCCGCTGCTGCCGATCCCCGAAGCGAAGCGGGCGAGGGCGCTCATGGCGGAGTTCATGACCCGTTGAGCGACCGGTCGTATGGCCGGCCGGCGTCAACCCGCTAGCGCTGGTCGGGGTTGTACGGTTCGCCGTTGAGCATGGTCGGCGGCGGTGTCGCCGGGGTCTGTGCTGCTGGCGTCTGTGCTGCTGGCGTCGGCGCTGCCGGCGGTGCCGGGGCATCCGCCGCGGGAGCCTGCTGGGTGGGCGGCAGCTCAAAGGGATTCGCCGGCTCGACCGGAGCGACGGCGGCGTCCGCTGCCTCGGCCGCCGTGACCCGCGAGGTCATGAACGCACCGCGCAGCAGGCTGAAGCAGCCGAGGGCACCGAAGAGCAGGGCCAGTCCCACCGACGGCAGGATGTCCGCCCAGACCTCCGGCTCGGACAGCAGGCCGTTGAACAGCGACCAGAACTCCGGCGATGTGAGGCTCTCGATGGGACCGAGGCCGCTCACCTGGCCGAAACCCGTGACGCCGTCGGCGACAAGACCGGCGTAGATCGCGACAATCAGCGTGCCGATCGTGATGAGCGTCACCCGGATCGCGCCCGTGCGGCTCACGATGCCGCCTGAGCCGAACCTGTAGAGGAAGAGGGCCAGCCAGGCAACGCCGAAGCCGACGATCGATGCGATGAAACCGAAGCTCCAGAGGATCACCCACACCACGATTCCGACGGGGATCGCGATCAGCGCGAAGACGGTGCCGCGCTGCACATTCTCGATCGGGGTGTGTTCTGCGAATGCGGCGCTCACGGTGCTCCTTGGTGTGTAGGTTTGCTCACCATATCGCTCGAGCGCGTCTCAGCGGGTTGCCCGCACAAAAACATCGTTGTCGAGAGACTCCCAGCTGAACTCATCGCTGGTGACATCCTTGGCACCCAAACGGTAGGTGCCGAGTGTGTTCGCAGTGATCTCCATGGAGGCGGCCTGACTGCAGGTCGCGGCAGCGCCAGTCGCGTCGCCATCGGTGCCGACGACGATGAGACAGACGTCATCGCCGGCGCGGGCCAAGTAGAGGTCGACGGTGTCGGTGGACGCCGCAAGTCTCGTGCTCGACAGATCGCCACCGAAGAACGCGAACTCGGCGGAGA
>Ga0247804_10000917_pt1 | contig 13725 bp, 14 predicted proteins | sample UWRJL029104C1_FD_181142 | JGI IMG/M metagenome (GOLD analysis project Ga0247804, IMG submission 181142) | Plant litter microbial communities from Arlington Agricultural Research Station in Wisconsin, United States - UWRJ-L029-104C-1 | ecosystem: Environmental > Terrestrial > Plant litter >...
CGGCGGCTTCGGAGAGGGTGGGTGCGGACACGGGGGTCACCTCTGGTGTGTCGGGGGTCACGTACGACCGTACTTCTTGTGGACGGCCTGCCGGCTCACGCCCAGCGCGGCGGCGATGGCCTGCCACGAATAGCCCAGGTTGCGGGCGCGCCGCACCTGGACCTCCTCCGCACGCGCGAGTTCGCGACGCACGGACGAGAGGCGGTGCAGCTCCGCGATCGGCGCGCCCTCGGGCGCGGATCCGATCAGTGTGCGGATGTCGTCGCCGCTCATGCGCATCGCCTTTCGATTCACGGATGCCGCGGCTGCGGCATCCGTGTCAACCATAGTTGACGACCGCGGGAACGTCAACATGAGTTGACAACCGAGACCTGCCGGGGTGTCCGATCGCGCGGGTAGGGTGGTCCGGTGTCCGCTCCCGTCATCTCCGCGTCGAACCTCGTGAAGGCGTACAAAGTGAAGGGCAAGCCCGACTTCCTGGCCGTCGACGGTCTGTCGTTCGAGGTCGCGCCGGGGGAGTCCTTCGGGCTGCTGGGCCCGAACGGCGCCGGCAAATCCACCACGATGAAGATGATCGGCGCCGTGTCGACCCGCACGAGCGGCGACCTCACGATCCTCGGCCTCGACCCCGATCAGTACGGCCCCGAGATCCGCTCGCGGCTGGGTGTCGTACCTCAGCAGGACAACCTCGACGGCGAGCTCAACGCCCGCGAGAACCTGTACATCTACGGCCGGTACTTCGGCCTCTCCGGCGCGGAGTGCTCGCGCAAGGCCGATGAGCTGCTCGCGTTCGCCGCTCTCGAAGACAAGGCCAAGAGCAAGGTCGACCAGCTCTCGGGCGGAATGAAGCGCCGGCTGACGATCGCGCGCGGCCTCATCAACGATCCGCGCATCCTTCTGCTCGACGAGCCGACGACCGGCCTCGACCCGCAGGCGCGCCACGTGCTGTGGGACCGGCTGTTCCGCCTCAAGGAGCGCGGCACGACCCTGCTGCTCACGACGCACTACATGGACGAGGCCGAGCAGCTGTGCGACCGGCTCGTCGTGGTCGACAAGGGCAGGATCATGGCCGAGGGCACGCCCGCATCGCTGATCCGCGAGCACTCGAGCCGAGAGGTCCTCGAGGTGCGCTTCGGCTCCGACCGCAATCAGCAGATCGAGCCGCAGCTGCAGGGCATCGGCGACCGCGTCGAGGTGCTGCCTGACCGCGTGCTCATCTACACCGAGAACGGCGAGCACGCGCTCGAGCGGGTGACCGAGCGCGGGCTCGAGCCGATCACCTCGCTCGTGCGCCGCTCGAGCCTCGAGGATGTCTTCCTGCGCCTGACCGGAAGGTCGCTGATCGAATGAGCGCGGCCGAGAACCCGGGTGAGGCCGCGACGGCGATCGCACAGCCATCGCTGGACGAACTGCGTGCCGAAGCGCTCGAGTGGGGGCGCAAGCCGCGCGCTTTCGGCGCCTGGTACGTCACCGAGCACATGGTGCGCGCGATGCGCGCCTACGGGTGGACCATCATCGTGGGTGCGCTCGGGCAGCCGATCCTCTACCTGCTGGGGCTCGCGGTCGGCCTCGCCGCCCTGATCGACGCGCCCGTCGCCGAGGGCGGCGTGGAGGTGCCCTATCTCGTCTTCGTCGCGCCCGCGCTGCTGATGACCTCGACGATCGCTGTCGCCAGCGAGGAGTTCACCTACCCCGTCATGGCGGGATTCAAGTACCGGCGATATTTCTTCGGATTCAGCGCGTCGGCGCTGTCTCCGAGTCAGATCGCCACTGGAGTCGTGTTCGGCGCGACGGCGCGCATGATCGTCGTCGCCGTGGCGTACGCCGCCTTCCTGTACATCTTCGGCGCGATCCCCGACCAGGCCACCGGGTGGCTGTCGATCTTCATCGCGATCCTCGCGGGGCTCGCGTTCGGCATCCCGCTCATGGCATACGCGGCATCCATCGAAGACGACAAGGGGCAGTTCGCGCTCGTTCAGCGCTTCATCTTCATGCCGATGTTCCTGTTCTCCGGCACGTTCTACCCGCTGTCCACGCTGCCGCTGTGGCTGCAGTGGATCGGCTGGATCTCACCGCTGTGGCACGCGACCGAGATCGGGCGGTGGCTGACCTACGGGCGCCCGATCGAGCCGGCGATGCTCCTCGTGCACTTCGGGTACCTGACGATCCTGATCGCGGTCGGCTTCGTGCTGGGTCGACGCGTGTTCCAGCGGAGGCTCGCGAAATGACCGCGCTGACGACTCCCGCGACGCGCAGAGCCGGCGGCGTGCGCGCCCTGTGGGCGGGCAACCCTGGCGCGGTCGTGCAGCGCGGGCTGCTCGCCGCGAGGTCCTCGAGCTGGGTGGTCGTGCTCTCGGGCTTCTTCGAGCCCGTGTTCTACCTGCTCTCGATGGGGCTCGGTCTCGGCGCCCTCATCGGCACGGTCGAGACCACCACGGGAATGGAGGTGTCGTACGCGGCCTTCATCGCGCCGGCGCTGCTCGCGGTCTCGGCGATGAACGGCGCGATCTACGACTCCACGTGGAACGTCTTCTTCAAGCTCAACTACGGAAAGCTCTACGAGGGGATGCTGTCCACCTCGCTCGGGCCGCTCGATGTCGCGCTCGGTGAGATCCTCTACGCGCTGCTGCGGGGCCTGCTGTATGCGACCGGCTTCATGATCATCATGCAGATCGTCGGCCTCAACCTCGCGTGGACGGCGATCCTCGCGATCCCGGCCGTGCTGCTGATCGCATTCGGGTTCGCGAGTCTCGGTATGGCCGTGACCAGCTACATGAAGGCCTTCCAGCAGATGGACTGGATCAACTTCGTGCTGCTGCCGATGTTCCTGTTCTCCGCGACGCTGTACCCGATCACCGTCTACCCGGAGTTCATCCAGGTGCTCGTCAAGATCTTCCCGCTCTGGCACGGGGTCGAGCTCGTGCGCGGCCTGACGACGGGTGCGCTGTACTGGGGCATGCTCTGGCACGTCCTGTACTACGTCGTCATGATCGCCGTCGGCCTCGTCTTCACGACGAAGCGGCTGCGCGCGCTGTTCCTCGACTGACGTCGGTCAGAGCGACCCGGTCTCGCCGACGCCGAGGTTGTCGTCGTAGTCGATGTCCTTGGTCTCCGGCGCGAGCAGCAGCGCGATGAAGGTCAGCACCGACATCGCCGACAGGTAGATGCCCACGAGCCACGGGTTGCCGTCGCCGAGCTGCCACAGCCACACCGCCACGAGGGGTGCCAGTGCCGCGCCCAGGATCGACGAGACGTTGTACGAGATCGCCGAGCCCGAGTACCGCACGTTCGTCGGGAAGAGCTCCGGCAGCACGGCACCCATGGGCCCGAAGCTCGCTCCCATGAGCATGAACCCGATGACCAGGAACGCCTGGGTGAGGGCCCCGGTGAACTTGGGGTCGGTCTGGGGGAGGAGGAACCACGTGAAGGTGAGACCGAACACGATGATCCCGCCGGTGACCCACAGCAGGAGCCTTCGCCTGCCGATGCGGTCGGCCAGCGGTCCGGACAGCAGCGTGAAGATGCCGAAGAAGACCACGCCGATGATCTGCATGATCACGAAGTCGGTGTACCCGAAGCCGAGGCCCGGATAGAACTGCGCGGCGAAGGCCGTCGCATCGAACGTGGTGCCGTTCGCCTCGGCGGCGGCCTGGGCGGTTGCCGACGCAGCGGCGAGATCGGCCGGCTTCGTGCCGTACGACAGTGTGAAGTTCGTCATCAGGTAGAACAGCACGTACGTCGCCAGCATGATGAACGTGCCGAGGATCAGGTGCCACCAGTGGCGACGGATCACAGTGCCCAGCGGGAACTTCTTGATCGCTCCCTGTTCTTCCGCCTTGACGAACGTCTCGGATTCGACCAGGCGCAGCCGCACCCACAGGCCGATGATCACCATGACGGCCGAGAAGAGGAACGGCACTCGCCAGCCCCATTCGAGGAACGCCTGCGATCGCTGGCCGGTGCCGTCGGGGTGGGGGAGCAGGAAGTTGATCGCGAGGAAGACGCCGTTGGCGATGATGAAGCCGAGCGGCGCGCCGACCTGGGGGAACGTCCCGTACCAGGCGCGCTTTCCGGCCGGCGCGTTCTCGGTGGCCACGAGGGCCGCGCCCGACCACTCACCGCCGAGTGCGAAGCCCTGTGCGAGCCGCAGCACGAGCAGCATGAGGGCGGCCCACCAGCCGATCTGCTGGAACGTGGGCAGGCATCCGATGAGGAAGGTCGCGATGCCCATCGTCAGCAGCGAGGCGACGAGGGTGGCCTTGCGGCCGAACCGGTCGCCGAAGTGGCCGAACACCACGGCTCCGATCGGGCGCGCGATCATCGCCGCGCCGAAGACCGCGAAAGACGCGAGGAGCGAGGTGGTGTCGTTGCCGGTCGGGAAGAACAGGATCGGGAAGACGAGGACGGCCGCGGTCGCGTAGGCGTAGAAGTCGTAGAACTCGATCGTCGTTCCGACGAGGCTCGCGGTGATGACGCGCGAACGCGGGTTCAGCGGCGCGGTCTCGGTGGTGGGTGCAGTGGTGGCCATGATCGTCCCGGGGTCAGCGCCAGATGACGGCGATAGCGGCGTTGAGCAGTGTCAGGATGCCGATGGACCAGAAGACGGCCGGAGCGACCTTGCCGCCCTTGCGCTGGCGCGACATGCCGACGCCGAGGAGAGCGCCGATGATCAGCAGGATGACCAGCTTGACGCCGATCTTCGCGTAGTTCAGCTCGTAGGAGATCCCCCATGGCGCCGCGAGGATGAGCCCGGCGACAGCGGCGATCGCGAGGCCGATGTTCATGAGCGGCGTGACCTGAACGCGGTGGTTGTAGACCTCGACGGCCCAGGCGCCGAAAAGCACGGCGAACCCGCTCAGGTGCACGAGGACGACGATGTGGCGGAGGACTTCGAGGGGTTCCATAGCCCTCACGCTATTGCGAGCACCCGTCGGCCGCCACCCAGGCACGCCTCACATCGCGCGATCCGCGCGGTCAGATCCTCGCGCGCAGCTGTCGCAGCACCAGGGCGGTTCGGACGGCGGCGTCGGCCGCCTCGGCGCCTTTGTCCTCGTGAGAGCCCGGCAGGCCCGCACGATCGAGCCCCTGCTGCTCGTCATCGAGGGTGAGCACGCCGAACCCGACGGGCTTGCCGGCGTCGAGGGCGACGCGCGTGAGACCGTCGGTCGTCGCCGACGACACGTATTCGAAGTGCGGGGTGCCACCGCGGATGATGACTCCGAGCGCCACCACGGCGTCCGCCCCGGCGGCGAACGCCGACTGGGCCGCCACAGCGAGCTCGAAGGATCCGGGCACGCGCACGAGCTGCCACGTGGCCCCGGATTCATCCAGGGCGCGCTGGGCGCCCGCGATCAGGCCGTCGGTGATCACGTCGTGCCACGTGCCCGCGACGATGACGACCTCCAGCTCCGATCCATCCGTGCCGCCGGTGATCGGCGCGCCCTTCCCGCTCATGCGCCCGCCGCCTCGTGCATCTGGGTGAGCGCATCGGTCAGGTCCGATTCGGCGATGAGGTGGCCCATCCGGTCGCGCTTGGTCGAAAGGTACTGGTGGTTGTTCGGCCCCACCCCCACCAGCAGCGGCACCTGCTCGACGATCTCGAGACCGAGTTCGCGCAGCTGGGTGACCTTGTCGGTGTTGTTGGTCAGCAGGCGCACCTTCTCGACGCCGAGATCGGCGAGGATGCCGGCGGCGGCGGCGTAGTCGCGCGCGTCGGCGGGCAGGCCCAGCGCGAGGTTGGCGTCGACGGTGTCGAGGCCGCGCTCCTGCAGGCTGTAGGCGCGGAGCTTGTTGATGAGGCCGATGCCGCGTCCCTCGTGGCCGCGCATGTAGATGACGACGCCGCCGTCCTGCTCGATCGCGTCGAGTGCGGCTTCGAGCTGAGGGCCGCACTCGCACTTGAGCGAGCCGAAGGCCTCACCCGTGAGGCACTCCGAGTGCACCCGTACGAGCGGCGCGTCGTCGCCGAGGTCGCCGGAGACGACCGCGAGGTGATCCGTGCCGGTGATGCGGTCCTTGTACGCGAGGAAGCGGAATTCGCCGTGCGAGGTCGGCACGTTCGCCTCCGCGCGCAGGCTGACCCTGCGGCGGTGCGCTCCGTGTGCCTGCGCCTCGACGGGCTCGTGCTCGTCGAGGTGGGCGATGAGCTGCTCGATCGTGATGACCGGGACTCCGTCGCGCTCGCCGAGTTCGATGAGGCCGGGGAGCCGCATCATCGATCCATCCTCGGCGACGACCTCGGCGATCGCACCGACGGGCTTGAGGCCGGCGAGCCGCATGAGTTCGACGGCGGCCTCGGTGTGGCCGCCGCGCTCGCGCACGCCGCCGTCGACGGCGCGCAGCGGCAGGATGTGACCCGGCCGGATCACGCTGGTCGGGGTCGAGGACGGGTCGGCCAGCACGTTGAGGGTGTGCGCGCGGTCGGCCGCGCTGATGCCGGTCGAGACCCGGTCTGCGGCATCCACGCTCACGGTGTATGCGGTGCCGCGGGCATCCTCGTTGACCTCGACCATGGGGGGCAGGTCGAGTCGGTCCGCCCATTCGGCGGGCATCGGGGCGCAGATGAACCCGCTCGACCAGCGGACGGTCCATGCGATCCACTCGGGCGTGGCGAGCTCTGCGGACAGGACGACATCGCCCTCGTTCTCGCGGTTCTCATCGTCGGCCACGATGACCGGCTTGCCGGCGCGCAGGGCGTCGAGGGCAGCGGAGATGGGGGAAAGGCTCATCGCGAGCCTCCTTCTGTGGTGGGTGCATCCGTCGGTGCGGTGAGGTCTGGGGTGAAGGCGAGGAGGCGCTGTACGTGGCGGGCGAGGATGTCGGTCTCGAGGTTGACCCGATCGCCGGCGACGCGGGCGCCGAGGGTCGTCGCCTCGAGCGTCTCGGGGATCAGCGACACCTCGAACCACTGCTCAGCCGCGTGGGCGGCGCTGACCGCGCTCACGGTGAGCGAGACGCCGTCGACCGCGATCGAGCCCTTGTCGACGACGAGAGGCGCGAGGCTCGACGGGAGGGCGATCCGCAGCACGCGCCACTGCTCGCCGGGGCGCACTTCGAGCAGCTCACCGGTCCCGTCGATGTGCCCCTGGACGATGTGTCCGCCGAGGCGGCCGTGGGCGGCCGTGGCGCGCTCGAGGTTGACGACGCGTCCGTCGGCCACGCCCTCGAGAGTGGACATGTCGAGGGTCTGTTTCATGACGTCTGCGGTGAACCAGTCCTCGCCGCGGTCCACGACCGTCAGGCAGACACCGCTGACGGCGATCGAGTCGCCGTGCGCGGCATCCGACACCGCCTTGGGCGCTCGTACCGTGAGGCGCACTCCGTCACCCGACGGGGCGACGGCGGTGACCGCGCCGATCTCTTCGACGATTCCGGTGAACATCAGGGGTTCCCTTCGGCAAGAGGCTGGGCGACGATCAGCAGGTCGTCGCCGAGGGATTCGACGGATGCGACGGCGAGACGTCGCTGCTGGGCGATCGTGTCGACGCCGAGCCGGCGGAGTGCGGGTTGGTCTGTACCGTCGGCGCCATACCCGATCAGGGTCGGGGCGACGTACGCGAGCACCTCGTCGACGAGGTCGTCGCGCAGGAAGGCGCTCGCGATCGTCGGGCCACCCTCGATGAAGACGCGCTGCACGCCGCGGTCGCGAAGCTCGCTCAGCACCGCGGTCAGGTCGGCGCCCGACCGGTGCAGCAGCGGCCGGGGGTGCCGCTCGAGCGCGGCGCCGTCGGGCACCCTGCGGTCGCCGAGCACGACCGGGATCGGCTGGCTGTCGTACAGCGTGCCGTCGGGCTGTCGGGCGGTGAGGGCGGGGTCGTCCGCCAGGACCGTGCCGGTGCCGACGATGATCGCGTCGGCGCGGGCGCGCCGTCGGTGCACGTCGGCGCGCGCCTCGGCGCCGGTGATCCACTGGCTCGTGCCGTCGGCGGCGGCGGCGCGACCGTCGAGGCTCTGCGCCCACTTCACCGTCACGTGCGGGCGCCCCAGGCGCTGCACCTCGAGCCAGGACGCGAGCAGTTCGGTGGCCGCCACGGCGAGCAGTCCCGCCTCGACCTCGACTCCCGCTTCGCGCAGCCGCTCGGCTCCGCCCGTGGACTCGGGATTGGGGTCGGGCACCGCGTAGATCACGCGCTCGACTCCGGCGGCCAGAAGCGCCTCCGAGCAGGGGCCGGTGCGGCCGGTGTGGTTGCACGGCTCGAGCGTCACCACCGCGGTCGCGCCGCGAGCGGCTCCCTCGGCGAGCTGCGACAGAGCGTCGACCTCGGCATGGACCGTACCGGCGCCGCGATGCCACCCTTCGGCGATCACGTCTCCGGCGGCGGAGAGGATCACCGCGCCGACCTGCGGGTTGACGCCGCGCGGGCCCCGGCGGGCGAGCTCGAGCGCACGCCCCATGGCGCCCCGCTCCGCAGCGTTCACCGACATCCGAATCCTTCGTTCAGGCTCCGGGAATGGCGAACGGCGGCACGCTCGCGCCGCTCGTGCTGCCTCCCATCCGGACTCGCAGCATTTCTGCTGCATCACCGTCGGTCCCGGAATTCCACCGGATCAGCCTCAGCGACACCCGAATCGGATGCTGATGCCTTGGCTCGCGGACTGTCACCGCCGGTTCGGATTCACACCGACCCCGGAGCACGTATTGCACTTGAGTCTACTCAACGCGTTCTGGCGCGATTCATTCCATGTCGCTGCATGAACCTTTCCCGCGCGCGAACTCCCGGAAACACGCGGCTGAACGATTCCTGCACGTGCCCGCGTGGACGGCGCCCGTGCTTCGCAGGTCACTTAGCCTGGTTGGAAGGGCACGGCGATGCCGGGGGGTCTGGGGGGCTGCGATGAGCGAGGGGACGGACATGGCGAAGGCACGGCAGGGTTACGAGGCGCTCGCCGCGCGTCCCTATGCCGATGTGCTCATCGTCGGCGGCGGCATCAACGGCCTCGCCACCTTCCGTGACCTGGCGATGCAGGGCGTCGACGTCGCGCTCGCGGAGCGCTCGGACTTCGTCAGCGGCGCGTCTGCCGCGTCGTCGCACATGATCCACGGCGGCATCCGCTACCTCGAGAACGGCGAGTTCCGCCTCGTGCACGAGGCCGTCACCGAGCGCAACGGACTGCTGCGGATCGCGCCGCACTACGTCCGGCCGCTGCAGACGACGATCCCGATCTTCTCGACGTTCTCGGGTGTGCTCAGCGCGCCGCTGCGCTTTCTGCGTCACGGCGGCGGAAAGCACACCGAGCGGGGTGCCGCGCTCATCAAGATCGGCCTGATCATCTACGACTCGTTCTCGCGAGGTGGCGGCCGCGTCGCCCGCCACGCCTTCCACGGTCGCCGCAGGTCGCTCGAGCTGCTGCCACACCTCAACCCGGATCTGAAGTACACCGCCACGTATTGGGACGCGTCCCTGCACGACCCCGAGCGACTGGCGATCGACGTGCTCCGCGACGGGCTCGCCGCGGGCCGCGACCGTGCCAGGGCGGCGAACTACACCGCCGCGGTCGGTGTGGATGACGGGCGAATTGTTCTGCGCGATCAGCACACCGGCGCCGAGACGCCGTTCGCGGCATCCGTCGTCGTGAACGCCTCGGGCCCGTGGACCGACCTCACCAACCTCGTGTGCGGTGAACCGACGAACCACATGGGCGGCACGAAGGGCTCGCACATCGTGCTCGATCACCCGGAGCTGCTCGCGGCGACCGGCGGTCGCGAGCTGTTCTTCGAGCACAAGGACGGACGAATCGTCCTGATCTACCCGCTCAAGGGCCGCGTCCTGGTCGGCACGACCGACCTCGAGCACGACATCCTCGACCCGATCGTGTGCACCGAGGCCGAGGTCGACTACTTCATCGATCTCGTCCGATACGTGCTGCCCGACATCACGGTCGACCGCGATCGCATCGTCTACCGGTTCTCGGGTGTCCGGCCGCTGCCCGGCCACGGCGACCTCGCCCCGGGCTTCGTCTCGCGCGACTATCGCATCGAGTCGGCGCCGCTGAACGGCCGCACCGATGCGACGGTCCTGAGCCTCGTCGGCGGCAAGTGGACGACCTTCCGGGCCTCGGCCGAGCACCTCGCCGACGAGGTGCTGCACCTGCTTGCGCGGCCGCGGCGACGCTCCACCAAGGGAGTGCCGATCGGCGGCGGGCGCGGGTACCCGACCACCGAGCGCGCGCGGCGGCAGTGGATCGATGCGCACAGCGAGGGCCTGCCCCTGGACCGCGTCGCGACGCTGCTCGACCGCTACGGCACCGTGGCAGCCGACGTCATCGCGGCGATCGCCGACGATCCCGATGATGCCCCGCTCAAGACGCTGCCCGCCTTCAGCACCGCCGAGCTCAGCCACCTCGCCCGCACCGAGGCGGTCGCGCACCTGGACGATGTGCTCATGCGACGCACGAGTCTCGCGTTCACCGGCGAGGTCACCGCCGACTCCGCACTCGAGGTCGCCGAGGCGATTGCTCCGGTGATGGGGTGGGATGCGGTCGCCTGCCGCGCCGAGACCGACCGGGCGCTCGCGCGGGTGCATGCGGCGGATCCGAGCTGGACGCCCGAGGCATCCGCTCGCTCGACCGCGTCGCGATAGCCTGACCGGAGCCGGCGAACGGCACGCCCGCGCCGAGCGGGCGACACTGCGCACGCGCTGACTCGAAGGAGAATCACGTGGCCGATCACGTCCTTGCGCTCGACCAGGGAACCACCTCCACGCGGGCGATCGTGTTCGACGCGAGCGGAGGGATCGTCGCAGTCGCGCAGCGGGAGCACAAGCAGATCTTCCCGCGCGCCGGGTGGGTCGAGCACGACCCGATCGAGATCTGGACGAACACGCAGTGGGTGATCGCCGCAGCCCTCGACGACGCGGGGCTCTCGCCGCGGGATTTCGCGGCGGTCGGCATCACCAATCAACGCGAGACGGTTATCGTGTGGGACCGCCGCACCGGCCAGCCGGTCGCCAACGCGATCGTGTGGCAGGACACCCGCACGCAGCCCCTCATCGACCGGCTCTCCGCCGACGGCGGTGCCGACCGGTTCTCGGCCACGACCGGCCTTCCGCTGGCCACCTACTTCTCGGCATCCAAGATCGCCTGGATCCTCGAGAACATCCCCGGGGCGCGAGCGGATGCCGAAGCCGGGCATCTTCTGTTCGGCACCCCCGACACCTGGCTCATCTGGAACCTCACGGGTGACACCCGCGGCGGCATCCACGTCACCGATGTCACGAACGCGAGCCGCACGCTGTTGATGGACCTCGAGACCCTCGCGTGGTCCGACGAGCTGCTCGAAGTGTTCGGCATCCCCCGGTCGATGCTTCCCGAGATCGTGCCGTCCTCCGGCGTGGCCGGCGAAGTGCGCGAGCCGCCCGCCGCGCGCGGCATCCCCATCGCGGGCATCCTCGGCGACCAGCAGGCGGCGACCTTCGGGCAGGCCGCGTTCGAGGTGGGTCAGTCGAAGAACACGTACGGCACGGGCAACTTCGTGCTGGTGAACACCGGCACCGACATCGTGCGCTCCCAGCACGGGCTGGTCACGACCGTGGCATACCGGTGCGGCGATGAACCCGCGCACTACGCGCTCGAGGGCTCGATCGCGGTGACCGGATCGCTCGTGCAGTGGCTGCGCGACAACCTCGGCATCATCAACTCCGCCTCGGACGTATCGCGGCTCGCCGCGACGGTCGACGACAACGGCGGCGCGTACTTCGTGCCGGCCTTCTCGGGGCTGTTCGCGCCGTACTGGCGGCCCGATGCCCGCGGTGCCCTGGTGGGGCTGACCCGCTTCGTCAACCGGGCGCACATCGCCCGCGCGGCGATCGAGGCGGCTGCGTTCCAGTCCCGCGACGTGATCGACGCGATCGTGGCCGACACCGGACGCGAGCTCACCGAACTGCGCGTGGACGGCGGCGGGTCGCGCGACGACATGATGATGCAGTTCCAGGCCGACATCCTCGGCATCCCCGTCGTGCGCCCGGCGATCATCGAGACGACCGCGCTCGGGGCGGCCTACGCGGCCGGTCTCGCGACCGGTGTCTGGCCGGACCGCGCGGCGCTGGGCAGCCACTGGCGCGAGGGCAGGCGGTGGGAGCCTCAGATGCCGGTGGAGGAGGCGGATCGCCGCGTGCGTCTGTGGCGCAAGGCCGTCACGAAGTCGCTCGACTGGGTCGACGAGGATGTGACCGCGCTGTCGTGACTTCTCCGCTGGCTCGTCGCTGCTACTTGAGCAGGCGCGACAGGCGACGGTCCGCGAGCACCTTGCCGCCGGTCTGGCACGTCGCGCAGTACTCGAGCGAGTTGTCGGCGAAGAACACGCTGCGGACCACATCTCCGCAGACCGGGCATGTCTCGCCGCGGCGTCCGTGCACCTGCATGCCGCGGCGCTTGGCGTCTTTGAGCTCGGCGGGCGGCTTGCCGGATGCCGCGGCCACCGCCTCGGCGAGGGTCTCGGTCATCGCCGCGTAGAGCCGGTCGATGTCTTCGGGCGTCAGGCTCGCGGCCAGCGCATAGGGCGACATCCGCGCGTCGTGCAGGATCTCGTCGGAGTACGCGTTGCCGACGCCCGCCAGGATCGACTGATCGCGCAGCACGCCCTTGATCTGGGTGCGCCGCCCGTCGATCAGGCCGGCGAGGGTGTTGCGCGTGAAAGTCGGCTCCAGGGGGTCGGGGCCGAGGCGGGCGATGCCGGGCACATCCTGCGGGTCGTTCACCACGTAGACCGCGAGCGACTTCTTCGTCCCCGCCTCGGTGAGGTCGAACCCCGAGCCGTCCGACAGTGCGACGCGCAACGCGATCGGCGTCTTGCCGGGGCGGATGATCGTCGAGGGCAGCTGGTCGTACCAGCGCAGCCAGCCCGCCTTCGCGAGGTGGAAGATCAGGTGCGGTTCGGAATCACGGGTCGTGGTCGTCGTCGCCAGGTCGAGAAACTTGCCGTGCCGCGAGGCCGAGGTGATCTCGGCGCCGACGAGCGCGTCGACCGGCGGGTCGTACGTCTTCAATGCGGCGAATGCCGAGACCGTGACGCGCGTGATGGTCAGGCCCGTCGCCCGCCCGCGGAGGAAGTCGACGAGGCCCTGCACTTCGGGCATCTCCGGCATGCTCCCATCCTCCCACGCGGTGCGGGCGTGCGCTCGGAGGGCTCAGTCCTCGAGCACGGGCCAGGACTGCGGCATCCGATCGTCGGTGTGGAGCAGCCCCGCGACCCAGGCGTCGTCGCGCCCGAACGAGTTCGACAGAGCTCGGCGCAGCACGCCCTCGTAGCGGAAGCCGAGGGTGCGAGCCGTGCGTGCGGACCCGAGGTTACCGACGACCGCGCGCCACTCGATGCGCTGCAGAGCGGCTCCGGAGGTGCTGAAGCCCCAGTCGATGACCGCCCGGGCCGCCTCAGTGAGCAGCCCCCGGTGCCGCGACGGCGCCGCCATCCAGTAGCCGAGCTCGCCGGCGCCGCCGAGGGTGATGCCGTGCAGGCCGATCATGCCCACGAGCGCTTCGCCTTCGCGGATCGCCCAGGTGGCCTCAACGCCCTCGCTCCACCGGTCCTGTGCGAAGGGGATGAAGCCTTCCGCATGCTGCCGCTCGTACGGCGACGGAACGGTCGTGTACCGCTGGATTTCGGCATCCTGACATGCCTCGAAGATCGCGTCGACATCGGCTTCGCCGGGCACCGACAGCGTGAGCCGCGCGGTGCGGAGGACGACGGGTTGCACTCGGCCACCCTATCCGCGGTCTGGGGTAGGGGAT
>Ga0247804_10000918_pt1 | contig 13724 bp, 12 predicted proteins | sample UWRJL029104C1_FD_181142 | JGI IMG/M metagenome (GOLD analysis project Ga0247804, IMG submission 181142) | Plant litter microbial communities from Arlington Agricultural Research Station in Wisconsin, United States - UWRJ-L029-104C-1 | ecosystem: Environmental > Terrestrial > Plant litter >...
ACCTGGGGGTTATTAGTCTCGGGGGCGACATCCGGCTGTTTAACGGCTCGGTACCGCCCTGGCCTGAAGCAGTGCTGGGAAAGGAACTGGGCCAACAGGCTAGCGAGCACTACAACCTGACTTTCTATTTCCCTTCGGAAGAGCCCGACGATGACTGCCCGGCCTGGCACCAGCAGCACCGGGCCATTGCCTGCGCCGACTGCGGCAAGCTTATCATTCCCTCCGACAGCATTTATTTACCGAAGGACATTTGCTACCCTTGTCACCTCCGACGCGAATCAAACCGGCGCGAAAATCAGTAAGCCCGCTTACTGATTTTCCCCTGTAGCGAGCAGCGGCCGTATCTTTGAATTTCACAAGCTACCCTGCCATGCCCGCTGTCCCGCTCGAAGAGTTTTACCACGAAATTGCCGGCTGCACCGGCACCGCGCTGTCGGCCCTGCTGCCCGACGGCATCCGGCAGGAGGTGGGGCATTTCAACGTGTTCGAATTGTCCGAACTGTGGCAGTCCTCGCCGGCTGAGCTGGCCAAGCCCCTCCCCTGCCGCTCGTTCTACAAAATCAGCTTGCTACAGGGTGGCAGCCACGCCGAATACCCCGATGCGAGCATCGATATTGCACCGAATGCGCTGGTGTTTTCTTCGCCCAAAACGCCGTTTCTCTGGCGGCGCGGGGTGCGGCAAACGGGCCAGTTCTGCGTGTTCACGGCCGAGTTTCTGCGGCCCAGCAGCAGCGGCGTGGTGCTCGATGAACTGCCGCTTTTCAAGGCTGATACCTACCCGATATTTGCACTGAATGAGACGCAGCAGGCGCGGGCCACAGTCATTTTCCGGCAGATGCAGGAGGAAATGGCCTCCGACTACGTGTACAAATACGACCTGCTGCGCACCTACGTGCTGGAGCTGATTCACCTGGGGCAGAAGCTGCAGCCGGCCTCGGCGCTGCACCCGGCGCACAGCGCGGCGGCGCGGCTCACGTCGCTGTTCAGCGAGCTGCTGGAGCAGCAGTTTCCCATCGAAACGCCCCAGCAGACGCTGCGCCTGCGCACAGCCAAAGACTACGCCGACTACCTGGCCGTACACGTCAACCACCTCAACAAAATCCTCAAGGAAACTACCCACCGCACCACCACCGAGCTTATCGCCAGCCGCATCGGGCAGGAGGCCGAGGCCCTGCTGCGCCAGACCGACTGGCCCCTGGCCGCCATTGCCGACAGCCTGGGCTTTGCCGATGTGGCGCACTTCTCGCACTTCTTCAAGCGCCACGCGGCGCAGGCGCCGGGCGCCTTTCGCAGCGTGGCGCTGGTTTGAATTATACATAAAGTCGATTGACGGCGACAACGCCGCCGCCACCGGGCCGGGGGACCTTTGCAGTGTTCAAAACAACACTTCAAAACATCCCCAATGAGCAATCCCAAAATCGCCCTCGTGACCGGCGGCAGCCGCGGCCTGGGCAAAAACATGGCTCTAAGCCTAGCCAAAAAAGGCGTCGACGTCGTCCTCACCTACCACAGCAACCACACCGAAGCCGCCGCCACGGTGGCCGAAATCGAAGCCCTCGGCCAGCGGGCCGTGGCCCTGCAGCTGAACACGGCCGACCCGGCCGGCTTCGCTGATTTCTATGCGCGGGCTACGGCGGCTTTGCAGGAAAATTTCGGTACGTCCCACTTCGATTTCCTCATCAACAACGCCGGCACCAGCCTCAACTCGGCCATTGCCGAAACCACCGAAGCGCAGTTTGATGAGATGCTGAACATCCACCTACGGGGCGTGTACTTCCTGACCCAAAAGGCCTTGCCGCTGCTCAACGATGGCGGCCGCATCATCAATATTACCTCGGCCGTCACGCGCACTTCCTATCACGGCACGTCGGCCTACGCCATCATGAAAGGCGCGGTGGAAGTGTTCACGCGCTACTTGGCGCTGGAGCTGGGGCCCCGCCGCATCACGGCCAACGCGGTGGCGCCGGGCGCGGTGTTCGGCGGTGGCACCATGCCGGATACGCCCGAGATGCGGGTCTTCGTGGCCCAGGCCACGGCCCTGGGCCGCGTGGCCGAGCCCAACGACATCGGCGGCGTGGTGGCCTTCCTCTGCACCGACGAAGCAGGCTGGGTAAACGGTCAGCGCATTGAGCTGACGGGCGGCATGGTGTTGTAAGGTCGGTAGCGCGGGAGTTATTCCGTTTTTAGAGCCATATTTGATGGCTCTACGTAGTATCTGCAATCTCAGCCCTTGCTCTCCTGCCCGTGACCGCCGCCAAACGTACCTATTCGCTGGAGGATTTTGCCAGTTTGATGCGTAACAACCTGCAGGCGCTGGAGCGCCGGCCCGAGGCCCGGCAGCGCTACGGCGGGCTGCTCGCGGTGCTGCGGCAGCAGGTCGATTCGTACTGCAGCAAGCAGCAGGGCAGGAAATAGCCCGCGTTTTTAGCATTGCATGAGCCCGGCCGCGGAATAGCGGCCGGGCTTTTTCGTGCCTTTTCCCCACAAAATCCTACCTTCGTGGCCTATTCTCCCTCCCACCCAATTCCATTTCCATGTTTCCCAAAGAAGAGCAAGCCTGTATTGGCGGGCAACGCCTGTGCCCCGAGAGTTTGATGATGAGCTACGGCTACACGCCGGCCTGGAGCGAAGGGGCCATCAAACCTCCTATTTTTCAGACGTCCACCTTCGTCTTCAACAGCGCCGAGGAGGGCAAGGCCCATTTTGAGCTGGCCTACGGCCTGCGCCAGGCCAACCCCGATGAGGAGATGGGCCTTATCTATTCGCGCCTCAACAACCCCAGCCTGGAAATTCTGGAGCACCGCCTCTGCCTCTGGGACGGCGCCGAGGACGCGGCCAGCTTTGCCAGCGGCATGGCGGCCATCAGCACTACGCTGCTGGCGCTGCTGAAACCCGGCGACGTGGTGCTGCACTCGGAGCCGGTGTATGGGGGCTCCGACTACTTCCTGAAGAACGTGCTGCCCAAGTTCGGCATCACCGCCGTGGGCTTCCGGCCCCACGCCACGCCCGCCGAGCTCACGGCCCAGGTGGCCGGCATCGAGCAGGGCCGGCTGGCCATGATTTTCGTGGAAACGCCCGCCAACCCCACCAACCACCTCGTGGACCTGGAGGCCTGCGCCGCCCTGGCCCGCCAGCACGGCACCGAGGAAAACCCCATCCGCCTAGTGGTGGACAATACCTTCCTGGGCCCGGTGTTCCAGCACCCGCTCAAGCACGGCGCTGATGTGGTGCTGTACTCGGCCACGAAATTCCTGGGCGGGCACTCCGACCTGATTGCGGGGGCCGCCCTGGCCAGCCGCCCTTTGATGAAGGAAATCAAGGCCATGCGCACCTTCATGGGCACCATGTGCGACCCCAACACCGGCTGGATGCTCATGCGCTCGCTCGAGACGCTGAAGCTGCGCATGGAGCGCGCCGCTACCTCGGCCCAGGTGGTGGCCGACTGGCTGCGCCGCCACCCGCTGGTGGAACGCACGTATTACCTGACCCATCTGGAGCACAATCCCGCCCAGCAGGACATCTACCGCCGCCACTGCCTCTCGCCGGGCTCCATGATTTCGTTTGATATCGTGGGCGGTGAGAAAGAGGCTTTCCGCTTCCTCAACGCGCTGCGCCTCATCAAGCTGGCCGTGAGTCTGGGCGGCACCGAAAGCCTGGCCGAGCACCCCGCCACCATGACGCACTCCGACATCTCGGTGCCCGAACAGGCCGAAATGGGCATCACCGCGAAGATGATTCGCCTCAGCATCGGGGTGGAGGATGCGCGCGACCTGCTGCTCGATTTAGGGCAGGCCTTTGCGGCCGTGGGCGTGCCGAGCGAGGTGCCGGAGTTGGAATTGGCGTAAGAATGCAATCAGCCAGAAAGCCCTTTCGGACAACTCCGGAAGGGCTTTTTAGCATTCGACTTATTACCGCCTAGCTCATGGATACAATAAGCGTTGACATTTCCTTTGCCGACATGCCCCACCCACCCGGGTCGGTGCTCATTATGACGGTGGCCCTCAATGGTGAGGTGCTAGAAGCAGGCTTCGCCCTTGATATCTCGGCGCTGTATAATTCGGCGCAGGAGTCGGGCGAGTTTTTTATCTGGACCTGCGAATGCGGCATACCGGAGTGCGCCGGCATCTACCACGGCATTCGGGTGACGCATGCGGCACACACGGTGGTGTGGCAGGCACCCCGGCGGCCGTTTGAGGTGGCTACCCGCTTTGAGTTTGACCGACTGGCTTACGTGGCTACCATTGAGGCGGGCGTGGCAGAATACCTGCGCTACATTCAGGGCTACCAGGCCGCCGGTATTGCATTCGACATGGGGGCTCATGATTGGCAGCTTGAGGCGGTGGCGGCCCGCATGGAGCGGAAATAGTCTCGGAGCTCTTTCGGAGTGCAACTCCGAAAGAACTGCCGGGAGCAGCCAGGCAGCCTGCGCTTGGCTGCCCTGCCTATCTTTGGCCCCCTCACCGCCTGCCTGCTGCCGATGCACCTTTCTTCCGACGACGCTACCCCGGCCTGCCTCAACTGCGCGGCCGTCCTCACCGGCCCCTACTGCGCCCAGTGCGGGCAGGATGCCCACACCCAGCGCTTCAGCTGGGCGTATCTGCTGCACGAGATTCCGCATAGCGTGTGGCACGTGGATAAGGGGCTGCCCTATACCATCTGGGAGATGCTGGTGCGGCCGGGCCGCACCATGCGGCGGTATCTGGCGGGGCAGCGGGTCAATCTGTTTCGGCCGCTGGCGCTGGTGCTGCTGGTGGCAGGTGTGGCCTCGTTTGTGATGCTGGCGCTGCACATTCAGATGCTGCCCGACCAGCCCGCCCGCACGCCGGCCGAGCAGCAGGCCCAGGCCGTAAACCAGCTTACCCTAAAGTATTTTGCCTGGTTCACGGTGGCCTTGCTGCCGGGGTTTGCGCTGCTGTCGTGGGCGCTGCTGCGGCGGCTGCGCTACAATTTTGTGGAACACTTCATGGCCAATGCCCTGGTGATGGGCAACGTGCTGGTGCTGCAGATGCTCTTCTTCCCGCTGCTGGCCTACACCCAGGGCACACCGCAGTTCGCGACGGTTTTCCTAGTCGAAAACCTGGCCATGCCGCTCTATCAGATGTGGGCGTTCGCGCGCTTTGGGCAGGTAGCATATGGGCTGGGGGGCAGCCTGTGGCGCAGTGTGCTGCTGGTGTGCCTAGGCATGGTGCTCAACATCGTGGTGATAGGCGGGCTGGCGGCGCTGATTCTGCGGCTGACGCAGCACTAGCTTATTCGCCCGCCTATGAAAACCCGCATCGCCGCCGTCCTCACCTTTGCCGCCGCCCTGGGCTGGGGCATTTTTGGCCTGTTGCTGGCGCGGCGGGCGCTGTTCGGCGAGCTGTGGCCACAGTGGCACAAGATGCTGCCGATTGCGGCCCTGCTATTGTCGGCCCTAGTGACGGCGCTGTACGTGGTGTGGACGCGGTTTGGGCGGCGGTGAAGCTGGCCGCCGGCGGCGCTCCTCCTGCTGGCAGGAGGCCTGGTTTTGGCGTGAAAGATGGTGCTCCCGCTAGACGCTGTTATGGACTTTGATGGCAATTTAGGGGGATGGAACATAGCCGCCGCGCCTACCCCAGCGATGTAACCGACGAGGAATGGGGCTTTCTCTTACCGTATTTGCTGCTCCTACGCGCGGATGCAGGCCAACGACAACACTCGTTGCGCGAGCTATTTAATGCCCTGCGTTATGTGGTACGCACGGGCTGCACCTGGCGCTACTTACCCCACGATTTACCGCCCTGGGCTGCGTGCTACCAGCAGTGGGCCCGCTGGCGCAATGCCCGCGTGTTCGAGGCCCTGACCGACGACCTGCGCCAGCTCCTGCGCCTGCACGAAGCCCGCCCGGCCGCCCCGAGCGCCGTGATTCTCGATTCGCGCACGCTGCAAAGCACGCCCGAGAGCGGGCACCGGGCGGGCTACGACGGCGCTAAACGGCGCAAGGGCAGTAAGGTGCATGTGGCTGTCGACACGCTCGGGCACCTGCTGGCCGCCGTCGTCACGCCCGCCAACGCTCAGGACCGGGCCCAAGTCGCTACGCTGGCCCAAGAGGTGCAGGCCGTGGCTGGCCACCAAGTGCGATTAGCTTGTGCCGACCAAGGCTATACGGGCGACACGCCCGCCCAAGCCGCCGCTGAGCAGGGCATCGCGTTGCAAGTCGTCAAGCTGGGCCAGACCAAGCGCGGCTTCGTGCTGCTACCCGGCGTTGGGTGGTCGAGCGCAGCCTGAGTTGGAGTGCCCGCTACAAGCGTTTGGCCCGCGATTATGAACGGCTGGCCGTGAGCTTGCAACAACTCCACTACCTCGCCTTTGTCGGAATCATGCTCGCCAAAGCAACCGCTCACAACCTTTTTACAGGTCCATAACAGGGTCTAGTCCAATTGAAGCCCTAACAGCTTGGCGGCATTCACCTCTGCCGTAATAGTTTCAATTCCCTCTAGTCCAATTGAAGCCGTGCTGGGCAGCGAATGCTTGCAGGGCCTGGGCCTGTTTCAATTCCCTCTAGTCCAATTGAAGCTGGGCTGGGGGACGTACTCGTATTCGTGCGCGACGGGTTTCAATTCCCTCTAGTCCAATTGAAGCAACGCATGTACGACCAAATGCTTGCCGACTTGCGCCGTTTCAATTCCCTCTAGTCCAATTGAAGCCGTGCTGGTATTGCTGCCTTCGATAAGCTGAGCACCAGTTTCAATTCCCTCTAGTCCAATTGAAGCTCATTGTTTAGTGCAATTTGCAAAAGTGTTTCACTGGTTTCAATTCCCTCTAGTCCAATTGAAGCCTGAGCAAGACGCAGTTGGTCGTTGCTGACCAGCTCGGTTTCAATTCCCTCTAGTCCAATTGAAGCATCAACTTCAACCTGATGCCGTTCCTGCGGGATTGGTTTCAATTCCCTCTAGTCCAATTGAAGCGAAGGAATCATGGTCACGGCCGTGTACGGCGCCATAGTTTCAATTCCCTCTAGTCCAATTGAAGCGGCTACGTCGCGGCCAACTATGACGCCAACGGCAAAGTTTCAATTCCCTCTAGTCCAATTGAAGCCCCGGCGCTGCAGAGCATTACCGGCCGCGTGGTGCAGTTTCAATTCCCTCTAGTCCAATTGAAGCCACCTGGCCATGCTCGACCAGGTAGACCGCATCGGTGTTTCAATTCCCTCTAGTCCAATTGAAGCAAGCCCACCGTCGACTTCACCAACTTCATCATGCTGTTTCAATTCCCTCTAGTCCAATTGAAGCCGTGCCCACCGGCAGCACCATCGGCAAGCTGAAGGCGTTTCAATTCCCTCTAGTCCAATTGAAGCCTGCTCATTGAGCCACTCGGTCACTTTGAACAGGTAGTTTCAATTCCCTCTAGTCCAATTGAAGCTACGATGAGCGCGGCGGCATCCACATGCAGCTGGAGTTTCAATTCCCTCTAGTCCAATTGAAGCCTTGCCCAGCTGCGCCACGATATCCTCCTGCTTATCCGTTTCAATTCCCTCTAGTCCAATTGAAGCCTGGGTGGTATTATTTCTGCGGTGACAGCTATCGACGTTTCAATTCCCTCTAGTCCAATTGAAGCTTTGACGTAAACCAGTTGCCCGGGCGCCCGGTCTGCGTTTCAATTCCCTCTAGTCCAATTGAAGCGCTGCCGTTTTGCAAGATGGATGCCGTAGCGGCATCGTTTCAATTCCCTCTAGTCCAATTGAAGCTGCCGCCTTGCAATGCCGACGCGGCGGCCACTTGTCGTTTCAATTCCCTCTAGTCCAATTGAAGCCAGCAGCGCGGGTGTGTACCTAATTGGCTTGTCTGTTTCAATTCCCTCTAGTCCAATTGAAGCCGTGGTATGGCCAGTTTGCTGAACGTGGCAGGCGGTGTTTCAATTCCCTCTAGTCCAATTGAAGCCCGGTAGGCAATCCGGCAAAGCAGCGTTTCGGCGTCGTTTCAATTCCCTCTAGTCCAATTGAAGCGAGTTCAATCAGCAGGAGGCAGGAGCGCAACATACGGTTTCAATTCCCTCTAGTCCAATTGAAGCCTCGGCAATCTGGTTAATCACCTCCGGCGTGTAGTAGTTTCAATTCCCTCTAGTCCAATTGAAGCACCACGAGCACGCGCTTGGCGGCCGTGGTTTCCGTGTTTCAATTCCCTCTAGTCCAATTGAAGCGTAGCTAGTGCCGCTCATGGCGTCCCATTGTTTGCGGTTTCAATTCCCTCTAGTCCAATTGAAGCTCTGGCCCCCGCCGCTGCTGGCCTGCGCTTTGCCTTGTTTCAATTCCCTCTAGTCCAATTGAAGCTGCCCAAGGTCGGACATGGTTTGTACTGGCGTAAATGTTTCAATTCCCTCTAGTCCAATTGAAGCAGTAATATCGAGCCCGTAATCATCCTCAAGACGGAGGTTTCAATTCCCTCTAGTCCAATTGAAGCCCCCGCTTCACCAGCTTGTAACCCTTTTTAAAGTCGTTTCAATTCCCTCTAGTCCAATTGAAGCTACACGTCGTCGTGCAGCTCTATGGCAACAACGCCGTTTCAATTCCCTCTAGTCCAATTGAAGCTGGCGATGTGACTGGGGTAGGTATCGTCGGTGGTGTAGTTTCAATTCCCTCTAGTCCAATTGAAGCTGCCGATTCGCCCGGCTGACCGCACGGCCCGGGTACGTTTCAATTCCCTCTAGTCCAATTGAAGCCGGCAATGCCGGCCATGTGGGTGGCGAGCCCACGCAGGTTTCAATTCCCTCTAGTCCAATTGAAGCCCGCTGACGTGCCCGTGCAGGCGGCCAGCGGCGTGCAGTTTCAATTCCCTCTAGTCCAATTGAAGCCCGCCGTGTGCCGCATTTTCCCCGTGGTGGCGCCGCAGTTTCAATTCCCTCTAGTCCAATTGAAGCACGCCCGAATGCGCCCACCCTACCGGCGTGAATCTAGTTTCAATTCCCTCTAGTCCAATTGAAGCGATTGCGCCGTTTGCCCGTGTAGCCTTGGAAGGCCGGTTTCAATTCCCTCTAGTCCAATTGAAGCACCTACGGTCTTGTTGTATTCGCTTACGCGGACCGTGTTTCAATTCCCTCTAGTCCAATTGAAGCCGGAACTTATACCGTTGTCTTGACCGCCCCGCTTTCGTTTCAATTCCCTCTAGTCCAATTGAAGCGCGCCGGGATGGCCAGCAGCTGGCCGGCCGGGCCCCGTTTCAATTCCCTCTAGTCCAATTGAAGCGAGGTTGACGGTGGCGGTGGTGGTGGTAACTTTCATGTTTCAATTCCCTCTAGTCCAATTGAAGCCGCGAGCTGCTGCGGCTGCCCAAGCCCCCGAAGCAGTTTCAATTCCCTCTAGTCCAATTGAAGCTGCGGTAGAACACCTGCTGCAAGTGTTCCTGCGTCCGTTTCAATTCCCTCTAGTCCAATTGAAGCCCCGCGCACGTGCGCGAATTCCTGCTGCAAAAATTCGGTTTCAATTCCCTCTAGTCCAATTGAAGCCTGCCAGGCAAAAGCGCCGCAGTTACGTCGGCGGTCGTTTCAATTCCCTCTAGTCCAATTGAAGCCCGCGCGGTGGAACGCCTCGGCCAGCCGGTAGCCCAGTTTCAATTCCCTCTAGTCCAATTGAAGCTCGGTCACGTCGTGCGACCAGGTGCCCGTCAGGCGCGTTTCAATTCCCTCTAGTCCAATTGAAGCCCTGCGTGGTAACAGCGGCGCGGTAACCGTTAAGCGGTTTCAATTCCCTCTAGTCCAATTGAAGCAGCGCAATTCCTTGTACGAGCCCACCGGCCTGCACTGTTTCAATTCCCTCTAGTCCAATTGAAGCCTGGTGATACCCAGCGCGGCAAACCCGGCCGTAAGCGTTTCAATTCCCTCTAGTCCAATTGAAGCGCTGCTGGCTAACCTGGCCCGCAAGGAAGGCAACCTGTTTCAATTCCCTCTAGTCCAATTGAAGCGCGCGACCAAGAGCAGCAGCAGGTAGTAGGTGTAGGCGTTTCAATTCCCTCTAGTCCAATTGAAGCTCTGATAGAACTGGATGGGCATGCCCACGCGCCACCGTTTCAATTCCCTCTAGTCCAATTGAAGCGCCGCGCTGAGACGCGCATTTCCTGTCCTTTTTATCGTTTCAATTCCCTCTAGTCCAATTGAAGCTCTGCGCCGGCCACTGGTACGAAAACCGGCAGACCGTGTTTCAATTCCCTCTAGTCCAATTGAAGCGGGTGTCGCTACACGGGCGGGCACTGACTTATGCTTGTTTCAATTCCCTCTAGTCCAATTGAAGCCCACCAGAAACAGCGTTTCGATGGGGGTCTTAGCCAGTTTCAATTCCCTCTAGTCCAATTGAAGCTCGCGCTGCTGGCCGGCACCGTGTACACCATTTCACTAGTTTCAATTCCCTCTAGTCCAATTGAAGCCAGGCCTCGGTAAAAAGCCAGCCGCAGCGTCTTGCTGTTTCAATTCCCTCTAGTCCAATTGAAGCGAGGAACAGGCGGGCAAGTCCCTGGCTAACTTACGCGTTTCAATTCCCTCTAGTCCAATTGAAGCGGTGCCGAAAAGCCCCAGCTGTTCCTTATCTACCCTGTTTCAATTCCCTCTAGTCCAATTGAAGCCAGGCCCGCGCCCTGGCCAGCCAGGCCCTGGCTACGTTTCAATTCCCTCTAGTCCAATTGAAGCCGATACCACCGGGGAGGTGTTCACCGTGGATGCTGAGTTTCAATTCCCTCTAGTCCAATTGAAGCCGAAATCGAGTTCGAAGAGAATTCGGCCATGTGGTCGTTTCAATTCCCTCTAGTCCAATTGAAGCCTCGACGACATCACGGTGCTCGACCTGGAGTTCAACGTTTCAATTCCCTCTAGTCCAATTGAAGCCGTGCAACCGCTGCAGTTCCGCCTGCTGCTCGGCGCGTTTCAATTCCCTCTAGTCCAATTGAAGCCCTTTCGCAAGGCTGGCGGCACCAGCGCCAAAAAGGGTTTCAATTCCCTCTAGTCCAATTGAAGCCCCGCATCGGCCGCCAGGTGCCGCACCATGTCAAGTGTTTCAATTCCCTCTAGTCCAATTGAAGCTTTGCACTATCATTCACAAACCCCCCTCATAAAAATGTTTCAATTCCCTCTAGTCCAATTGAAGCCAGCCCCGACCGCTCAGCGCCGCTAAGGTTGCCGCAGTTTCAATTCCCTCTAGTCCAATTGAAGCGCGACAAACTCAAACATGAGGTCAATGCCGCTAGTCGTTTCAATTCCCTCTAGTCCAATTGAAGCCAGGGCCTCCACCTTGCGGTAGTACACCTCCAGCACCGTTTCAATTCCCTCTAGTCCAATTGAAGCCGCGGCCCAGGCGCTGCACGTAGAAGCGCGTGGAGTGTTTCAATTCCCTCTAGTCCAATTGAAGCCAGCAGCTCCTCCGGAGGGGTGAGCAGACTGGGCCAGTTTCAATTCCCTCTAGTCCAATTGAAGCGCCCGAAATCGAGGAGTTTATGGAGGCCGCGAACGTGTTTCAATTCCCTCTAGTCCAATTGAAGCGGGCAGCAGTTGGTCAAGAATCCGCAGGCGGTTATCGTTTCAATTCCCTCTAGTCCAATTGAAGCCGGCCCGGCTGCCGTGGCTGGCTTCCTCTCGAAGCTGTTTCAATTCCCTCTAGTCCAATTGAAGCGAAGGTTGCCACGGCCCCTATGCGTTTGCTTGCGAAGTTTCAATTCCCTCTAGTCCAATTGAAGCCGTGGCGCGGGTGGCTGGCATCGGCAGCGCGGCCGTGTTTCAATTCCCTCTAGTCCAATTGAAGCGTAGTGGCGTTGGTGGCCGTAACCGCTGGCACGGCTGTTTCAATTCCCTCTAGTCCAATTGAAGCGAATCAAATTTTGCCCGCATCCTCCAAGTCGATGGCGTTTCAATTCCCTCTAGTCCAATTGAAGCGCTGGCCGTTCACGCGGCGCTGATGACTGACCAAGTGTTTCAATTCCCTCTAGTCCAATTGAAGCCTTACGGGCTTGTCGACCACAGCCACCTGCTTTCTCAGTTTCAATTCCCTCTAGTCCAATTGAAGCTCCGCCCGTTCAAATAGCCACTTCAGGTTCAGAAACGTTTCAATTCCCTCTAGTCCAATTGAAGCGCTTGATTTTCTTGAGCATGTCAGCGAAATACTGACGTTTCAATTCCCTCTAGTCCAATTGAAGCCCGCCTATTTACGCTCAAAAATACGTCCTAGCGCAGCAGAAACGCACATTAAAAAACACGTCAAGTCGTCGGTCGGCGATAGGAGAAAAATCCTGGACGTGCGACGACCCTATGAATTAAACACTTACGCTATGGGCACCGATAACAGGGCCGAAGTTTGGTTGCTGAATTTTCCATCGACAACCGGCTCATATTATAGAAACGACCCTAAAGGGCTGCGCTCGTGGCCCCATACCTGCTTTTCCAGCCATTGCTCCGTACGGCTTTTGAAGAGGAGAATGCTGTCCTCCTCCTTGTTCAAGAAAGAAGCAGCCTTTAGTAGTAGTTCTTGCAGCTTCACTTCACTGATTTCGCCCTCGAATACAGAATTCTGTATCCAATGTAAGTAGCGGCGGCAAAGTTTGAGCAGCTTACCTACGCGTTGCTGCTTCACATCGTAGACCAAAATTACGTACATTTTACCACCAGGCTTTAAACGGGTTATACTCTTCTACATTCAGCAGATGCTTGGTCAGCTTGTAGCATTCCAGCTTCACCAAATGCTGATAGCTCACCGGCCGCCCCAGGCCCCGGTGCATGATTGTCTCCTTCATGCGCTCTTCAAACACGCGCACAAACGTCTTGCGGCCAGACTCCTTCAGCAGACACCCGCCCACGGCGGCCTCGAAATCCTTGGGCTGAATCTCCTTCTTGTTGACTAACCGAAAGATAGTTCGGTCCACCAGCAGGGGCTTGAAAATTTCGGCTAAGTCCAGCGCCAGCGAGAAGCGGCGGTGGCCCGGCTCGTGCAGGAAGGAAATGGTGGGGTTGAGCTGCGTGTGGTAAATCTGCGACAGGCAGGCCGCGTAGCAGAGCATATTGCCAAAGCTCAGCAGCGCATTCAGCTCATTTTGCGGCGGCTGTGTACTCCGCGTGCCAAAGGCGAAGCCCGGCACCTTTACCAACTCCTCGTAGCAGGTGTAGTACGTCTGCCGGATATTACCTTCGTAGCCCATCATTTCGGGCACCGTCGTGGCGTGCGGCAGCGCCGATACGTACAATTCTATCTGCGCAATCTGGGCAGCCACGTTGCGGCCACGGCTCTGGTAGTAGCGCAGGTTCTTGAGCAGGTTGAAAGCCGCGCCCTCTACCAGCTTGCGCGCTAGCACCAAGCGCTTCCTGCGGCCCAGGTAGTGGCTGGTCTGCGCCACCTGCACCTTGCCGGCCAGCAGGTACTCCTTGGCCATAAATGAGCCCGTATAGTGCTCGTAGTAGTCGAAGAAATGTACCGACACCCCATTTTTACCCAGGAAATTGTACAGCGCTGAGTTGGCATCGAGCGAGCCAAACACGTAGAGGTCGGCTACATCGGCCACGGGTAGAAAGCGCGTCTGGCCCTCCCCGCCTTCCTCGTCGTAGGCCGTGTATTTGAGCGTGTTATCCTGGCGGCTCAGCCGGCCCGGATTGAACAGGTAGTAGGTCTTCTTCACCGCAGATTAGCTTCGCTGAACTTTGTTTCAAACAGATTTAACAGATGGAACGGATACGCCCGCCTGCGGCGGGCTGGCTACGCTTTTGGGCACGCAGCTCAACTGCGGATGCAGGCCGAATACATT
>Ga0247804_10000919_pt1 | contig 13708 bp, 7 predicted proteins | sample UWRJL029104C1_FD_181142 | JGI IMG/M metagenome (GOLD analysis project Ga0247804, IMG submission 181142) | Plant litter microbial communities from Arlington Agricultural Research Station in Wisconsin, United States - UWRJ-L029-104C-1 | ecosystem: Environmental > Terrestrial > Plant litter >...
TATACCGTTGTCCAGTGATTGGAGGCGGAACCTAAAGAATTATTGGCATCGATGGAAGGGATGAAGGACCCGGTACCCATCTGGTAATAATCGGTAGGGGCTGAGGCAAAATCATCCACGCCTCTTGCATACACAAGCGTACCAGCTGCCGTTACCCTTATCTTCCAGTCGGACCCGCCTACTTTCACCAATTCCAGTCCCGGTTCAGTACCGGTTGAAGAGCTGGCTACGCGCAGGTTTACATCAACGGCCGTGGGTTCATACACATGCAACCTGGTTAGTGGTGCGCTTAGGCCTACACCTACGTTTACATTGCTGCTACCCAATATAAGGCTGTTGCTTTGCGCCACCAGCGCGTTGAAGCCAATGGCCGTGGCGTTGGTGAGTGAACCTGCCGATACATCCGAATTATTACCCAGCAATGTATTGTTGGCGCCGTTGGTGATGGTATTGCCGGCAAATTTTCCCAAAGCGGTATTGCCGCTGGCCGTGGTATTGTTGAACAGGGCCGAATCACCGATGGCTACATTGCCGGTACCGGTGCTGTTGTTGTAGAGCGAGTAAACCCCGTGGGCTGTATTGGAATAACCGGCCGTGTTTTTATTCATCGACATAAAACCCACGCCGGTATTGAACGTGCCCGTACTGGTGTTGACTACGCCCACGCCGGAGAAGGCACCCACATAAGTATTATTGCCGGTAGCGTTGGCGCTGCTGCCGGTAGCATAATAGCCCGCGTTCATGCCCAGCGCCGTGTTGTTGTTCGACCTTAAATTGTTGCGAAGCGCCGAAGTACCATACGCTGTATTCTGTAACCCTGAAGTATCCTGCTCCATCGCAAACAAGCCCATCGCCGTATTCCATATGCCGGATTGTTTACTGCTCATGGCCCAGGTGCCTACGGCGGTATTTTGTTCCGCCCTGCCGAAGCTGTTCATGGCGCCGCGGCCGATGGCTATGCTCCACACGCTGCTGTCGCCAAATTCCATGGCACCGGCGCCCATGGCTACCGATTCTTCCATTTTAATGGGGTTGCGCATGGCGCGGAAACCTACGGCAGCGTTCATATAAGCAGATGTATCATATTCCATCGCCTGGGAACCCATTACCGAATTATACCTGCCTTCTCCCACGCCCCGGAACCGGATCGATTTCAAAGTATTTGAACCGATTGCCTCGTTGTAACTGCCGTTGATGCTTTTCCCCATGGCAGAATCGCCTACCGCGGTATTGTAGGTGCCGCCTTCGTTGATGCTCATGCTTGCATGTCCCACTGACGTATTGTTATAGCCAAATGCATACGCCTGTGAAGAATCCCCTACGGCCGTATTGCGGCTGAGGAGTGCACCATCAGGCCCCGACCAGTAAAAATTATCCTGGTTCATGGCCAGCGCCCTGAAACCTACCGCCGTATTCTTTCTGCCCGTAGCATTGGCCTGCAGCGCACGGTAGCCGATGGCTGTATTTTCTGTGCCCATGTAGGTATCATCGCCGAGAATATTGTTGAAGCGCCCGGCATAAAACCCGAGCCCGGTGTTGTTATCGCGTTTATTATAACGCAACGCACCGGCGCCAATGCCGGTGTTGTAACTGCCCGTATCCACCCGCAAGGTATTGGTGCCCATGGCTACGTTGTTGGTGCCGGTTTTATTCTGGTATAAAGTAAAACTGCCGACCGCGGTATTGCTGTTGCCGGTCGTATTGCTGTCCAGGCTCGACTGTCCCACGGCCGTATTGGCACCGATCGCAATATTTTGCGCGAGGGCGCGGCTGCCGATAGCCACGTTGCCATTCATGCCGGTGTTATTGGCATTGCTCAACGCCCTGTAACCGATGGCCACGTTGTCGTCGCCGCGGTTGGCATTCATCGCCGAATCGCCCACAGCTACGTTCCGGGAAGGTGCGGAGCCGGAAAAGAAAGTGTAAGGATCAAAGATGGACATGGCCTTGTAACCCACGGCCGTATTCTGGCTGCCGAAAGCATTGCCCGTCAGCGCCGCATGGCCGATGGCTGTATTTTCTGCTCCCTGTTGCAGGTTGGTACTGGTAACTGAATTGTGATAACCCGCCGCCGTTCCCACGGCTACCACGCCATCGCGGTTGTTGAAATAAGCGGCCTGGGCGCCGATAGCCACCACCTCCCTCACCGAATCACCGTAAGCCTGTGCATAATAACCTACGGCTACGTTATCAGAAACATGGTGGTGAATGATGTTTTCCCGCCCGATCATGGCGCCCCGTCCAACAGCCGTATTCCTTTCGGTACTGTCGAAAAATTCAAGGGCGCCCACACCAATGGCGGCGTTGTTGGTACCCCTGATATTGTACCGCAGGGAGCGCCAGCCCATGGCTGTATTTACTTCCCCGGCCGTATCGGATATCATTGATTCAAAACCTACGGCTGTATTGTTATTACCCCTGTTGGCATTGTACATGGCATTGGTGCCTACAGCGGTGTTGCCCGTACCGTTCCTGTTCAGGCGTAGCGCACTTACGCCTATGCCGGTATTGTAAAAGCCCGTCGTATCCTGTTCAAGGGAAGAAGCGCCTACGGCTGTATTGTAGGAAAAGAAACCCCTGCGATGGTTCAGCAGGCTGCTGGCGCCCACCGCGGTATTGTAACCGCCGCCATTGCTGTTGGCAAGGGAGTTATAACCAACGGCTACATTCCCTTCGCCCGCATTGGCACTATTACTAAGCGTGTACATGCCCACACCGGTATTGGCAATTCCATTGACACTGTTCCTTCCCGACACGGTGCCTACATAAGTATTAAAATAACCGTTGTTGTTATTTTCTCCCGCCCAACTGCCCACGAACGTGTTGTTGGCATCCGTATTCCTGATACCTGCCCGGTTGCCGATGGCGATCCCCGGGAAATTATTGGCCGATACGGCGCCGGCAGAATCACCGATGGCAACATAACCATTACTGCCGTTGGCGCCGGCGCCCCTGCCGATAAAATAGCTACGTGTTGCCCCGTCGAACCGGCCGATCTTTAAATTATTCGACCTGAAATTGAGCGGCTTCAGGTCCCGGTGGCCGATGAAACTGGTATCGTTCAAACCGGTATTGCCCGTGGTAAGCCAGGCCGTGGTATCCAGCGACGTATTGGCGTTCGACAGCCAAACCCAGGTTGTTCCGTTGAAGTAATGAAAACCAATGCTGTCCGGCGTTTCCTGGAATACCAGCAAACCGGTTGCCGGTGCCGGGATGGCATTTTTCTGCGCTTTGCTCATCCTTGGGAGGAGTACGCCTTTGTTGGTGCTTTTCGCATCCAGGATAGAAGAAGCGTGGGCTGTACTGCCATCGGTATTGACGGCAACATTTTGGGCAGACAGGGAATTGCTGAAAAAAAAGATCCCCGGAACGACAAAAAGCAGGCGTAACATTTTAGTCATAGTAATGTGTTTATATAATCGTATCCACTTCCTTTCCAGGAAATAAAAAAGGAAGCCGCTGCCAGCAAAGGTTTTAAGGGAGGGAATAAATGTAAACGTTTTTTAAAATAAATGCAATAGCCAGCACGATTTTTTAGGTCACCGCATCCGTCCGAAAAAATTTACACGTAAAAGTAAGGAGCAGGATGCTCAGGAGAAATACCACAAAGGGGTAAGAAGAAAAGTAAGAAAACGTAATATTGAATAGGTATTAGGTAATATTTTTTCTGTCGAAAACAGTTTTACTATTCTCATGTCACTATTAAGGAATAAACATTTTATTGCATAATCTCCAATATTAAATCTTCCCTATTACCTATTCAATAACTATAGTTCCGGGTACAGCGGAAATTGCTGCATAAACCCGTTCACTTCTTTGGCAAGATCCGCCAGCAGCGTTTCGTTGTCGGCGTTCATCAAAGCGCGGTCGATCAGTTCAACAACGGCTGCCATATCAGCTTCCTTCATGCCGCGGGTAGTGATGGCGGGTACGCCGATGCGGATGCCCGAAGTAATGAAAGCGCTTTTATCGTCAAAGGGAACCATGTTCTTGTTCACGGTAATGTCCGCCAGTCCCAAAACGCGCTCGGCTTTTTTACCGCTGATGTTCTTATTGCGCAGGTCGATCAACATCAGGTGATTGTCGGTACCGCCGCTGATGATGTTGTAACCTTTGTCAACAAAAGCCTTCGCCATGGCCTGTGCATTCGCGATCACCTGTTTGGCATACACGGTAAATTCATCGGTCAATATTTCGCCGAAAGCAATGGCCTTGGCGGCGATCACGTGTTCCAGTGGTCCGCCCTGCGTGCCCGGGAATACCGCCATGTCCAGCAAATTACTCATCATACGTACATTGCCTTTTACATCCAGTAATCCAAAAGGATTTTCGAAATCCTTTTTCATAAGGATGATGCCGCCGCGTGGACCGCGCAATGTTTTGTGGGTGGTGCTGGTTACAAAATGGCAATGTTCAAAAGGGGAATTCAGTAATCCCTTTGCAATAAGTCCCGCCGGGTGCGCCATATCGCACCATACAAAGGCATTGATCTCGTCGGCTACTTTTCTTATGCGGGCGTAATCGATATCGCGGCTATAAGCACTTGCGCCGCAAACGATCACTTTCGGCTTTTCGGTGCGTGCCTTTTCTTCCAGCATCTCATAATCGATGAGGCCGGTGCCGGGTTTTACGCCGTAAAAATGAGGTTCATATAATTTGCCTGAAAAATTCACCGGTGATCCATGAGTAAGGTGGCCGCCCATGCTCAGGTCGAGACCCAGTAATTTATCGCCCGGTTGCAGGATGGCGAGCAATAAAGCCGCATTGGCCTGTGCGCCGCTGTGGGGTTGTACATTGGCGTATTCGCAATCGAAGATCTGTTTCAAGCGATCGATCGCCAGTTGTTCTACCTGGTCTACTATTTCACAGCCGCCATAATACCGGCGGCCGGGGTAGCCTTCCGCGTACTTGTTGGTAAGCGAAGTGCCCATGGCTTCCATCACCTGCAGGCTGGTAAAATTTTCAGAAGCGATCAGCTCTATACCGTGGCGCTGGCGTTCCAGTTCCTTGTCGATCAGGTCGAAAACCAATGTATCTCTTTGCATGAAGGATTAATTTTTGACAAATATAAAGACTGGATGCTATTGTAAGTAAAAAGTAAAAAGGCAAAACCTAAAAGTAGGCTAGGTGAAGTAAAAGATAATTGCCCCGGCAAGGTTTTTGGTTTTGCCTTTTTACTTTTGATTTTTTATTGTCGCCGGTAAAGAAACAGCAATCAATTTTAAAGAAATCTTAAAACAGGCATGGATGCTATTTATCCAAAAAAGCCTACTTTCACACCCGTTTAAGCATACGATTTTCATAATTGTAAACTAAATGCTCTGTCCAGGACAGATACAATAGTTCAATGAAGGCAATAATTCCAGTGGCCGGCGCGGGTACCAAGCTAAGGCCGCATACTTATACACAACCTAAAGCACTCATCCCCTTAGCCGGAAAAACGATCCTGAGCATTATCGTGGACCAGCTTCACGAAGCGGGCATCAAAGATTTTATTTTCATCATCGGTTACCTTGGCGAAAAGATCCAGGATTACGTAAAGGTGCAATACCCGGAACTCAACTGCCATTTCATACAGCAGAACGAACGCTTCGGCACCGGTCATGCCATCGACCTTACCAAAGAACTGGTGGGCACCGACGAGGTGCTGATCGTACTCGGCGATACCATCGCGGAATACGATGTACGGGAAGTGATCGCATCGCCCCATTCCATGCTCGGCGTAAAAAAAGTAGATGATCCCCGCAATTTTGGCGTGGCGGAGATAGAAGACGACGGTTTCATCAGCAGGGTAGTGGAAAAACCTTCTATTCCCAAAAGCAACATGGCGCTGGTAGGCGTTTACAAAATAAGGGAAACGAATTTTTTATTTTCCTGCATCGAAAAGATCATCAGCACCGACATCAAAAGTTACGACGAATTCAACCTCACCGATGCACTCGAATGCATGATACAGAGCGGCGCCAGATTCAAATCTTTTAAAGTGCAGAACTGGTTCGACTGCGGCAAAAAGGAAACCCTGCTCCAATCCAATGCCACGCTGCTTAAAAAATTCGGCGGCAATGTAGCCACCACGCACGGCTTCGAAAATACCATCATCATTCCCCCCGTAAGGATTGGAGAAGGATGCGACATAAAAAATTCGGTGATCGGGCCACACGTAACCATCGGCGAACACGTATCCGTTAACCATGCCATCATCAAGGAATCCATCATTGGGTCCTATTCACACCTGCAGGAGATCGTACTCAGCAACTCCCTCATCGGCAGCGATGCGGAAGTACGCGGCGTTAACCGCAGCCTCAACATCGGCGACAATACAGCCATCGACCTCAGCGGCGGAAGCAAGGAAGGATAAGTGCTTTTTAACGCGCCACCCGGCACGCTAACCGGCCTTTTTCGTACATTTGCATCGAATAATTTCGATATGAGTAAAAAGGGTAAAGTGTTAATGGCCATGAGCGGCGGGATCGACAGTACCGTGGCTGCCCTCATGCTTCACAAGGAAGGCTACGAAGTGGTGGGCATCACCATGAAAACCTGGGACTACGCCGCAAGCGTGGGCAGTACCGGTAAAAAAGAAACGGGTTGCTGCAACCTCGATAGTTTCAACGATGCGCGACAGGCTGCAGTGCAGCATGGATTTCCCCATTTTATTTTAGACATCCGCGACGAGTTCGGTGATTTCGTGATCGATAATTTTATTGAAGAATACATTGCCGGCCGTACACCCAACCCCTGCGTGATGTGCAACACCCACATTAAATGGAAGGCACTGATGAAAAGAGCCGATGCGCTGGGTTGCGATTTTATTTCTACCGGGCATTATGCACAGGTACATCAACATGATAACGGCCGCTATTTTATCCGCAAGGGGCTCGACGAAACAAAAGACCAAAGCTATGCCCTGTGGGGATTGCAACAGGACCTGCTGAGCCGCACCATTTTGCCGTTGGGTACCTACCGCAAAACGGAGATCCGCCAGATGGCACACGATTTCGGCTATCCCGAACTGGCGAAGAAGAACGAGAGTTACGAGATTTGTTTCGTACCCGACAACGATTACCGCGGCTTTTTAAAGCGCAAGGTGGATGGGCTGGAAGAACGCGTGAACGGCGGTAATTTCATCGATAAGAAGGGCAACATCCTGGGTAAACACAAAGGCTATCCTTTTTATACCGTAGGGCAGCGCAAGGGGCTGGACATTGCCCTGGGCAAACCTGCCTTCGTAACGGAAATACTGCCTGAAACCAATACCATTGTACTCGGCGAAGAAGACGACCTCAACCGCAGTGAAATGAAAGTGACCAAGCTGAACTGGATGAAATACGAAGGCGTTTCCGAAGGTATGGAGGCAATAACCAAGATCAGGTACAAAGATAAAGGCGCGCTTTCCAACCTTTACACATACGAAAACGGCATCAATGTGCGTTTTTATGAAGATGTAAAAGGAATTGCACCCGGCCAGAGCGCTGTTTTTTATGAAGGCAACGATGTGATCGGCGGCGGCGTTATCCAGCGCGGGTAAGCTATCCTTACGGTACAGGCAGCATTTTATTATACCAAAGCGTCTATTTTGTAACTTACACTATTTATGAGAAAAGTATTATCATTCGCGATCGTTTCATCCATGCTCCTGCTCGCGTCCTGTAAAAAAGATCCTGAAACTTTCCAGTCGCCCCTGGTAAGCGAATATTACCCGCTGGTAGTAGGTAAATACATTACCTACCAATTGGATTCATTGCGGTATGTAAATTTCGGCACCCGCGATACGACGATCAGCTACCAGGTAAAGCATTCCGTAGATGGAATTACCACCGATGCATTGGGTCGCCCGGCCTACCGCATTACGCGTTCTATCCGCAAAACTTCCGCTAACCCCTGGGCGCCCGACAATACCTTTATGGCCGTGCCTACTGATTTTGCCATGGAATTCATCGAGAACAACCTGCGCTTTTTAAAGATGAAAGCCCCGATCCGCAACGGCTCTTCGTGGAAAGGCAATACGTATATCGACACTTATTCTTTCGGTTCCGACCTTAAATACCTGGCGGGATGGGATTATACTTTCGACAGCGTAGATGCCCCCATTACGCTCGGCGCCTTTACGCTCGACAGTACGCTGAAGATCAACCAGCGCGATGAAGTAATAGGCAATCCCGGCATTCCAACCGCTTACAGTGAAAGAAATTTAGGCATTGAAAAATACGCCAAAGGCATCGGCATGATCTACCGCAAATTCCTGCACCAGGAATACCAGCCGCCTACAACACCCGGCGGTTCCGGCAAGTATTCCGATTTTAGTTACGGGGTTACGATGACGATGATAGATCATAATTAATTTGAAAATGTGACAATATGAAGATTTGAAAATTAAAATACAGGCTTTAAATAATTACTGGTTCTTGCTATAAGAACCAGTTTTGTTTTGTACCTATTTACGAAACCTGCACGCGTACGGAGGTTTTTCATTGAGCAATTTTCACATCTTCAAATTTTGCCTTGCGTATGCCGAAAAATCAGTATTCGGAATTGTACTCACCCCCAACTGCCGCAGCATGGTGATGAGTTGCCCGCGGTGGTAAGTGGAATGATTGATGACGTGCATCAGCGTTTGGTAAACGGGACTTTTGAAATACTCTTTCTTTTGATTGTGGTAAGCGAATACGTGTTCCAGCTGCGCTTCGGAAGCGTTGTCCACCCATTCTTTCCACTGCCTCGACTGGTCCAGCAATGCGGCAATAAGCCCGGCCGGTGTGCCCGAAAAATGTTCCGAAAGCCTTAGCGGGTGTTCCACCAGTTTCACACGTTGCCACCACATCGATTCCGCATCGCGGATATGGCTTACCGTTAGTAGCACGGAAGGGAAGCTGCTGTTGATCTCCCGGTTCAATTGTTCACCCGTTAATTTGCTGATCTCCGCCAGTATTTTTTGATTGGCCCAAAGGTTATAGGAGGCGTATTGGGTAAGGACCTGTTTCATGGAACGAAGATAGGAAAAGGTTGAAGGTTAGCGACGCAAGATAATTCATTATAGCCAGGTGCATCTTTACATTGGTAATTCGTAATTTGTCATTCGTAATTGATAAAGATGGTAACAATAAGAAAAGCTTTAAAAGAAGATTGTCCCCGCATGATGGAACTCATCCGCGACCTGGCGGTATATGAAAAAGAACCCGACGCGGTGACGGTGGATTTCGATCATTTCGTGGAAAGCGGTTTTGGCGACAGTCCCGTATGGTGGGCGCTGGTAGCCGAACTGGAAGAGGGAGGCGGAAAAAAGATCGCCGGCTTCGCGCTTTGCTACATCCGCTACAGCACCTGGAAAGGACAGCGCCTGTACCTCGAAGATTTTATCGTGGATGAAAAAATGCGTGGCCATGGCATCGGTAAATTATTATTTGATGCATTGATAGAAGTGTGCAAGGAAAAAAAGTACAGCGGCCTGGTGTGGCAGGTGCTCGACTGGAACGAACCGGCCATTAATTTTTATAAAAAGTACAAGGAAGTGAATATCGACAGCGGCTGGCTGAACTGCTCGATTAATTTTTAAGTTTGTATGAGTGGGGCTACCCTTGAGGGTGACCCACCCATACATCCATTTTTCTCCCGGGGTGACCCACTCAAATTTGCCCGTCACCTTAACCATTCCGGTTGTAACTTTGCCACCTTAAACAGGTTCAATAAAGAGATACTGTACAAGAGTGCGACGCCTGTGAAGCTGAAAAATGCTTTGCAGCCCGGCTCAAAAAATAACTATATGGCAGATAAAATAACAATGGGTGCAGACGGTAAATTACAGGTGCCCGCCAACCCTATTATACCGTTCATAGAAGGGGATGGGATTGGCCCGGAGATATGGAAAGTGGCTGCAAAAGTTTTTGATACGGCTGTGGAAAAAGCGTATGTCGGGAGCCGGCAGATTGAGTGGAAAGAAATGCTGGCAGGTGAAAAAGCTTTTAAGCAGACCGGCGAATGGCTGCCGGCCGAAACCTTGCAGACGGCCAAGGATTATATCGTTTCCATTAAAGGTCCGCTGACCACGCCCATTGGCGGCGGCATCCGCTCGCTGAACGTGGCCATGCGCCAGGACCTGGACCTCTATGCCTGCGTACGCCCCGTGAAATGGTTCAAAGGCGTTCCTTCACCGGTGGTGCACCCGGAAGACGTGGACATGGTGATCTTCAGGGAAAATACGGAAGATATTTATGCAGGTATTGAATGGAAAGCAGGATCGGCCGAAGCACAGAAGTTCGAAAAGTTCCTCATTGAAGAAATGGGTGTACAACAAATACGCTTCCCGGGCGACTCAAGTTATGGTGTAAAACCGGTTTCGCAGGAAGGCAGTAAAAGGCTTGTCCGCGCGGCCATTAAACATGCACTCGATCATAACCTGCCTTCCGTAGCGCTGGTGCACAAAGGCAATATCATGAAGTTTACCGAAGGTGGTTTTAAAAGCTGGGGTTATGAAGTGGCGCGGCAGGAATACGGCGATAAAACCTTTACCTGGGACGAATGGGATGAATTGAAGAAGCAACACGGCGAAGCGCATGCCAACGAAGTGCAACGCAAAGCCCTGAGCGAAGGAAAGTTGCTGGTGAAAGACATCATTGCGGATAATTTTTTACAGCAGATACTGATCGCACCGAAAGACTTTTCGGTAGTGGCAACACTTAACCTGAATGGCGATTATATTTCCGATGCCCTGGCTGCTGAAGTAGGAGGTATAGGCATTGCGCCGGGTGCGAATATCAACTACAAAACAGGCTATGCCGTGTTTGAAGCAACGCATGGTACCGCACCGAAATTTGCCGGTACCAATAGCATGAATCCTTCATCGGTGATATTGAGCGGTTGTATGCTGCTGGAATACATCGGCTGGAAAGAGGCTGCAGATATAATCACCACGGCGCTGCAGGCAACCATCATGCGGAAGACAGTGACTATTGATTTTTATAATTTAATGACCGGCGCCACTTTGTTGAAAACGACCGAGTTTGGCGACGAGATCATTACCAATATGGGCGTGGTGACCGGCGATGCGCAACTGAAGAAGAGTTCGAGCCTGTAACTATTCGATCTTTCCGGGTATGTTCGTTATTGTTCGCAGGAAGCGGAAGCATTTGAAATTACCCGGGAAAGTATTACTCCTTCAATTTTACCTACATTTACCCGTACAAATCCTTTATACATGCGGGTTCTATATTTATTGATATTGTGCTGTACCGGTTTGCCTGCGTATTCGCAGGCGTGGGTATGGGAAAAGCCAGTGGTCACCAGCAATAACAGCATTGCTACCGATCCCAATAACAACATCATTGTGCTGGGCGCCAATGGTACAGCCACACAATTGAGCAAGTACACGAAAGACGGCCTGCTGCTGTGGAGCAACCGGCTTACCAAATCAACCGCCTTTACGCCATCGGGTTCGGTAGTGGCGGATAAAAACGGCAATATTTACATTTTTACAGAAGGATTCGACAGCGTGAACCACGTATTTACGGGGGTAAAGACCAGGGGCATTACCAGGTTCGATCCGCAGGGAAATGTAGAATGGCATACACTTTTTTATACCACCACGCAGGTGCCCACAAAGTTTCCCCTGCAAATTGATGAAAATGACAACCTGTACGCGGCTTATGCCGAAACCGCCGGTACTGCACAGGTGGTTCACCTGGGGGCGTCAACAACTTCTTTCCTGACCTCGCAAAATTATTATTTCGCCATGGGCAGCCTTACGCCGGCGGGTACGCCACGTTGGGTGCGGTATTTCCGGTTTGCTCTCAATGCGAGCCCCAATCCTGCGTTCGTAAGCGCCACCGCCTTTTCCCTGGCCGGCAACCGGCTTTATTTTGCGGGTAATTTTGCAAAGTGCGACCTGTACCTCGATAACGGCGTTACCCTCAGCAACAACCGCTGCACCGCCTGGCTCGCCGCCTTTAATTGCAGCACCGGTCAGTCTACCTGGGGAAAGCTGCACAGCCTGTTTTATTTCTGCTCAGGCCTGTATTGCGGCTGCAGCATCCCATCCATCAGCGCGAATGCGGCAGCAGGTACGGTTGCGTTGACGAATAATTTAAACGGCGCTTTTGTTTTCAAGCCGCTAGACACGATTGCCTCTATTTCGGCCAGCGGGCAAACGGCGGTAAAATCCTATTATACCATTTACGATTCGCTGGGCAATCCTGTTAAGGGGAAAATACTGGAAACGGTTCCAAGCGTAGAAGGCGGTGTTTCGACGCCCATCGCCGGCAGCCGGGGCAATTTTTTCTTTGTGCGGTTCAATGATACCTTACGAAAAGTGGATACGGGATTTAATGTGATCTGGAAAGTTACGTTGCCACCGGCCATGGGTACCATCTTCATCCCGAAAAATACCAACGATATCCTGGCTACCTATACCAGGGCAGGTGTGCTGTACCTTGCCAAAATGGTGGACAGTGCGGGCGTGATATCCGGGTGCACTTATGCAGACTGGGACAACAATGGCATTTACACTTCGGCAGACAGCGCCCTGCCCAATATACTGATCACCACCAATGCCGCCCCCAATGCCAGCAGTGGCAGCGACAGCGGGCGCTATTATTTATATGCCGCACCGGGCACTTATGCGGTAAGTGCACAATTCGATCACCCGTACTATGAATTTTTACCGGCTACACAAACAGCAACTGTTGCCCAGCTTTCCGATAATGTAACGGGCAAGGATTTCAGGCTGCGGCCAACCTTTGCTTTTACAGACGTGAGCGTAAATTTCTCTGCTTTGAACGTTGCCCGGCCCGGTCGCGAAGCTTATTATACGGTAACCGTTAAAAATTTTGGCGCCGCTTCAACACCGGTAGAGGTGGGGTTGAAACTGCCTGCTTTAACGACTTATAGTTCCATCACGGGCGCGAGTGTTACCGTTAATGCCGCCGATTCTATTACCATTTCCATGGGTAGCGTACAACCTTTTGAAACCAAAAGAGCAACTTTGTATTTAACGATAGCCACCACGGCCACCCTGCACGATACGCTTCGCTATTACCCGCGCGCTTACCCTTTTACAAACGATACGATCAAAAAGAATAATGCAGATACATTGCTGCAGGAAGTGCGCACCTCTTTTGATCCGAATGACAAACTGGTGGATCATGCAGCACAGCCGATAGCGGCCATGAACCAGGCGTTGACCTACACGGTGCGTTTTCAGAATACCGGTAACGATACCGCGTTTTATGTGCGCATTGCCGATACACTTTCCGCGAAGCTGGATATTAAAACATTCAACTTCATTGATGCGAGTCACCCGGTAACGACAGAGATCAATAAGAACATCATCAGCTTTATTTTCAACCCGATACTGTTGCCCGACTCTAACCACAACGAGCCGTTGAGCCATGGGTTTGTGAAGTTTAAGATCAACCCGGCGCAGCCTGCAAGCGTGAACGATACGATCTATAATGCGGCCGCCATTTATTTCGATTACAATACGCCTGTTGCTACCAACACGGTGAAGAGTTGGTTCAACCCGCTGCCCGTGTTGCCGGTAATATTGAAATCATTTGTCGCGGAAAAAAAGGCTGCATCCGTATTGCTGAAATTCGTAACGGCTTCGGAAGCTGACTTTACGCATTTTGTTATTGAACGCAGCCTGGATGGAACGAACTTTAGCCCGGTGGGAACCGTAGCTGCAACCGGTACGCCTTCTTCCGGCGCAACTTATCTC
>Ga0247804_10000920_pt1 | contig 13683 bp, 14 predicted proteins | sample UWRJL029104C1_FD_181142 | JGI IMG/M metagenome (GOLD analysis project Ga0247804, IMG submission 181142) | Plant litter microbial communities from Arlington Agricultural Research Station in Wisconsin, United States - UWRJ-L029-104C-1 | ecosystem: Environmental > Terrestrial > Plant litter >...
TTAGCATTGGCTCTAGAGAAACGGAAGCAGAAAGTCAGCGCTAGTGGTAAATTAATCTTGTGAATTATCTTCCGAGTCGTGCTAACAGTTGTCAGATGATGAAGCAGACGATGATGAATGGTAAGATAGAAATGAAAATCGGTCTTTGGACATCTTCCATTGTTCAGACGAAGGTGGTCAAAGGACATTGAAAGACTTGATTGGTCAGGGTCATGAGCAGAATCATAAGATCTTCACTTTTGAAATCTGGAACGTGAGTCTAGGTACAAGAAGGTTGAAAGTGTACGCAGTTAACATCGTCTTATGACGTCAAGCGAACTATTACATATTACACAAGTACAATGCAAATCTTAATCACAATTACGCTACAACTTCTAAGAGTTCTCGAACTTGCGGTTCTTGGGTTAACAGCATATTTTGTTGTCCCCTATGAGGAATTCACTCTTGCTGCTCGCAAGTTTGAAGAAATGGAGGTAGTATCTTATCCAAATGTGACCCGTGAGCCAGGTGAGACAACGTTCCGTTCTCGCAATTGCTCTTCTCATCATAAATTGATGCAACGAAATGACATTAGTTGACAATTGTCTTACATCATTATATGCCATTGTACAATTTGACCAATGAGTGTGTCGAATAACATAAAGCATTTCTGACATCGTTGAGAATGGAAGGTCGGTTCATATATGATCTCAAATCTAACCTTGAGGTTTGCAAAAAGCATGAATGACTAGACCATGAATAATGCATTCAAGATATTCGAAGGCAGGAGACTGCCGTAAAAAATCAGAGGCTATTTGACTTGTCACAATAACTGCCAAGATGATATCGAGCCTCAAACAAGCGTTAAGGCAGTTCTGCTATGGATAGCGTACATTCACCGATGAAGGCAAAGACATACGGGAACATTTAGCAAACACAAGTAGAAAGCGCTTAGTCTAATAAAAACATTGCCCTTCAGCACGGGACTTGTAATGTGATATAATAATCAATAACGGGAGTTGGATAATATTCCAGGGTATACATCTAAATGGTTAACCAAAAACGCCGGCGTCGTACATGCAATATGCTAATCAGACACAACTCCATCGTCCGTAACGCTCCATCTCCGCTCCCTGCCTCTTTCGCTACCATGTAAATTCCCCTCGGCACTCTCCTCAACAATAGTCTCGGTTTCTGGCTTTGTGGCTGGCGTAATAGTTTTTGAACTGGCCTCATCTCCAGAAGAGTCACCCAAGGGCCCGGGATCAGTCACTCTGCTGGCTGGACCAGGACTGAACGGTCTGGCACCTCGACTTCTGTTAAGTAAACCCGTGGTGCTCGTACCCTGTTCTGAGAAGATACTAGCTGCATCTCCATCCCTGACTGCACTTGCAAGGCTTTGATACCGGTCAGGGATACCAAAGCTATCCGCTCTTCCATGCCCTGGTTTTGATTTATCTTCACCTCCTAGGCCACCTTCTGCGTCTACCAATATACTCCTGGGAGGCAGTATACTAAATAGTTGATCGCCAGTACTATTGTTCCGAGGCGTCTCATCATTTGCGAAAAGATCTTTGCCCTTCTCTAAGAGTTCATCGAGCCCACCTCCACTCCAACCTTTCCTTGCAAGCGCTTCGAAAATTTCAACTTCTGCCCTAACTAGACCAGCACCGCACTCCACTATCTTTGTGCTTGTATCTTGACAATCCCTTAACAGTCCTCTAGCATGCCCGCCATGTAAACTCGTCAATCCATCCAATTTGACCGTCAAATTTACCAGATGCTCGCGGAACTTCCCCACATCCCTTTTTCTTTGTTTATATACTTTCATGCCATCTTTTTCCAGTCGACGAATTTCTTTTGACATGGCTTTCGCACTTGTTTGGTATGTGACTTCCTCTTCCTCGATTTTGCGCTTCCACGTATCCATCTCATGTAATAGCGGTACTTCAAATGACCGATACACAACTTCACTGAGAATTTGCTGATGATTAGCGATCAAGTGGTGTACACCACTGGCCGCTAGCAGTCCATCTGCAGTACAGCTTCCCTTCGTTGTAAAGCTATTAGATAAACTACCGCTAGGTGCACTCAGACTATCAGAGCGAGCTTCCTTGAGTCTGGCACATGTTTCTAAAGAAGACCCAAACGTAGAGGCAGCTGTAGAAAGTGTAGATAGGGCAAGCCGGTACGCTTTTGCGCTAGAAAGTAGATCTGTATATGCAGCTTGCGACAGCTCGAGGTCGGCTTTCGTAAGAACAGCATGTGTGGCATGAGGTGTTGGAGGATTAGGAAGAGCAAAATTTGAGGGTATTGGATTGGCGGTTGATGCATATGAGTATGTTGGAGAGCCAGGGATAGGAGGGAGTTTGCTGGGAGTAGGTGATGGTGCGCGAGAGTCGCAACACTCCGAGGGAGCCATATTGTTTGTTTACTTTCGAGTCAGGTGTGGCCGATCGCAAAGGTCACGGAAGTTTGATTGTAGAAAAGAATGTGCCGTGGAGGTAACAGATGTGTGGAAAGAAGGTAAGATTGTACATCTATGTCTTGTGGGAGTCGACAACGTAAACAGGTGACCGAAGGACTTAATGTGGGAGTGACTTTTATTCCTTGAGGATGCCATGTGGAGCGATAAAGCAGACGCACTTTTTGCCAAGCAAATCTGGCTTGCGATAACGATTGCCTCAGTAACCGAGCTTCATATGACGATGGGCAAAAGCTCGAGTGTTGAATCTTCATCCATAAAATAACGCTTTCCTTTCGATCTGACAATCACATATCAACAAAATGCCACCCTCACCAGCACCACCTCTCATTGTTCCAGCCGTCAGGAGACATACGGCGACTGTAATTATGAGCCATGGCCTTGGAGACAGCGGTGCAGGATGGGTTTCTCTGGCCGAGAACTGGCGTCGTCGCCAAAAGTTTGAAGAAGTCAAGTTCATTTTCCCAAACGCTCCCATGATACCAATTACCGCCGTAAGTAATATTTACTCTTCGGGTCACTAAGTGATCCCCCAATATTTCGAAATATGTGTAATTTTGTGATGCAATCTCCCCGATCAAAGCTCTAACTTATAATTATAGAACGGCGGTATGACCATGCCTGGATGGTATGATATTGTAAGAAGCAACAAATTTCCTTGGTCCAGTTCTATCTAGCCCGTCCATACGTATCTCTCCAACTACTTGATACATTCAAACGCGAGAATCTTAAATCTAAGACACACTTGGAGAGTCTAAATTGAAAACTCAACCAGATCACGAGTTGTCTTAGAATCTGATCGAGCTTCTCGGATCTATCAAAGACTTTGAGATGATAAACAAGGCTAAAGCTTGGTCACACGAGCTGCTGTATTTCGAAAAGTGCTAATCCTCGTATTCAAGATCGGTTTTGGCGACCTCTCTTCACGCAATGATGAGGTGGGAATTAAACGCTCTCAAGGCTATATCCATGGTTTGATCGACGCTGAGGTCTCCTCTGGTATACCTTCCAACCGTATCGTACTAGGTGGCTTCTCACAAGGTGGTGCTATATCTCTTTTCAGTGGTATTACAGCTACCAAGAAGCTCGGAGGCATTGTTGGTCTTTCTTGCTATCTTTTGATGCACGACAAATTCAAGGAATCCATACCAGCGGATAGCCCAAACAAAGATACACCGATCTTTATGGGACATGGAGAAGTCGATCCCCTAGTTCTTCCAAAATGGGGACAACTCACCAAAGAAACCTTAACCAACGAAGGCCACAAAGTGGAGCTAAAGTTCTACCCAGGTCTAGCTCACAGTGCTGACCCAGATGAAATTGATGATGTCGAGAAGTTTTTGAATGAGCGTATACCACCGTTGGGAGACAAGCAAAGTTTGTGACTAAGTGATGGTACAAAGCTTGTGATATTGGGGCTGTTATTGGCGACCATGGGAACTTACCTACTCAAGACAACTAAACGATCGTGGGTTAGCAAAACGAAGTCTGGTTGATTGCAGAATAGTACCAGGGGATTATTATTTACGGCCCAGTAACCAAGTATGTGGCTTTTCTGGTCTAGAGCTCTGATGGCTGTGGAAATTAAATTTCCAAATCAAGAAGAGTCACTGAATTACATAAGTGCAAACCGAGGCCAGAAGCTACATACATAATGTGACCAACTTTGAATGCCTCATCACTTCTTAAAGTCGCAGCTGTCCCAAGTCTCAAGATGTCAGCAAACACAGTTTATTAAGTGACAGTGTAGATAAGCAGAATTATTCACAACAATGTTCAGGGTTAGACTACGCAATATAATCTTAAAGCATAACCATGAATTGATCAAAAGCCAATCAGAATCTCAGGCTGCCGCAGCTACAAGCTACAATACATCTCTCAGGTAGGATGCCATATCAATATCTGCTCTAGAAATTGTATAGCTTAGAATTAGTAAGCATTTGCAGGCTCCTGGGGGAAGGTGGCTGAAGAAGCAGCTCCATGAGTCGCTTTTCATATCACACGAAACAGGTTTGTAAAAATGTGCGGTGCTGCACAGAGTTCGATTCTCAGCTATTCATCAAGTGTAGAACCAGACCCCCTTTCATGCAAATCCGTGCCCAAACAAAGCAAAACCAATCCTGTCCCTTAACGACTCGTAGCTTGGATCTTCTTTGGCGCACCCTTAGCACCTTGTTTGCTCGTCAATCTCGATTGTCCCTTGGAAGCACCTGTAGCACTCTTTGCCTTCTCTGCCTTCTTTGCGCTGGCGGCCTCGGCACGCTTGTCCTTGCCCTCCTTGATAGCAGCTGCGCGTGCAGCGGAACGGGCCTCGGGTCGCTGGTTTCGTCGCTCCTTGATCACATCGAGGGAAGCACCGACAATAGCACGTTGAGACTTGACAGTACGGCGGGAGCGCTTCTTAGCAACTTCCTGTAAAGATTATATCAGCACCGATCTGATTTCTAAAACCACCAGAACAAATCCACAGATTCCTTACCTCAGAGATACCCTTCTTGTGTTGTCTTCGGAAAAGAACAGTCCATGCGATGCGGCGGGGGTTCTTGCGTTGAAGGAAAAGCGACTCTGTCTTACCGTTCTGGAAACGGAAGATCTTGCTGTCACCACGGACGTAAAGCTTGCCCTGTTTTCAAACCGTCAGCGTTCATTCTACACGAGCCGTGTCTGCTAATTTGGTCCCTTCATCCATTATATTTGTCGAGTTGGGCCCAATCCATAATTGCCACCCCTTTTCACTTCCGCAGAACGATCCAAGAGCTTGGGGAGGGTATGTAAACAGTACCTTTCCAGGGTAGATCTTCTCGCCGGAGAACGTATCTTCGTAAGTACGCATTTTGGCGGATTGTGTATCGATTTGTCGTTGTCGTTAATTTTGGCCGCTCGTTGATGCTCACGTTAAAGTCGTGGTTGTGGTGCGCGCTAGTGAAGCGAGCCAAGATTCCTCCGATTTCCTTTATTTGAGCCTCATGCATTCAATCCGGAATAGTAGGCATGCAGCAAAACAAATTTATCGAGTAGCCAGTTATTTACTACTAGTAGAAGTTATTCGAAAATCCATTTCGGTCCCTGGATCTATACAACTAAGTTCGAGAGGCCCCTGTCTCATCTGCTTGGTCACGTGATATTTATCTATCCAGCTCTCTTCGATTTCCATAGGCACTACAGTCCTGGATCAGATCTACATAGATTGGGAACGCGAATTGAAAGTGTAAATACGGGCCAGACAAGCAAACATGAGAAGATGACTTCTCAACTAGAACCTCAAGCCTCTGGATTACCTCCGGACTTGGTAGAACCTGGCCATACTTGGACACCACTTTATAAGCAAAAATGTTCCTTTCCTCCCGAAATATTCAGAGAAGTAATGATGAACCTGATACGTAACCCCAATATCAATTCGAATCATCTATTTCGAGCAGATATTTCTGTTGAAAAACCTTTCACGGAAAACTTCCAACCCAATTCGGAGACTGTACCAAGACTTACTCATATTGAGGGCTTTGATCTCAGAACGGTTATAGTACGCACGATGATACCGCGGAATGTTATAGTTGACAAGCCATTGGATCAAACTTGCCTCTTCCATGAGCAAGTATTAGAATCGGGTGAAGTTAGGTCTTTGGTTACATATCTACCACATATATCGGACCCCATAGATACACCCTTCTACCATCCTGCCGTTCGTGGGATAGGATTTCTGCTTAAATACAACACGGAGACCAAGGATGGAGATGTATCTATACATTACTCGTTCTTCAATGAAGAACCAAGGTCTGCTAAGCTCGAACGAACGGCTCAACATTTACTAGCTGTTCTTCACAAGCATGGCCAGGGAAGCGCCGCGGGCTATGTCAAGCGAGTCAATCACGATGTTGTTCTTCCACAAGCTACTGTTCAAAATACATATGCCCGCTTAAAGCAAAAATATGCCAGGGCTTTGATAAATGGCTGGGTAGAAACTACGGACCCTGGAAAGCATGTATTTGAAGATCTGAACATCGCAGCTTTCCTCATCGAGCTGTGGGCTGATACTTACAAAGATAACACGTTCCCAGGATTTGTGGATATAGGTTGTGGCAACGGTTTGCTTGTTCATATTCTACTCGAGGAGGGTTATAATGGATGGGGATTTGATGCACGAAGACGTAAATCATGGAGCACTTATAGTCAAAGATCGCAAGAGAACTTGCATGAACAAGTTCTGATTCCTTCGATGCTACACAAACTACCAGGTTCATCTGATGCTTCTATTCACAATGGTCTCTTTCCAAAAGGCACCTTCATTATCTCAAATCATGCAGATGAACTTACTCCTTGGACACCCATACTCGCTAACCTTTCCGAGTCACCTTTCATGATGATACCCTGCTGTAGTCACTGCTTCTCAGGCGCTCGGTTTCGTGCACCGCCACCTACACCCAAAAGTTCAGCATACGCCTCTTTGGTTGCGTGGGTTGCCAAAATTGCCAAAGCATCTGGATGGGTTGTTGAGACAGAGATGCTCAGAATACCGAGTACTAGGAACACTGCTCTAATTGGAAGGAGTCGTGATGTTCCATTTGATGCCGTTGATGTCGAAGATCTGGTGGAAAGCTATGGCGGAGCAGCTGAGTGGGAGGTGAATGCTTTGAAACTAGTGAAAGGAAAGACTAGAGGTCACTGAGTGTATTGTCTATACATCATGGCTTACTTTTCTTCAATCCTCTCCACGACGAGTTTGTGAGTAGCACGTGCGTGACTATGTATGAAGTAAAGCTCTCTTTGACTTGATGGGATCTTGGCAGTCCATAACTCCTGCTTCCCAATGCTCATTGATATCACTAAGTCACTTTATCTGAAGCGAATTTTTGGATTTCTCTTACAATGACTGAACCTGATGTTTAATGGCTCTGTGCATAAGTTTGATCTTAAATTAGCTATCGACTTTTTTTTTGAGATCGGGAAATGCTTGCTAAAAGACGGAAGCCTTCTACCACTCTTGCAACTCTAGCGAATGATTTTAGCCACCTTGGATGGGAAAGCTGTATTTAATCTCGTCGTGGTGGCTCCAGCTAAGCGAAGTTGTATTCGGAATACTTGCTACACAATGGTATGCCACAGATGCTATCCCATCTACAACAATTGATGGAGTGGCGTACTACCATTGCTTTCCCTCTGTTCATCCACGTCGTGCAGTTCCTCTGCGCTTTCAATGATTTGCCCGAGCTGCTCTCTCATAGCCTCGTTCTCCCTTCTCCTCTCCAAAGATTCCAACTGCTCTAAGATTATCCCTCTCAAACCTTCGTAATGTCCTTCGTCCATTCCCATCAATGAATCTCCCGCACTCTCTCTCTCCATTCGTGCAATTTCCACTTGCCTTAAGCGTTCTGATGTTTCGCGGTTAATAGCAGCAATTTCAGCAAGAGATAGGATACGATCCACAGGTGCTGAGCGCTGTACCCACGCTTGGTTCGTGAGATCTCTCAAAGGTGCACGATCCGTTTCGCCACGAGGTAGACGATTTTGAAAGTAGTTGCGGGGCGGTTTATTCTCTTTATCGGTGTTTTCCTTGTCCCGCCTTGGTCGTTGTCTGAGTCTAGCTGGTGTCTGCTGAAGCCTCTGTGTATTTGGTGAATCACGTCTACGAGCTTGGGCTGCCTGACTTTGAAGGAACTGGTAGTCGAAATTTCGCCAAAAGCTCTCTGAGTTTTTCATGATGAAGTTATCAATGTAGTTATATGATCGGTGAAGGGCTGAGTTTGGAGTAATTTCATAGGAATGGAACTCTATGGGTTTGCTATTGGCAAGTATGAAATCTGGCTGGCATTACATTTTGATTATATATTTGGTGGAATTTTGCTTTTGCGAAAGTCAAGCGTATACATAGGATGAGGTGTTTGCGGGTGAATATTTTAGTTAAATTTAGATGGAATATTTTGATATGAACTACTGTACATCAAATCGGCTTCATAACTTGATATCTTAGGGCAATCTCACAAATTAATTGAATTATAAATCTAGTCGATCTTCAGTTTAAACTTCGCTACAACTGGAACACTAGAATTGAGGCTTTGTATTGAGAATATCGTCAATCTTTATGCGAAGCGTGGATATACCGAACCGATAGAACGTTAGCCTATCATCTGTTATTAGCAAATGCAATACTTCTTGACATTATTATTTTCGCCTCCTAGGCAGTGTGAGATGCACTATCCAACCTGGAACGACCTTGCCCAGTCTTTGAATATGCTCAGTCAGATTCTTTACGTGTTCCATACACGCTTTATTACTTACCAAAGAATGACTGTATTTACGATTACTAAATCATATGAAAGTCAAAACGCCGTGCTGGATTCGTCAAAGTCCCATCTAGCTTTCCAGGAATTGCTACTTTTTGTAGAATGTCAAGTAAGCGACAACGATGTTTCAAAAAGTAGATATGATGTGCATACTTTTCACACATGCAAGCAAAATGAATTCTATGAGCACCCCCCAATAGAATCAAGGGAGTGACGAGAACGAGAGAAATTTTATAGCCAGTAATAGCTTATGAATTTTATTTTTATTCCTAATCCGTCTAAAACGACCTAACCTTCAAGCAATATATAATCTATCACCAAGGAAAATCGCTCATCGCAAGAGGGACAAATCTATAGGACTTTATCGGCAGCAGAGACTATTTCGAATGATTAGTTCAATCCTCAATTCAGATCTAAAAGTGCTTTAAACTCACTGGTAAGACCGGTGTTATCTGGCTCAATGGCGACAGACTTGACCTTTCCTCCCTCAACAACAATGGCATATCTCTTGCTTCGGTTTGTACCCAAAACTGGGGCAGCAGGGAATTCGACATCGAGAGCACGAGTGAAGTCTCCACCAGCATCACCGAGAAATCGGATACCGCTAGACTTGTCCTTGTCGAGGGTCTTTCCCCAGGCATTCATGCTATTCATTAATTAGCGCAGTACGAAAACAAGATCCGGAATCGCAAGCTTACACGAAGGCATCGTTGACGGAAACAACGAAGACTTTGCCAGCATCCTTGAGCTTTGGGCTGCTAATGTAATCTGGGATGTGGGTATCGGAGCAGGTTGGGCCTATTTTATGGATCAGCCGGCGGCACAAATTATAGCATCTGAACAAATTGAGAAAGAAAGGCATACTGAAAGCAGCTGGAACACCAATGATCAAGGCATTGCCAGAACCAATCTCAGTGGAAAGGTTGACCTTAGCACCTGGGTTTCCCTCGGTGAGCTCAATGCTTGGGATAGAATCTCCGACTTGGACCATATTTGCGATAGGAGGTGTGTATAGAGTAGCTGTTTGTTTTGAGGTGTATTCAAATTGAAGCTTCCTTTTTTGGTGATGAGAATGAGGATGTAAGGAAGTGAAGCTTTTTAGATTGAAGTTGTGATTTGTACCCCTCTATGTCTCCGATGTTCCCCCACCAGACCCACCATGACGACTTCCGAGGGCCTTGGCAATCTGCAAACTATTTGGAATATAGTAAACATGAGTAGAACTCTGCCCAATTAACGCCGCGATCAGAGGGACTGAGGATCTGACGAGGCTTATTTAAAAATGACCACGCTTAGAGAGTGTTTCATGAGCTAGCTTTTAGTTTATACCTTATAATAGCAGCCAATACCATTTCTCTGGGTGGTTAGTACATCCCAGCGACTTACCACATTACTTCCCTCAATTGTGTAACATTGCATGCAATTCGGACAGATAATAAAGACTGGGTCAGCTAATCGGCGGAGTATTTCAAATCGCAAGTTACATCTCTGTATTTAGACTTCTCGCTTACCTCTTAGTACCCCTATCCAGCCATTTCGAACAATGAACAGACAGGTTTTCGTCTCCCAATGTGTCTTCGAAGCTTTGTGTCTGCAAAATTAAGCTGGGAATATGTGCGAAGCACAAATGGTTGTTTTAAACGCGTGTGGTGTACTTCTCGGCTTCCACTTTTAAAGAATGGAAGCAACCGGCCAATATTGAGTTAAGATTGGAAAAGTAACGTTAATCGATGCAAGAATAAAGCGCAACATATCAAGCATTCAGTGTCTCTGCAAGCTACTCGAACCTGTTCCATTCTAACGATCATAACTAGTTCCTTCGAGCATTTTGCCAAAAATGGTGTAATAAAGCCATCTCTAAGCCACAAAACTAGAAATCGTAAAGAGTTTCACAGATCATCATTCCCTCATCCCTGTTATGTATTAGCCAACAACCTGTCCACTTCCAAGTTCAATATATATATGTGTGTGTGTGTGTTGTGTCGTATGTTATTTAGCAGTGGAATTCGAAGGAGGCATGTTCTACACCTTTGCGCCATCGAGCTGTAAGATCTGAGTATGAGGCGAAAGAGTTGCATGGATTAGATAGACAAACCTTTACCGCACGAGTCCAATGTTTGTTGTTCTGATATATCCAATAACTTTCAGGTCTTTCGAGGAACTGGTTGAGGAACTGTTTGAGAATATAGACGGTGCTAGGTCAATGTCTCTGAAACCTCGCAACAGCAAATTGTAAAATGAGTGAGTATCATTAATTAAAAGGAGTGAAGGAGGCGGAAATCAATTTCGAAGGTCCCATATTATACGACTCGAACAGCGCAGAGGCGCAGATTCTTTTCTGGTGAGTAGAAGCTGAGGAATTAAGAAGTCGAAAGTTTTAGCAAGGTGAGTCTGAGCGTAGTATCCATCTCATGTTTAGTGGTGACTGCTGATCAACTCTCTCCTATAGATTGTTAAAGACGCGTTCAAAAAGGATTCTCTAGCCATAAGCTTCTGTAAACTCATGGGTTTCTTTATGTTGTAAGCAAGTGGTAAGAGAAGTTCTGACCTGTACAGCTAATAAGTTAGCATTCAATTGGTTCACATATAAAGGCCAAACTTCTCGCCTTTCCACACAAAGAGGTATTGTATCTTCCTCAATAGCTACAACATACCTGATAAGCACATATGATCACTTTCTGAGATATTTCAAAACAGAGCAGTATATCGGAGGAAGACACCAGGAGTAATGTAAGTGGCTAGATTAGTTATGCGGTCAATTTGATCATGATAGCAAGTCCGATGGTATCTTAAAATGATACAACATCATTGGTGAGGAAAAACTCAAAATTTGTGAAGTTTTAAGCATCAGCTTTAAAGTGCCCAAAAACTATTCATGTGAATGTCTCCTTATTCTCCAAGATAAGACTGATAAACTTTTACAGATAAATCTTTTGACGTTTCTTTCCACCATCTTCCACACACATCCTCTTCACAAACAACACGGCACAACAAATCATTCGCATACTACATACGACTCAGCTACTCTCTTCAAACTGCTAAGCCATCTTTAAACATGCCGGATTGGGGTGATCTAGTCAGTCTTGATCTTCTTGATGAAGATGATGGTCCGTGATTTACTTATAGTTGGATCTTTTGCTTTCCCAAGTACTTGCACATAGGGCGAGGACATATCTTTGGATTTTACTATTGGCCCTCGATTTATATAGGAAATTGTAATTAGGGTAGCTTCTGAATTCCACTTTGCACTTGAACTCTATGATTAAAAAATTCGTTCTTTAAGAGAAAAGCAAGACCCACCCGTCAGGATTTGACTCCATCATATATGGTTTTTAGTTCTGATATTATCATTGCGACCAAGACATTTTTCAAGTTTCCCCGACTGTTTCTCGACTCTATCAAGTTTGACCGCTCCAACTGACTCAGATTGTATAAGGCAATTCAGAATTGACTTTTAAACCCCATTTCATGAATACGGTGATGCTGATACTATCAAGTGAAGAAGCCCGCCTAATTGTCCCCAGATTACGCTGTGCTATCAATATCTTCCTTCGAACTGTTCCAAATAGTTGAACCATCATTTAAAATAATGACTTGGCGTGATATAATATTTTGACATAATATCCAGACGTCTACTGTCCTGTATAGCTATCAGACATGAAATAGATCGTGAGTGGCTAGATTAAACTTACATCGCCCTGCGTACCCTAGAGAACAGGTTTGACTATCTCCCTCGATCTTTTCAGCACCATCAAGATACCGATCATAAGTCTCTACTCAATAGACAATTTTTTTGATACATCTTGGTGTTCTTTTGTCATAGCTACGCGGCGCTGAGTTTGGGCGATTTCAGGGGTGGTTGGTGTAGTTTTAATGATTTCCAAAAAAATTTATTCCCCTCATGTAGTGCCGTTGGGAAGAGACGGACCCGTTCCTTTCAGTCCAGTGCCAGTTCTCTTCACAGGTGTCGGCATGAAGGGGACAGCTTTATCTCTTCCAGCCTTTGCCGGCATCGCGATCACTTTCGCAAAAGCCTCCGAGCTGGCTTCGTGGTCCCTCATCCGTCGCTCATGCGCTCGAACCCGTTCCTGGTGCTTCCGAATTTCCTCTTGATGAGCCCGTAACTCCTCGGCATGGCGCAGCGCCTCGGCTTGGTAGTATTGCTCCATTTCGTATTCCTCTTGCGCGATGCGCTCCGCTTCCCGCTCCATGGCTGAAAGCTCGTCCTGCACTGTGGAAAACCGGTGTTAACATTGCCTGCATTGGGGGATTGAAAGAGATGACTAGTATCTTGATTTATTAAATGCAAGAATGATGTACTATACATACTTCGAGCTCTCTCTTCATCCATTCTTTCCTGCTCCTTTGCCCTCTCCTCTGCTTGACGCTCATACTCAATCATCTGAGGCGTTCTCGTTCCCATCATCACGCGCTGCGGAGGACCAGACATGAAAGACGACGCTGGGCTAGACATTATTGGACGTGAAGTTATTATAGCTGGCTCGAAAGGTTTACTTTGACTCTCGTAAGGCGGACTAGGCAATGGCTTCGGGCCTACAGCTTTATTGTCCTGAGTGATAATATCGCGTGGAGGACTCGACTTGGAATTTGACCGGAAGACTCGATCAAGAGGTATTCGTGACAAACTCATTGGGTACTAGGCTAGTCTAATAATTATGAAAGTCATCTCATGGCGAGCTTACTTGAAGTGGAGTTGCTCGTATCTGTGTTCAGATTCTGCAGGTCGGCACATATTAGAGTGTAGGAGATCCGTGAGTAGTCACCTGGGACGGAGACGGAATAATGTTTTAGTATAGTATATACAAGGATATATGCCGCCGTCTACCATTTTTTGATGCTCTGCTCATCTCTTACTGGACTGACAGAATCGCAGGCCTTGTAGGTGAGACGAGCACTGCTTCACCAACTGATGATGAGTAT
>Ga0247804_10000922_pt1 | contig 13673 bp, 11 predicted proteins | sample UWRJL029104C1_FD_181142 | JGI IMG/M metagenome (GOLD analysis project Ga0247804, IMG submission 181142) | Plant litter microbial communities from Arlington Agricultural Research Station in Wisconsin, United States - UWRJ-L029-104C-1 | ecosystem: Environmental > Terrestrial > Plant litter >...
ACTGTCTGAGGATTTGCTGACGACTAGCTGGGAAGAAGCGGATCTCACCCTTGTCGAGAGCTTCGAGAGCTTTCTTGGCGAGAGGCTCAATTTTAAGGAACCACTGGTCTTTAATAAGGGGTTGAATTGGGAGTCCACTCTTGTAGTCGTAGCCCACGGTGTGTTCGTAGGGCTCTTCTTTGCGGATGACTTCTTCTGCTTTGAGGGCGGCGAGAACTTTTTTACGGGCCTCTTCTACCTCTAGTCCGAGGAATTGGTCGGGTGTGTTGATCATTGTGCCGTCGAAGTCGATAACTTGGATACGTTCGAGGTCGTGGCGCTTCCCTACTTCGAAGTCATTAGGGTCATGTGCAGGTGTAATCTTGACTGCGCCAGTGCCGAATGCAACGTCAACGTAGTCGTCGGCGATGATAGGGATTTCGCGGCCAGTCAGCGGCACGACAACGTGTGATCCGATAAGATCTTTGTAGCGTTCGTCGTTAGGATTAACGGCAACTGCCGTGTCGCCAAAGAGTGTTTCTGGGCGAGATGTCGCGATGATTACTTCGCCGATTTTGTCGATGAGTGGGTACGCGATGTGCCAGAGTGTGCCTTTTTCGAGTTTGTGATCAACCTCGATATCGGCGTAGCTTGTTTGGAACTTTGTACTATAGTTAACGATGCGCTCACCTCTGTAAATGAGGCCGTCATCCCAGAGTTTCTTGAAGGTTTGGTAGACAGTGCCAATCACCTTTTCGTCGAGTGTAAAGACGAGGTCATCCCATGAGGCGCTGGTGCCAAGTGCACGAAGTTGAAGCTCCATGTTGCCACGTTGCTGCTCTACGAAATTCCATACTTGCGAATACAACTGTTCACGTGAAAAGTCGAAACGGCTCTGCCCTTTCTTAGACAGCTCTTTTTCGTAGACGACCCATGTTTCAAAGCCGGCATGATCTGCACCTGGGATGTAGATGGTGTCAAAGCCTTGCATGCGTTTGTAGCGGACCATGATGTCTTTAAGGTTCATGTCGAGGGCATGACCAATATGAAGGTTTCCGTTGGCGTTTGGCGGTGGCATCACGGTACTGAACGGCTTGCCTTCGCCTGTAGGCTTAAATGCACCACTTGTTTCCCAGAGGGCATAGATATTTGGCTCGTATTCGTTTGGCTCGTATGCCTTGGCTAGATTCACTCGTTTAACTCCCAACACACGTGAAATAATTAAATTTTTATTAAGTTTCACGGTTATTAATTGTCATCATTATATCATAACGACCCCTAGAAGATGATCGAAGATGTATAATAGAAAGATGATTGAGCTACAACGGTGCGGGGATAAAGAGCAGTGGGATGAATATGTCTTAGAGAACGAGGGGCACCCCCTGCAGTTATGGGGCTGGGGCCAAGTAAAAGCTGGCCACGGCTGGGTCGCCGACAGGTACTTTGCGTACGACAACGACACTATTGTCGGTGCAGCCCAGGTACTCGTGCGTCGACTCCCTCGTCCGTTTAAGTCTTTTGCCTATATGCCAAGGGGCCCGATCGTCGGTGCTGAACATAGAGCTGAATTCTTAAATTCTCTCTCTGAAACAGTGAAGCGCGAACACAAATCCGTTGCCCTGTCGGTTGAGCCTGACTTGTTTGAGTTCGATGTACCACAGGGGTGGATACAGTCAAAAAACAAGGTGTTGTCAAAGGATACTATCCTCCTAGACCTGACGAAGAGCGAAAGTGATCTCCTTGCGGATATGGCAAAAAAGACCCGCCAATACATCCGCAAATCTGCTGCCGAAGGCATCGTGATCAAGCAAGTCCGAACCCGTGAAGAGCTCGAGAAATGCCTCGATATCTACCGCCAAACGGCGAAACGAGCCGGATTTAACCTCCATCAGAATCAGTATTACTTTGATGTTTTTAATCTGATGAAGGACCACTCCCCTGTTTACGCTGCTTACTTAGAAGGTCAACCTATCGCCTTCTTGTGGCTCGCAATTAGCGCCGATACAGCATACGAACTATACGGCGGTATGAACGATGACGGTCAACGACTTCGTGCGAACTATGCCTTAAAGTGGCATGTAATTCGCAAAGTCAAAGAGTGGCGACTCTCAAAGTATGACTTTGGTGGCCTTGTTGTCGGCGGTGTTTCGATCTTTAAACAGGGGTGGTCATCTGAAGAGACCTCGTATGTTGGGACTTTCGATAAGCCACTCTCCCCTCTTTATTCCCTCTGGAGTTCCGCGCTTCCAAAGGCAAAAGCGATCGTACAAAAGATACGTCGATAGCTTAGTGTGCAAGTTACACTATTATGCTTACGCTTAAGCCCAAGCGGTGTGAGTCATTGAAAGACTAGGAATAACTTCAACTGAAAGAGGTGACTCGGCCTCTTTTTTTTGCGCCCTAAAGTAGCCGAGAGTGGCGATCATAGCAGCGTTATCGGTACAGAGCGACATCGGTGCGTATTCGATAGGAAGGGGGAGTCGTTCAGTAAGTTGACGGCGGAGTTCTCGGTTGGCAGCAACGCCACCGGCAATAACAACCGAAGCAGGGGAGTAGTCCTTAAAAGCGGCCTCGGCCTTGTCGACAAGTGTCTCAATCGCAACTCGTTGGAAGCTAGCAGCAAAGTTTGCCTTCTGTGCGTCGTTTAGGAGCCCTGCAAGGTCACGCGAAGGGAAAGTTGTGTCCACGCCGACTTCACGCTGAACAGCCCGTAGAACGGCTGTCTTAAGGCCAGAGAAACTAAAGTCGTACACACCCTTTAACTTTGCTTTTGGAAGGGGATAGGCGTACGGGTCACCGTTTAGGGCAGCGGTAGTAATCGAAGGTCCACCAGGGTAGGGGAGTCCAAGAATTTTTGCGACTTTATCGAACGCTTCGCCTACGGCGTCATCTTGAGTCTGCCCAAGAAGCTCGTAGTCACCGTGGTCTTTAAAGAGAACAAGTTGCGAGTGGCCACCACTGACGATAAGCGCCAACATTGGGAAGTTCGGCTGTTTTGAGGGAAGGGTGAGCGAGAGGCTGTCCGCTTCCTCGGTGATAAAGTTTGCGTAGACGTGCGCCTCGACATGGTGAATAGGGTAGAGGGGCTTATTCTTAAGGACTGCAAGTGTCCGAGCGGCCAAAGTACCGACAAGGAGTGAGCCGATAAGGCCGGGCGCGTAGGTGACGGCAATCGCGTCAATATCGTCCCACGTCAGGTTTGCATCGCTGAGCGCCTGATTGACGACGGGGTTAATGACCTCGATATGACTCCTGGCAGCAACCTCTGGCACAACACCGCCGTACACGGCATGGATATCAATTTGAGAGTTAACGACATTCGAAAGAAGCAGTCGGCCATCTTCGACGATGGCGGCCGCAGTTTCGTCACAACTACTCTCGATTCCAAGAATTCTCATCAAGAATAGTGTAACACTTCTTAACACTTGTCGGAACAGGCTTGTATCTCGTTATACGGGCTCGCATAATCGAATAAAAGAGCTGGTTTTGGAGGGTGTATGTGGCGATTCGTTGTAGTGACGGGAATTCTTTGTGTGTGTTTGGGTGTCTTGGGTGACGATGTGGGTGCGAGCGATTGGGTGTCTGCGACGAGCAAACCTGTCATTATTCGAAATGAGCCGATCGTCTCTGCACTTAACGAAGGGTGTGGTACTTTTTATCAAAAGTTAACAATCGCCGGTCACGGCGAGCAGAATGTTTGCGTGTATGGAGGTGAAACGCGGGTCGGTACTTTTACGGTAAACGGTCAATTGAAAGGTGCGATAGGTATGCGTTACGATACACGACTCTATTCACTGGAGGGTGTATGTAGTAGCGGGCTGGGGTGTCGATATTCTGATGCGACGGATGTGTTGGTCTCAAAGGAGTATGGGCTATCGTCTCGGGTTGATCTGCGAATCTATACGCATTTATCGGATAAGGTCACGCTGACTATCGATAATCGGCTGGTGCCCGTGGTGCGTGTCGATGAGGAATCGTATGATCTATCCCTCGAGGATATCGGCGGGTATGCACTGGCTAATAACGGGAAGTGGTTGGTCGCAGAGGTGAGAAATCGAGGGGTTGTGCTTGTTGACCTCGTAAGTCTGCAGACTCGGATGGTAACAACGAATGGGTATCAGTATGGCCGCGGGCTCGATCCAATCGAAGAGCTGGCGGTGTCTAACGACGGGAAAACTGTTGTCGTGACTGGCTATAACGCTGGGCTTGCGATTATGGATATAACGGTGAATTGTGGGTTACCTGTTAACCCATGTCGATCAACAGACATTGATGTTCCTTCTGCAATCACGCATTTTAGATCGGCTCACGCACCTCGATTCGATGATACTGGGCAAATAATAACGATGATATTGCAATCATCGTCTCGTGAGATGCGGAGATTAGTTGTCCGCCCGCCCGGTACAGGAGTTCTTATCGGTATTGAGTACATTGCGCTAGGCGACTCATTCTCGAGTGGTGAAGGTGAGGATGATGACACACTTTACCTTCCTGGCACAAATGACGGAGTAGAAAAGTGCCACACCAGCTCAAGATCGTACCCTTTTTGGTTTGGCGAGAAGGCCGAGGATATCAACAGTGTCGTGAATGTTGCTTGTTCTGGCGCACAGATGAGCGATATTGTCTCGAGTGCGTCTGTGTATAGAGGCCAGGGTGACCGATTACTTCGTCTTGGCTTTGACGAGTTGATGATTGAAACTTGGTCGAAAGATGCTGTGTCCGAGTTTATTCCTGGGCGAGTTCCTCAGCAGACATTTGTCGATACCTACTTACCTAGAATTGTGAGTGTTGGTATTGGCGGGAATGATGCCGGGCTGATGGGAAAGCTTCGATCGTGCGCGATGCCGACTACCTGTGAGTGGGTAGATCAAGAGAATAAGCTAAAAACTGCCGCCGAAATAATGCAGCTGAAACCAAAACTTGTTGAGCTATACAGGAAACTTCTACATGGAGCTTCAATACAGACACTTTACGCCATGGGGTACTCATCGATTATTACGACTAGTGGTCAATGCGATGGACTGACGGGTTTGCTATTTGATCCAGCAGAGAGAGTGTTTATGTATGAAACCGTCAAACTTCTTAATCAGACGATACGGGCGGCTACGATCGAGGCAGGTGTGACATATGTTGATAATGAGGACAGTTTTTTAGGTCACCAACTCTGTAGTCAAACCGACACGCCTGCTGTTAATGGGATTCGACTCGGGGGCGACATAGGGTTAGGCTCACTAAAGTTTTTAGGGAGTGAAACATTTCATCCAACACCTTATGGCCAGCGACTTATTGGAGATCGAATACTTGGTGCGCATCGGGGTAGCATAACAACTTCATGTGAATCTTGCGCCTCGGTGACGAATGTCTCGTATTGGGGTGATGTTTCTTTGTGGGTGGGTAGGATCTCAGAATACGAAGAGTATGCAAGAGCTGGCGATGCTGGAGAATATGGGGCGCTGTTTCCTTCGGGCTACTTTCAGTCTGATGCCGATGTGACGGTCACCCTCGGTGATGAGATGGAACCGATGTACTCTGGCACGACTGCTGCCGACGGGTCACTTACATGTAAGTTTGCCCTAAATGAGGAGCTTGAGACTGGAATATACACACTCCGCCTGCACACGAAGACGCGAACGGGTTTAGATATTGAGCTTTATCAATTTATCGAGCATCAAAAACACGATGCTTTGGTAGAGAAAGATGGTAGGGGTGAAGTGCCTATGGTCGCATCCAGTAGTACTGTCGCGCCACCCACAACCGTTGATGATATAGATGTGTCGATTGTAGATATCCAATGGGGCAGTGTTCTTGGCACGGTTATTTACCGTAGCCCGATTCAAGGCCATGTCGATCGCCCGGTAGAAAGCGTGAGTCTGACCGCACGTCGTCACACCCCACAGAACCCCAGTACGGTCATTGTGATTATCGGGGCAGCAGCTATATTGATCATGTTGGGCTGCTTGCTGTACGTTTTGAGTGGGTCGTGGACGCGAGGACCGTAGTGTCGGTGCTACATACGGCTCTGTTTTTCGACCTTTCCTTTATAATGAAGCCATGTCTACTATTCGAAACATCGTAAAGAAACTTGTCCCTGTCACTTTGTTTCACAAAATTGAACCAATCGGTCACCTCGGCGAAGCCGTCCTGATGAATATCCGCTACGGCTTTCCTGCTAAAAAACTCCGCGTTATCGGCGTCACTGGTACGAATGGTAAAACAACAACTTCTTTTATGATTCATCGAATGCTTCACGAAGCTGGATATAAGGTCGCGCTCACCACTACTGTTGCCAACGGGATGGGTGACAATATTATTCCTCAATCCGAACACATTACCACCGCACAAGCCGGTGTCTTGCAGCGACGTCTTCGCGACTTTGCTCGTGCAGGTGCTGAGTGGGTAGTTGTCGAGACATCAAGCCACGCACTTGCACAGCACCGCGTATGGGGACTCCCGTACGAGATTGCTGTCATGACGAATATCACACACGAACACTTGGACTATCACGGTACATTCGAGCGCTACGTCGAAGCCAAAAGGCAGCTTTTTAAGATTGCGAATCGAAACGGCCTCCGGTTTGGCGTTGTAAATGCCCAAGACCCGAGTGCCGATAAGTTTGTGAAGTCTGTAGCAAATTCAACAACGTATGGTATCGGCGAGGGTGAGCTGTCTGCGTCGAAGGTAAAACTTGAAAGTGATCACTCGACGTATCAGGCAACTATCGACAAAGACACATACGACATTCGAGTAAATATTCCCGGAGAGTTTAATGTTAGCAATAGCCTCGCTGCTGCGGCTGTAGGGCGAAAACTTGGACTGACGAAAGAACAGATTGAAAAGGGGATTGCTGCACTCGAGAGTGTTCAGGGTCGCATGAACGTGATCGACGAAGGCCAGCCCTTTAAGGTGATTGTTGATTTTGCGAGTACACCAGATGCCTTTGAAAACTTCTTTAAGAGTATCCGTCCGTTAACGAAGGGTAATTTAATCGCCGTTTTTGGTTCTGCTGGGCGACGAGATGAGTCGAAGCGGTTCACTCAGGGGCAAATCGCGGGTAAATACGCAGATATCGTCATTGCAACCGAAGAAGATGACAGGGATATTGATGGTAATGAAATTCTTGACGAGATTGCTCGTGGTGCAACGAAGGCCGGGAAAAAAGAAGACAAGAACCTCTACAAGATTCTTAACCGCGAAGAGGCGATTGGATTTGCGATGACACAAGCGAAAACAAAAAATGATGTTGTCGTGTTGCTCGGTAAGGGTCACGAGTTAACGATCGAACGTGCTGACGGCGAATATCCATGGAACGAAGCCGAAGTCGCGCGAACCGCACTACAAGAATTAAAGAAATCTCACTAGTGCCTCACTAGTATTTGGGCGACTATGCCAACGTAAGAGTGGTGCAACGAATGTATCCGCCGCCTTTGGCGAGTTCGGATACTTCAGGTGTTATAACGGATAATCCTTTGGCCTTTAGGGCCTCTGTAAGACGTGGCGCATGAGCGCTCATAATCACTGTCTCGCCCGTGGAAACGAGGTTGTTTGCGAAAGCGAGCGTTGCCTCGTCTAGGCTGACGGTGATTTTTTCGACACCATCGAAGTTTGCGAGATACTCACGACTCTCATCAGTAAAGGCATCGGGACAGTAGGCGATAAGTCCTTTTTCTGTGTTGGTTGGGGCTTTGATGATCGCAAGCGCGAGGTCAATGTCGTAAAAAAAGCTGTCTGCCCATCCTGAAACTGCATTAATAACCGGCTGACCATCTTGACCTAGTTCTGGCACTGTCTGTAGCTGAATTCGTTCGTACCCCAGTTCGTTCGCCGCGAACTCTTGTGCAACGAGGTCGCTTCGGTATCCTTGGCCGCAAAACAGCAGGTTACCACAAGCGAGTGCATCACCTTGGCCACTAAATCGTAACCCGTCTGGGACGTGAATAACTGTCTTGCCTAAATCTGTGAGGACTTTCTCTGCGTGGGCCTCTTCGGCTTTTCGGACATCTGGTAGTCGCGCAAGAATCGCCTTATCACCCCTGACAAGTGCCCAGTTTGCGGTGTAGACTCCGTCTTGGCTGTCTATTGGCGAAGGCACCTGAATCACCTCAACACCTGCCTCGGTAAGGGCGCTTCGGATCGCATTGTGCTCGAAAGTGGCTTTATTGCTGTCGACACTCGGGTCACCGTAATAGGGGTTAATAGCGGCATCTGCGCTAAAGTGGAGGGCGTCAGACATAAGAACGGTGTGGTTGATGAGGGGCATAGAAGTCTCCGGCTTAGTAGTAATAGTCTTTGGTTTGGCGGTAATACACTCGGCGATATACTTTTTCACCAAGCTTCGTCCAGGCTTTATAGCTTGCTGGCCGAATCACAAAATCGTAACATCCAATGTAATCGACAACATGTTTGCTGAACGAGAGTTTAAAGAGGCCAATGCCGTAGTGTGGGTGTTCTGGATTCGTAATTTCGTCTTTAGGCGGTGAACCGCAGAAGTCATGTATGGTTGCGCCTTTTGACTTTGCCCATTCGATAACTGTCCACTGTAAGAGGTGACTCGCACCGTATGCTGTGCGTTTTCGAATGGAGGCACCGTCTTTATAGGTGCTTTTTGATCCATACACCATTGCAAATGCTCCGGCCACAACGCTGTCTTCAAAGTGGGCAAAAAATAGTTGTCCCATGCCTGCTTTATCAAAGCGCTGCCAAAATGTCTTAAAGTACTCGTAAGATCGAATACCAAATTGACCCTCGGCTGTTTCTTTTAAGAGAGAGTACATTTTTTTGCAGTTTCTATCAGTTGCGGGTACTTGCGTGACGGTGACTCCGTCGCGCGCGGCGCGGCGAATCGCATGGCGGCCCTTCTGGGGGAGACTAGCGAGGAGGGTCTCGGTATCTGCAGATATATCGAGCGTGATCGTTGAAGGGTTTGGGATAATTGGAGCGGCCTTTTTAAGGCCATGGCGGGTAAGAGAAGCTTGGTACTTGCGATCGATTTCGGACTCGACTCGAATGGCAAAAACACCCCGACGCTTCGCTAATGGTTGTAATAACTTCAACGTATTTAGGAGTGCTTTAGGGGTCGTGATGTTAGGGCCTTTTGGGAGATACCAAAGCTTTCCTAGGGGTGGGGTCGATTTCTCGAGGACGGTAACCGCGATATCATCTGCGATGACAAAATGATGGGTATAGCGGGTGTGTTCTTTTTGAAGTGCGTACTCGTAGCTCGAAAAGACGTTCCCGTTATCGGGGTTTTTTAGAATCAGTTCATTCCAGTGAGCAATTTCATCTGGGGTAGCGAAACGAGCAGACATTGTTGTTATTGTATCGTATTCGCTTATGCAGGGGAAGGAATCTGGGTGCAGGGATTGTAATTTTATGCTAATTATGCTATAATATTAGGCGATTCGGTGGTAGGACCATGTTGACCCAATTAAGGGATCAACTAACACCGTTTTGCACATCCATTGAACACATTCCCAAACATGTGCGGGAGCTTGGTTCAACTACGAGAGGAAACACATATGCCCACCATCAAGGTGGTTAACGGTGCGCTCGACGTCATGACGATCGACGGCCAGGAGAGATTCGCCCTTCGGGGTGTGATCGATCCGATGTCCCTTCCCAACATCCAGATTCCCCCCTACCAGCGGGGGACTCTGGCCGACAGCAAGATCGACGTGCTCAAGAAGGCGCTTACCACTGGTCGTGTCCCTGACATCGACCTCGGCATGCGCGGTGAGTCGATCGACGAGCTCGGTGACGGCGAGTTCCTGCTCCGCGATGACATCTTCGTCATCGACGGTCTGCAGCGGACGACGGCCGCCATCCGGCTCACCGACGACGGCACCCTGCCCAGCCTCGGTGCGCTGATCCACTTCAACACGAACGAGACCTGGGAGCGCAAGCGCTTCGAGGACCTCAACGTGGGTCAGACCGGCCTGAACACCAACGTCATCCTTCGCAACCTTGCGGAGGACGTCGAAGGTGCCAAGGTCGTGTACGACTTGACCTTCGATCGGCAGTTCGTCCTCAAGGACAAGATCTGCTGGCAGCAGGACATGCGTCGCAACGACCTGCTCACGGCGATCACGTTCTACAAGGTCATCGGGCGGCTCCACAGCCACCTCGGTCCCGGCAAGAGCGACCCCAAGTCGCTCGCCAAGACCGGGATCCCGAAGATCCTCGAGAGCGTCAAGCCGGCGGTGTTCAGTCACAACGTGCGGTACTTCTTCACGTTCATCGACGAGGCCTTCGGCCTCAAGGACATCGCGTACCGCAAGCACGCCGTTCACCTGAAGTCGTCGTTCCTGCAGGCCCTCGCGGGCGTCATCAGCGACCACGAGGACTTCTGGGACGGCAACCGCCTGACCATCCCCGTGGACCTTCGCCGCAAGCTGGCGAAGTTCCCGCTCATGGATCCGCACGTCAAGGATCTCGCCGGCAGCGCCGGCAAGGCCATCCTGATCCTCGAGCAGCTGATCGTCGACCACGTCAACGCCAACAAGCGCACCAAGCACCTCAAGAAGCGCGACTACATCGCGCCCACCGAGGAGCTGGCGTACGCGGACATGGGCGGCGGTGAGGCCGATGAGCAGTGATCTGCGCGGTGCGCTCGATGCGTTCGCGTCGAATCTGTCCCTGGTTGACCTGAAGGAGCTCGCTGAGTTCTGCAGGGTCACCCAGGTGACGTCACTCGGCTGGGTGGAGGGAGCTCCGCTTCCCAAGGGAGACAACCTCATCCGTCTGCAGCACTTTCTGATCAACCGCGGGTTCCCCGTGGACGAGATGGATGATCTGCCGGCCCCGGCCTACAAGCTGGGACAGCTCATCGCGTTCAACGTGGTGAGTGTGGAACAGGTTGTTCAGTCGCTGCGGTACACCAACACGACTGCGGTCTACAAGGTCGTTCAGGGTGCGGGATTGGTCTCTGACCGTATCACCGCACTCGAGCGACTGGTCAGTGACCACAGCGAGGAGGTGCAGCAGAAGATCGCCGAGTTCACGGCACGGCACGCCCCCAAGCGTCCCGAGTCGCTTCAGCGGTCACACCTCTCACTCGGTGTCCTCCATGTCGGTTTCGACACGACGCTCGACTTGCTCGAGAACGTGCTGGATCTGATCGACCTCGACCCCACGGCTCGTGAAGAGCTGAAGGGTAAGATCGATTCCGACAAGGTCTCCATGCTGATCGAGCGCCTTCTGGTGATCGTCTAGCAAAAAAAGGCCAGCGCAAGCTGGCAAGTCGGAAATTCCGGCGCCCCGTATCGATTCGTCGGTACGGGGTTTTCTTCTTTTTGGGCGTATTACACTGTTGGTTGTGTACCGCGAGAGAGGTAATCAATCTCTTTGATGATATCGAGGAGTGCTTCTGCACGTCTTTTCTCGTCTGTGATACCTTGTGCAACAGCATGAGCCGGTGCAATAAGAGATGAGTCGTCGGTGCTACGGATGAGCATTAAGTATGTATCAAACTTTTCCTCCGCAGGAAGTTCGACCTTATCGATAAGCGGGCGAAGTTCGCCAAGCGCTGTCTTTTTGATGTCATCAAGATTAGCGTCTGTCGCAGGAGCAGCCACTGGCGTGGGAGCCGCTGTAGGAGCAATAGCTGCTGCTACCGGCGCTACAGCTGGTGCAGATGGAGTTGGCAGTGCCGTCTCTTCAAATTGAAGTGCCGGTACTTCTGGTTGTGTGACTGGTGCCGGAGTCGGTTCTGGCTCTGGTACATCTGGTAAAACACCAGCAAGAGCCTGTGCGAGCTCCTGATCATCACTAATTGATTGTTGTTGCGTTGAATCTTGCGGAGTAATATCCATAGCCCACCCTCTACTTTATGCTTATGCTTCGTTAAAAATACTGTATCATAGTGTAAAAGGGTAGGGCAAGCTGATGAGTGACACACTAGATAATATTGAAGTTTTAGCACAAAAAGATCCAAGCGGCGCGTTGACCGTGGCGGCCGAGCAATTCGACCAAGCATCGTATAACGCAGTGGTATGGAATAAAGAACACGACGACCGTACGATTACAGGGATCGTTGTTACCGGAATGGGCGGCTCGGCGCTTGCAGCGCTTGTTGCGAAGGTCTGGTTGAAAGATAGTCTTTCTGTTCCATTTGAAATAATTCGTGGCTACGATTTGCCGAGCTACGTTGGGCCAAATACGCTAGTAATTGCGAGTAGCTATTCAGGTAACACCGAAGAAACATTGAGTGCGCTCACACAGGCGCGCGCCACCGGTGCACAGGTTGGCATTATCTCTTCAGGAGGTAGCCTTATTGATATCGCCAACGACCAAGAGATTGCACATGTCAGCCTTCCGGCTGGATTGCAGCCTCGCATGGCAGTGATTTATAATCTCCGAGCATTAACGGCGCTACTTGAGAACTTTGGGTTAACCGAAGGTAAGCTTGAAGAGATTGCGGCACTTGCCGACTGGCTCGGCGAAGAAAGCGCACGTTGGGCAAAAGATGTCCCGACCGAACACAATTATGCAAAACAAATTGCCGAAGAAGCCGTCGGTAAAACGCCAGTCTTTTACGGAGGTGCATTGACCGCTCCACTTGCGTATAAATGGAAGATTAGCTGGAACGAAAACGCCAAGAATGTCGCTTTTTGGAACGAATATCCTGAATTTAATCACAACGAATTTATGGGCTGGGCATCGCACCCAATCGAAAAACCGTTTGTTGTCTTTGACCTTGTAAGCCAATTCGAACACTCACAGATATTAAAACGATTTGAAGTTTCTGACCGCCTCTTAAGTGGAAAACGACCAAAAGCGAACACCATTTCGCTTCCTGGCGATTCACTCATTGCGCAGTTACTATGGGGCTCAATCCTTGCAGACTTTGCGAGTATTTATGTTGCCATCCTCAATGGCGTCGATCCAACACCTGTTGATCTTATCGAAAAATTCAAACGCGAACTTGTCTAGTTTTAGGGAAGACGAAAGATCGTCTGGTCAATGACGTCGTGGAGTGAGTCGTAGACTTCGACTCCTGCCGCTTTGCACATGGCGCGAATGTATCGTTCGTTACCACCGCCACCTGAAGTGTATTCCGGATCAAACCCGACAACGAGTGGGAAGGGCTTTAGATCATTCCATCCAAGTGCACGGCCTATTTCGACGCGACTTGTTTGTGCGTATGACCGACCTGTTTCGTAGGGGAGGTCATGGTTTTGTTTAGAGAACCAGAAGGCAATGACACCTTTGGCGAAGCTTCGCTCTAGGTGAGCGTGTTCCCAGGTGACCTGTTCTACGTAATCAAATTCGTCATTCGAAGCAGCATCTCGCCTTGGCGACGCGACATCAACGTCGAGGTGATGAATAAGCTCGAGTGCAGTTTGCGTTTGCCAGTCGTCCGAACCCTGGATAGGCCCAGCGAGAAAAACGAGCGACGCATTGTCGTCTATAGGTTTGTGGTGCGGAGGCAAATGGAGACGTTCATTCATATCCTTAGCATAGCATCAGTCATACTGGCGGAGTGCACTAATAGGGTCTTTACGAGCTGCCTTAAATGCAGGATACATGCCAAATAGTACTCCGGTGATAAGCGAGACGGCCATCGCCGTAGCGGCAATTTCCCATGTGAATAGAGGATCAAACGTCAGGAAAGTACTAATCGCGAAGGCGAGTAGGTAGCCGACGACGTATCCGCCAATGCCACCACCGATACTAAGTGCGAGTGATTCGATTAAGAA
>Ga0247804_10000924_pt1 | contig 13668 bp, 16 predicted proteins | sample UWRJL029104C1_FD_181142 | JGI IMG/M metagenome (GOLD analysis project Ga0247804, IMG submission 181142) | Plant litter microbial communities from Arlington Agricultural Research Station in Wisconsin, United States - UWRJ-L029-104C-1 | ecosystem: Environmental > Terrestrial > Plant litter >...
AGTGCTGGTAAAGGATGAGATAGAACCGACGTACAAAGACGTAAAACTTCGTTCGATATCGGGCAACTTTCTATAAGAATTTTCTTTTCTTTGACCATGTCGATGAGAAGCGGGTGCTTGTATAGCGAAAAGCCGTGACCAATTCTTCGAGTGCCAAGAAGCACAGCATCAAATAAGTTTTGATCCGTATTATTTCCATCGCCTAGACATTCACCTGCGTGAAAGAAAAATGGTATCTCAACTCCTTCTTGTGCACATTGCTTCCGGAACCAAAACAGTTCTGGTAGAACATCTTTCAGCGGTCTACCTGTATCTTCCTGGCCAACAAGGTCATAACCACTGATGAGATGAGGGTATGCTATCTGTGCAGTATAATGTTAGCTGTCCAATTTTCAGAGATAAATTCGACATTTAGTTCAATGAGCCTCTGAGTAATGGAAAGCTGTGCGGATTTCAGAAAAAACCTACCTTCATAGAAATGCATGCATCCATATCTTGGATGATCATCTTTTGATTAAGAGCTCTCAAGCCTGTCCATATCATTCGGCAACCCCAAAACTCCTTACCTTCCTCGGACTTTTTAAAGTTCTCAATTTCTTCACCAAATACCCTAAACATTTCATCATACGATTCTTCGGGGTCTTCCGACCCTTCTTTGAAATAGTGAAAAGCGAAGGCAAGTCTTAAGTCAACCCATTTAACCCCATCTGCAAGTAGTGTCTGTAACATCTTTCTCATAAACTATCGACATTAGTCGAGTTCATTTTGTGCATTGCAGTAGAAGACTTACCTTTCTGAAAATTGGTTCGTAGAATATAATATGCTTCAAAATCGTAAAGGTAGCCGAAAATTTCCTCCACACAGCATCCACGCCGTGATGATGCTCAATGGATTCCGTGTTAGTGATGGTCAACCTATCGGTCAACCAGTTCAAGAAACCAGTCTTTCCACCATCTGGGAATTCATCGACCGCTTTGGTGAGAAGAATAGGTGTATTTGGAACATATTCAGGCGTCCAGATAGACTTTCCATTTACTGCCAATGTCTGTTAGTCGACATGAATAGTGAATATTTTCAACAGAAACGTACCATGCTCAGTTTTCAGGAATCTAAATGACACGGGCGCAAAAAGAAGCTGCTGCGGTGTAGAGATTGGCGTAGCACAGTGTATATGCATCCCTGGTGTAGAAAGTAGAGTCTCAAATAAAAATTCATAGTCAACCATGGCATCCATATGGGCGTGTAACAAAGCTCCTTTTGGCATCTTCCTGACAATATGCCACAGCTTGGTCTTTTCCATTCTTTCCTTCGCTAGACTAAACATCATTCCTGGATATATATTTGTTCCTGTCTCTTGCGCCAGCTTATCCTCAAACTCCGAGGTCCATATTGTTGTTCGTTCTTCCTCTTTGATACGATTCACAATTTCGCAGGCTTCTCTAGCGAGAGGAGACATAGATGACCTAAAGTGATGGTCTGAGAGGGTGTTAGGACGCTCCGGATAGTCTGAATTGACTCACCACTGCGTTGTCTTTTCTCTTGCGCAACCAGAGATGCTTGTCCATCTAGGTATTTCTTGATAAACGGTTCTTCTATAGAAGGAACTCCCTCAGCCACCTCCTCCCATTCGTCTTCTGGCATTGATGTAGGCCATGCAAGTTCTTTAATTTGAGCCATTGAAAATCCCTGAGTCTAAGCTAGAGAGCTTAATACCCTGATATGAGTTGGAAAAGACAGCAGAGACTGTGAGTAACAAATCAGCAGTAGGTAAGCACTATTAAGAACAAGTAAGAAATCTTTGAGAACAGTTAGAATTCCAATTAATGCGACGGAATCCGTATCTTTATATGCAAAAGTACGGTTGAGGCGAGTTGACCGTCTAGAGCTTGAAGCTTATTTATTACGCACTGCCCCACAGCGGGGTTACAGTATTTGTCGACCCCACCAACCAACGACCTTCCTGTTATGACGAGGGGGAGGAAAAGGGGTAGCGAGGTTTGGCGATAGGCTACTTGTAAGTAAATGTTATTTTCTACTTGCTATCTTTAATTAGTATTCAAAGAGGTTCAAAGAGGTGTTCTTAAGGGGTTCAAGTGTAGAATATGGGTTCAAAGTTTATATTGTTTGTTATCTTGAACTGAGATGCTTCAAAAAAATGTCTCAAAGCTAGTTTGGTATGCTTAGTAGTAAGGGTCTTTTTTTTACGAAATTGATAAATAGTGAGATTAAGAGACATTCAGCCACCACAAAAACAGCGGCCTAATTGGCTGAAGTAGTCAATGATCTGTGAATGTTCAATGCGAGGTGTGCTGCCTGGGTAGTTTGTCATAATTCCGGCGGAGTCCAGCGGTAAAACGAGAACGGCATCTTTTGATAGTAACGTCTCTCCCTGGGTCGAGAGACGATCTACGGTGGAAGAATCTCATGTCTCCCTCCTACCAATTTGCAATGATTCTATTAGTGCATTAATGAATTAATATTATTCAACCATTTATAATCTAAGAGACCGGTCCACAACGAGGAATAACTGCCCCTGTTCATACTGTTGATGTTTCGTTGGCACCATCGATCGCCGATCTAGCTGTCTCCCTTGCTCAATCGTGACTGTCAGAGTCTCTTCGTAGTTTGGGAGCACATAAGGAAAGGTTCTATAGAAAAGAACATAGACCCAAATTTAAAGACAACTGGGCTGGGGGCGACCTGGTTCATTTTTGTGGTAGCTGGCTTACAGTATCAGCACATTCAAATCCGTAAAGGCGTAATAGCCCAACATGAGAAAACAATCCATATCATTCAGTCTCTTGCAGATACGAAGATAAAACCTTATCACAGTTGAACACTCAATAGGCTGAGAAGACCCGCTCAGCCTCCTCCCCTTTGTAACTAATGCGCCCTTAGACTATTACCGCTGCCAACAGGAGCTTGCCTGGACGCCTAACACACGCGTCGTTCTTCTACAAGATATCTCTTATCGTAGCCTCGTGCTTCTAATTGCCTCTTGTCCTTGCCTCTCAATCCCTACCGCTTCCAAAACCCCTTTTTCGAGATTCGCCGAGAGCTTGAGCTACTTTCGTCTAAGCCGGAAAGCGAGTCACCCATCGGGGTTACGGCAACATAGCTTGGAGTACTCTGACCTGAGCTTGTTCTTGTACCTTGACTCTCGGGTTTTGCCATTTGGTTTGCTAAAGCCTGTTGTAATTCTTTTTGGCGAAAGGACAGTGCCTCCATTTCTTTCAAGATGTCGTCCACACTGATAGGCACTTTCGGCACCGAAGTTTTACCGGTCCTATTCGAAGGGGTGGCTATTGTAGGGTCTGGGTAGACGCCGGTTTCCTCCTTGTATATGTGTCTACTTTCGAGCCAGCCTGCATATTTCTCGACTCTAGGGGTCCATGTCTCTAGCACAGTCGCTACCTGGTCTTGATGGTTGGCTTCGCATAGACACAGCCGTGCTAGCTCTGGCAGATCGCGAATGGTTTGGCGAGGAGGCTTTTCGGACATCTGAAAGAGTAAGCTGCGAATACTAGCTTTGATAGCTCCGTCGAGACGCCAGCGACAAGCGAGGCCTTTCTGGGTGATACCAGCACAGCCTATATCATTCGATGGTGTAATGATGTTCAATACATTAGATGGTTCCCACACCGAAGTAGATAGTTGCGACATGTTTAAAATACTTGATAAGAGTATAGGTTGATAAGCTTGAGATAAGTTGTAAATTTTGGTCACTTTAGCAATTTTGAGCGGGTTCGAAGGCGATGATATATGCAAAATCCCACGCCTAGTAAGTAGGTGCTATTTTGATCGAGGCTGACAGCAGTCCCTAATAACATTTACTCCAAATAAAGGGCGGCAATGGCATTGCATGCTGGCTTTAATTGAAGGGTCAACAACTGCAGACATTCCTAAGCCTCCACTTGTATAACTAAACAACTGCTATGGGAACATAGTCTGGAATTAGCAAACAAAAGCATAACACATGTGAGGTACTACCAATAGGAACGTGCCATTTAACGCGATCTGAGCGTACGAGAAAGCCGTGGGTCGCATTTTCAGGCCGTACATTTATTGAAAGTACAATCAAGTGAGTCAGGGGGAGCCTACTACCAATGAACATCATTCCGTGAGCTATTTTCCACCCAAAATCTGACTGCGCATGTTCGATGCATTATCATTTCTTTATGGCTTTATGTCTAGCCTTGCAAGTCCAATGTTTAAAAGTGTTGCAGACTGCCTGGCACAAGACTTCAGTTCACCTTTCCCATTAGTGCTCGACATTGATATAGAGATTCAAAGAAGAGATGAATGAATAAAGACATAATAATTGGCTTGATCAGAGGAGTACAATTGCCTGAGTCCTGTGCGTTCCGCTGATTCTAGTAAATCACTGAAGATGCCGCATCGGGATGTTGTACTGATATCCCTGTGAAACCTCTGTGATTTATTGGTTGTAATACTACTGTAGTCTGAAACAGCATAGATATCCCGTCTAGCAGTGGCTGCCTCCATGGTTGCAATGGCTTGTAAAGCAGCCCATGGCTATGCTATGAGGCTTGATAAGTAGCGCAGATTGGCTCAGCAACACGGCACGGCATGCCAATATGCATGGCTCCCGTGCGGCAACCTCCTGAGAACCTAAATCTAGTCAGCCATGTACTCGATTTGTAAAGATAGCAGCCTGGCGATCAGCCTTTGGCGAAGTAAGTTGCTATTTGGGTGGAGGGAGAGAGATGCGCGCCTTCATGATTTAAACCTTGCAAATTTTAATTTTGGAGGGTGGTGCTTGGCACTGATCGCTGTCTTTGTGAGAAATAGCAGAATCTCCGTAGCTATTGCAAGATTCAGAAGCCATAATTCCCTATTTATTAAATTAGTATGGAAACGTAGTCATATGTTTTTCGGGGGCAGTCCGCCACACAATAGCCGCAACTCAGTGGTCGGGTTATTATGTAAGATAAAATACGTTGTAATTTATCAACCAAGTAGGCGACTTCGTGTAACATAGCATTCCCTGGTCACCACATATCGACGATAGTTTTTCAGTATGGTGATGAAGTTTGGAAACCTAGTCTAGCCTAAACTATTCCTTGAAATTAATGATAGGTCGAAAACATTGGCTATTACATAGTATTGTTAGATATTTGGTGGTATATTTGCAAATCTAGTCTAAGTTAAGATTTACCCATTACTGAACCTGCATTTCCTATTACTTAGATTTCAACTCCAATGGCATCAACATGATTGCTTTCACATGAATAGCATCCTAGAATATCTAAGTCGAGTCGCTGGATACTATGATGTCCCAAAAAAAGCGAAAAGGATCGATCTAGCAAGTGCCTCCAGGTCCATACTTTAGTTCCTTCCAATTGAAATTCTGTTCCCAACTTCCCGCTACCTTCAATACCTCCAGATCCCCGAACTTGCTTCCCACAATCTGCATCCCAGTCGGTAACCAAACTCCGGCATCCTCTCTTGCTGGCACAAACCCTACTGGCAAACTCAACCCCGGATGACCTGTACTGTTAAATGTAGCCGTATTGTAGGTCGCTCCAATCGTTCTCGATAACATGTTTAAAGGCCCCAGCGTTTTTCCTCCAGCAAGTTCGATCTTGCAGGGGGGTTGGAGAGTGGTTGGCATGACTAGAACATCGACGGAACGTAGAGCCTGATCGTAGGCATCCCCGAGCTTGCGCAGGAGGTTGGTGCAGCGGGCGTGCAGAGGGGAGCCAAAGTTTTGACGTAAGAAGAGGCCACGGAGATAGATGTTTTGACCACCGGGTCCCAAAGCATCAAATGCTTCCTGTGAAAGCCGAGGGCCGACAGATGTTGCTCGCCCTGGGAACAGTAGTTGTTTCCTACCCGATGGATTTGCGAGCAGCCCTTGCGTGGTTCCTGAAAGAGGGAGTGCCACCACTGTGAAGTTTGTCAGTAATTGTTTTAGATGTATAATCTAAGATGCTTGTAATTCCAATATGCAAAAGTCAAGTAACTTACTCCAAATCATGCCACTATCCTTGTGTAATGGTATGCTGATCTTCTTGACCTCGGCTCCTAACTCTCTCAATTTTACAATCGCAGCTCTGGACGCAGCAGCAACATTCGGGTTTGTTCCTGGATCACTAAAGCCTTCTTCCAGAACTCCAACTTTTATACCTTTCAAAGGTAGCTCATCTGCTTTGCCTAAATAAGTATTGATCTCCTCGCCGAACTTCACACTTCGATGTGCCCAATTATAAGGCTGACGATCATCAATTCCATCAGAACCGGCAATTACTTCTAGTAATGTAGCGCAATCCTGGACACTACGAGCCATAGGACCGACATGATCAATCGTAGCTTCGAGAGATATGCAACCAGTATATGGTACAAGCCCCCATGTAGGCTTTAAGCCCACAAGCCCACAGTGTGCAGAAGGAAGCCTGATGGACCCCCCTTGATCTGCTCCAACAGAAACATCAACAGCACCACTTCCTACGAGCCTCCCGGACCCAGATGAAGAACCACCAGTTGAATACCCATCTGCATAAGGGTTCTGCACTGGCCCTGTACAACTCGTATCGCTTACAGCCCCAAAGCAGTTATTCTCACAAGCTGCTTTTCCCAATATTACTCCACCGGCATCCAAAACTCTTGTTACCAAGGTAGCATCTACCTCAGGAACCCAATCCACCGCCTCTGTCCCATTCGTACACTTTACTCCAGCAAGTGCAATGTTATCCTTTAGAGCCACCGTCTTGTTCTTCAAAAGATCAGATGTTGGTTTTGTCGACACAACATGAGCCTTCCATGCCCATCCTCCTTTATCTGTTGCATCTCCCTCTGGACGATGAATCTCTTTCCGTGGATACAAGGAGAGGTCAGGAGCTGGGAAATAGTCTGGGAGGAGTAACACATCCTTTGCGCAAGCGTTGAGCCCGGAGAGGAGGACGGACCAGTCTTCTAGTTCCGATTGAGGGAGAGTAAGCCCAGCGGAGGAAACCAAGGCCGTGATGTCCGAGAGTGGAACTATGGAGTCCTTTCTAGAGAGTGTCAGACAAACAATACGTTTCTGGAGGTTGAAAATGTGAGCTGAGATTAAACATACTGCGCTTCTCCTAATACACTGACTGACATTTTGGCGGCCTGGTCGTCTACGTAGAAGACTTGGACATGAATACATCAAGATATATATAACGGCATTCCGTTTTAGTCATAATTACCACCAATGGTGGGATATAGCAACTTGTGCCTGGCTAATGAGTTCCGTCTCATTATTATTGGTGAAAACATTGCTATTGGTAATTAACATGAACTGAGCTGTATAGGAATAGCATTGATAAGTGAAGCATCTCCGACCTCGCTTGAAATAAGGGGGGGAGGATAAGCTTATCGGATCGGAGCAGACTCCGATAGGCATTTCAGTGAGAATATATGGGCCAATAATTTATCACTAAATAGATATAAGTCTCCTCATAGAATTTAGAAAGAGAGACAAGTGATGATAATTTCTACTTAGACTTTACACGTCAATGTAATTAAATATCTAAGGAGCTGCAGATGCATAAATATCCTCAATGAAAGACGTATTTGCAGATCACTTTTCCTAATCTCACATGCATTTACGATAATGTACAATCCCATGAGCCAGCAAACAGGCTATGAGGCTACGGGTGAGCCTATGGCCAAATATTCGTAGTGTGTCAAATTATATATAAATACAGGGAGCTTCCGGTGCTCAGCTGTCAAAATCGTATATCAGTGCTGGGGTATCATAAACTGCTTCTTGCTGACTACCAATGTGTGTATACGATGAGTTGAGCTTCTGGTATCTCAGACTAATCAACACAAAGGAACATCTCAGTCCCTCCATATCCTATGATATTACCCTGAGCATTCCAAAGCTCAGACTCAACACAAAGCCGGTAAACACAGCTATCTGTCGTCGTCTCGACCACACTCCCCCCTCTCGCATTACCCAGCCCACACATCCCAATGGCCACAGGAAGCCTAATATATTTCCCCACAGTAAGTCATCGAGAGCACTTCCACCGAGGCTATCATCTCCAAAGTCAAATCCGCTTTCCTCAGTTCCACCCCCAGTATTCCCAGCATTATTGTCTATCCACGCGTCTTCCATGCGTCGTAAGGTGGATGGCGATGGCATCGTAGCTTCTGTATGCATGTTCGCTTGTATGGAGATAAACTGCAGCCTCAACTGGTTCACTTCTGCTGGGGTAAACCCTCCTGAGAGAAGTCGATCGAAGCCCTGGGGCGCCGGCGTAGTGGTAGATAAAGCTGGGACATTTTTGACGGCAGTCTTGGTATCCCTATCCTTTTTCGTCTTATTCGTAGATTCTTTGGCTGCTAGAGCTTCCGCAGAGAGCTCTGCTGGTGTCAACACATCACCAATGGAACAGTTGATGTAAACCCGTGGAGGCGGAAGTTCGACAGCTTTGCCTTTGCCCTTGGGATCTGGTGCGGGAGGTGGCGGTATGGGGGTCTTTAATACTGTGGACAGGATATCCTCATCCTTGAGTAGCTTTCCCCCGTGTATGAATCGGAAGCGGTGGTTTGAGGTTGGTGGTTCAAGCTTTGACCGTAAGAGGTGCTTCAGTGTAATGACGGATGTTTCTTGCGGCTCGTCTATATCTAGGAGCAGATCTGGAATGGAGGTAGTAAATCTAACCGTAATGGGTAGAGCATTCTTTGAAGTTGATTTATCATTGAAGGAAGCCATCTGGGCAGTCTATAGAGCTCCGAGAGGGCAACGTGCCACACGGTAATCAGTGGGTCACCTTGCACTAGATATGTAATTATGTACCCTGATGTCTCGCATATTGAGGCCGATGGTGTAGACGAAAAGTCAACAATGGATTCTTGCGTTGATGTTATATACCAATCCTGAGACTTGGAGACGTGTATCTACCTATGAAGCGGCCTGGAGCGGACAGGTCGGCCGCGTATGAATGCTGCAGTGTTCCCCTGTGATTTCGTCATTTTAGCGAACCGACAGTGTAGTAGCGATAGCCAGCCGATTCCCCCCCTGCCCCTCCATAAAAGTGGATGGTTTGTCAACTTCATGAAGAACAGAAAGTGTCACGATTGTTTCTCCTCTCTAACTCTTGTACTATACTGATTTGAAGTGAGCTGGGCAACCCTTTTCGAACTCTACAGATACATCCTCTATGAGCAGCCAAAAAATCATCAATCAAGTCGCACGGTCTCAGAAAATCCATTACAGATCACAGCATCTCGCTCACTTTCATAGCTCAGCCGGCATCGGAAGATATTGTTATTCCACGATGGCTGATCAAAGAGGATTATTGAAGCCAGCTGCCCGGGTGACGGGGCAGAAAATGGATGTGTGGTATGTAAAGGAATAGTCGTTACGTGCATTTTGCTATGCCTCTAAACAGTGTCAATGAGTATTGAACCTCGAGATGATATGGTTGCAGACCGTCGTGTCCTTAACACCATTCCATGACTATAATCTGACTGTGACTAGGACCATTGTTAATGAAGCTGCGGCTGCTTCTCCAAAGCAACCTATTGTAAACATGGGCCAAGGCTTCTTTGGATATAATCCACCCAAGTTCATCCTAGATGCTGCCAAAGCAGCTCTAGATACAGTTGATGGCAACCAGTATTCCCCCACGAAGGGACGTCCACGTCTACGTAAAGCTATAGCCGATGCTTATTCTCCGTTATGGGGACGAAAGCTAAACCCGGAGACCGAGGTGACCATTACCACAGGTGCAAACGAAGGTATGACCAAACTTTTTGATTAAGTAAAGCAGTTTCTGACCATCTATAGGAATGTTGAGTGCATTCATGGCATTCTTGGAAGAAGGCGACGAGGTTATCGTTTTCGAGCCCTTCTTCGATCAGTAAGTTCAAATTGACGATTTCACAAAAAGCTAAGTGAACACTAATTCTCCCCAGATATATCAGTAACATCGAGATGCCTGGCGGGAAGATCGTCTATGTTCCACTTCATCCTCCTCCTAACGGAGCGACTCAGAATACTTCAGCTGGAGAGTGGACCATCGATTTCGCGGAGTTAGAGCGAGCTTTCACCCCTAAAACTAAGATGATTGTAATCAATACGCCACACAATCCAGTTGGCAAGGTCTTTTCTAAAGACGAGCTTCTGAAGATTGGAGATCTCTGCGTTAAGAACAATGTCATAATTCTCTCTGACGAGGTTTACGATCGACTGTTCTACGTTCCGTTTACTAGAATCGCAACACTCTCCCCAGAGCTTGAACGACTCACCCTCACTGTTGGCTCAGCCGGGAAAAATTTCTATGCGACGGGCTGGCGTGTTGGCTGGTTGATTGGTCCCCCTCATCTACTTAAATACGTCTCAGCGGCACATACGCGAATCTGCTATTCATCTGTCTCCCCGCTTCAAGAAGCCGCCGCTGTAGGGTTCGAGCAAGCTGACGCTAACAATTTTTGGGAGACCGCCATTAAAGAAATGAAAGGCAAAGTTGATTCTTTCAATGAAATTTGGGCTGAGCTCGACCTCCCATTTTCTGATCCCGAAGGTGGATATTTCGTACTTGTTAATATGAAGAAAGTACAGGTTCCTGCCGACTACCCCTTCCCAGATCATGTAAAGAATCGTCCTAGAGATTTCAAATTGAGCTGGTTTTTGATTCAGGAAGTGGGCGTCGCGGCTATCCCCCCAACGGAATTTTATACTGATGCCAATGCGCATATTGGGGAGGACTGGTTGCGGTTTGCGGTTTGCAAGGAGGATGAGGTGCTTGAGCGGGCAAAGGAGCGCCTGAGAGAACTAAAGAAATATATTAAAGAAATATAGAAGGTAAGTCTTTATGTGTTCGCTGGCGTGGACACCATCCTATCGTTGTTGAAGGACTGCCCACATACATACATATATATGCAAGATTGAAGGTAGATTATCCATAATAGATAGGCAAGAGCTCAGATTATATAAGAAATCTAAAGTCACATATACAAAAGGCAAAATTTACAACGTGATATTTAGAAAACACCTACATTCTATGTTTCAATATTCGATACATTTAAGCAGCTCACAGAGAAAACCCAACCGCAACCTCTAATCAAATACCACCCCCACATTAGCCTCCACGGTTCAAATTTCCTCCACTATTACCACAAATTATAGCTTCGAGACTCGTTGTAAGCTAATACAACAAAAGTCCTCGTTAATTATCAATCAACATTTTCTCCCCTCCCCCAGGTTTTCATAACGGTCGGGTAAGATCTCCGCCACCATCGGGTATATTATGTCCCGGACGACATGCAACAAAATCTCATTCTCGGCTTATCCTTTGATATCAGGTAATATTATATATTGCAGTCTTACACACTCTGACAAGTAGGGCCATGACGGTCCTGGGTAGATCGATCGTGGCATCTTTTTTGGTTAAAGTGTGCTCAAGAGATTAATGCGAGTGCAGGGAGTCTAGATTAAAAATAGTCCAGTAGAACTGTAGGTGAAACAAAAACGCGGAAATCCTAATATAGAAACCAACTATTTTATAAGAGATGCAACGTGGAGTTTAAAAGTATTCGCCAACACTCAATCTTGGAAGGACAACCCTGAGAAATCTTCCCCCCAAAAAGAGCAGCTACATAGATATCATATTTCTAGGGCTAGGTTAACCTATCCTCCGTAATACCAAACCGCATTTACTATGCTCAGGGCTTTTATCTCCAAAGCCCTTGTCGTTGCAATCCCTCTCTTACACAACCGACAGATCAGATTCGTTTAATGACAGGGTAACTCTTAACTTACTGCGTCTGGCTAAGTGCGAGGCGTTTTGCGTTGCGACTTCCTCGCTGAAGGCTACATGGAAATTTACTCAGCTCTTAAACGTGTGACAAGTATGATCAATCGAAGGAACAGCTTGAAGATCGTCTGGTAGTCACATATGCTCAAGTCACTGAACTACTAATTATCTTGAGGTTCGATTCCAGACATATCTCAAACCCGTTAAAACGATCACTAATACTTTAAACCCAACCAAACACTCTTCTCACCAATTCTACTTGAAACGACTCACACAATCACAGATAAAGCCACATCATTTCTCAGACCCCAGACTCAGATTAAATTAATTACGCTTTTGGAATTCCTACACGTTCCGGCACCATGGACGGAGAATCATTCCAGGTCTAATTCACTCCACAATGCCATTATAAAGCCCCTCACTGTAAATAAAGACTTGCAACACATCAAACTCCTGCTTTCTTTACTGCAATCTGCGCCTGATCCCATTCACTTTGACTTCGAGGTGCCGTCTGGATATGGGCCTATGAATACCAATAAATCGTTCGATAAATATGATGGCCACTTGCATCAAAATCAAAAATGTGCGTAATATCAGGTCTCTAAGACCAAATCTTGGCGGTTTGCCTCTGCTGAACGTACTATCTTTAAATTCGAACGGCAGTGTTGCGCCCAAGTGCTCTTTAGCTACCTTGATGCCGCTACTGAAGCCGTCTTCATGGAAGCCATAGCCAGTCCAAGCACCGCAATAGCTGATGTTCCGAGTATTCTGGATGTTGGGAAGGAGAGATTGAGATTGGATTGCAGCGGCATTATAAAGAGGATGTGAATATGTGTACCTTCCTTGCACGAGGTGCTGAGGCGGTAAGTGCAGAGGGTTTAGTGTGACAAGCACATCGCCAAACAGAGAGGTTGGAATATGCTGTAGAATGTTCATGTTATATGTCAAGCAGACTTGATCGATGTTGGTCCCCATGATCGAAGATTCCGTAATATAATTCCAAGAGGACCAAGCTTCTCGAGACTTGGGCATGAGTGAAAGGTCCGAGTGTAATATTACGGTATTTTTACTTGTCTGGAAGCCGGATAGGACGCTAAGCTCTTCTTTATCAGCTTCGGGCTTTATTATCTCCAATGCTTGATCGCCGTGTGTAGCTAGGATGACATGGTCGTAGACTTCTGAATCTCCACTACGAAGATGTAGACGAACACGGCCATCGTCTTCACTTGTAATGGTAGAAACTGGAGTATTGAGGAAGATGTGATTGGGTGGGAATCCTTTCATGACTTTGTCGATATAGCTTTGAGCACCTTGAGGAAGAGTCAACCATTGTGGTCGTTCTCCTATCGTAGTAAGAAGATGGTGGTTCCACCTGTTTTGGTCAGCAGACTGCAGTGAACACTGTTTTTAATTTTGATGAGCAGTGAACATGTTTGTTGCACGAGCTCTTAGTCTTCCTGGAATATTTTGAGATATTCAGGTTGGAATGTTGTTTCAGATGACTGTGGAAGGAAGGTGGCTTGGGTAGACTCACATAAACCGTACAAGCGTTATTGCTGGAAATTCTAATGTGCATTTGTCGGGGCTTGTACTCCATACCGCAGCGGTCATGGGAATTAAATAGTCGTCTCGAAAAGCGTCGGAATATCCCTCGCGCTCGAGATATTCGCCGATTGTCTCATCTTTATCATATTTGGGCTGGTGACGGCCAGCTGGATCCGGGAAATCCTCTCTTGTATGATCGACCCTCAACAGATCCAAAGCGAATTGATTAAATCGTATTATATCAAAGATCATTCTCCACATCCGTGGCGAAAGTATGTTCCATCTCTGGGCGAATACTGCGGATAAAGATGTCCCAGCCCATTCGAATAAACCCTTGTCGCGCGATACGCCGAATGTCATCTCC
>Ga0247804_10000925_pt1 | contig 13661 bp, 9 predicted proteins | sample UWRJL029104C1_FD_181142 | JGI IMG/M metagenome (GOLD analysis project Ga0247804, IMG submission 181142) | Plant litter microbial communities from Arlington Agricultural Research Station in Wisconsin, United States - UWRJ-L029-104C-1 | ecosystem: Environmental > Terrestrial > Plant litter >...
AAGACTTTGCGATGCTCGACGTGCAGGAAATGAGCATGAACGACCTCGCCGATTCGCTACAAACCATCATTTACAACTACAAATTGCAGGTGCCGGGCGCGGTATTCCTCATCCTGCGGGCGCTGGTTATTCTGGAGGGCATCGGCAAAGTGTTACACCCCAATTTCAATACGTTTGAGTTTGTGCGGCCCTACGGCGCGCGCATCATCAAGGAACAGTATTCGCCCGATAACATCCTGAGCGAGGCGCAATACACCGGCGCGCAGCTGCTGGCTTTGCTGCAAACCCTGCCCGCCGACGTGCGCCAGATAATGCGCAAAATCAGCAAGGGCGAGCTGCGGGTGAAAGTGGAGCTAAGCGGCTACCAAACCCTGCTTCGCAAAGCCGATGAGCTGGTGAGCCGCAGTATCCTGGCGTTGCTGTGCGTGGGAGGGCTGCTGTTTTCGGGCCTCACATTGCTAGGCCGTTACTCACCGGATATGCCGTACCGGCGCGGCGTGCCGGAGATAACGTGGTGGAGTTTGGGGGCGACGGGGTTTCTGCTGCTGGTTTTGTTTTTGTTGGGGGTGACGAGGCGGAAGGATAAAGGGAAATAACCATGTGGTAGTACGAACCGCTGTGCGGAAGTCGTACTACCACACCTAATCGGGCTCTATCCTTTCTGAATATTCCTTTGGCATAAGGTCGGCTGTGCCCGACCTTTGCGGCGGGGCGCTGGGCCCCGGCTGGTGTTTTTGCTTTGCTCGTGCGGTATTTAGGGATTGTTCGTTCGCTGCTGGCGGTGGTGGGGCTGAGTTGGGGGGTATTTATTCAGGTGGGAAATGCGCAGGACGGCCCGGCATTGCTACGCGAGGTGACGCTGCGTACCGATACCGCCACTTACCAGCTGAGCCGCGATGCGGTAGCCCTGCAAGGCGAAACGGCCCTCTACTTCTGGTACCGGCAGGACGACCAGACCGTGGAGCTACGCCTGGAGCCCGAGCGCCCCGACGACAAGCGCCCGCTACGCCTGCGCCGCTCGCCCGATTATCAAATTCTGGATTCCCTCAGCCGCGAGCCCGACGGCAGCTACCGCACCCGCCTGAAGTTCGTGGACCTCACCAGCAGCCGCTTCCTGCGCCTCACGGTGGAGCAGGCCAGCGACTCGGTGGGCCGCCCGCCCCGGCGCGAAATAGTGCCGCTGCTGCCGCTTACCCGTACTACGGTGGCCCTGCGTCGTTCTGATGACGAGCTGTTTGTGGGCGAGGAAAAGGTGTTTGAATTAACCAGTACCAACGCCCGCAACGTGAAAGCCGCCGGCGAGTGGGTACGCGGTGAGGACTTCGACTACCGCCTCACCGCCGGCCCCAATGCCGCTTTGAAATTGAGCGTAGTACCCAACCAAACCGGCCGTAAAACCCTGACCGTACGCCTGCAAGCCGAACGGCCGACCATGCTGGCGGGCGGCCGCCTCAGCTTCCAGCTGCCGCCGCTTAAGCAGGAGTTCAACGTGAAAGCCAGCCGCCTGCGCTTCCTCTCGCCCGACAAGCGCAGCGTGACGATGGACGAGCTAAGCCGGCGGCGCGGCGTGGAGTTGATTCTCGACAACGGCCGCAGCTTCGAGCTGCGCCGCACCTACCGGCTGGAGGACCAGGAAGAAGCCGGCGGCACGCTCATCGCCGAACTGTTCACGCGCCAATACCTGAGCAACGACCGGGTGCTGTGCTACTTGCGGCCCTACAACACCCACCGCCAGGCCGAAGGCTACCTTTACCTCAAGCTCAACGACCAGCCGCTCTACATCACCAACCTCGATATCACGCCCAAAACCACCATCAGCAACGTGCAGGTGCTGCACCGTGGCGGCGAATGGACTGGCAACCTGGGTATCAGCCCCGGTGAAACGGTGGACGTGCGCTTGGAAGGGGAGGGCCTGCAAAAAGCCCGCATCTATTTCGAAGACCTGACGATAGTGCCTTCTGACTCGTCTATCCGGACGGATAATCGGCTGGTGTATCGCCTGCAGGTGCCCATTACCTACGACAAGCGCAAGAGCACAATCTACAACGGCGCGCAGCCCACCAGCTACGCCCTGAGTATCCGGGAGTTCCAGCGGCCGCACCCGCTTGATTTTGTGGCGGTGAGCTACGGCGAGCAGGCCCGGCCCATCACCAAGCTCGGCGGGCCGGTGCTGTACGACCATACCATCCGCGACGTAGTGTTTCAGTTTAAGCCCGAAGCCATCGACGTTGATAATTTCCTGTTCGGCAAACAGTACCTGAACTTTGAAATCAAGCTGCTCAACCCCAAGGGCGAACTGATTGAGATGCGCAACGTGGAAAACGTACTCATCTGCCCCGGCTTCAACTCGCCCCGCGCCGCCTTCTACCAGGACAAGCAGTGTCGCACCGACCCCTTGAGTCTCAACAGCCTGCTGGGCCGCAAAACCTACGACCTCGACGACTGGAGCCGCATCGTGGTGACGGTGCGCCACAACTCCAGCCAGTACGGCGGCGAAACCGGCTACAGCCAGACCGTGGAGCTGGTGCTGCGTCGCCACATCAAGTTCGACATCGACGTAAGCTTCCCGGCGGGCCTGCTCACCCGCAAGCAGGGCGACACCGGCTACGGCGACTTCGGCGGCATCTCGCTGGCCACGCTGGCCCAACTCAGCTTCTACAGCCCCGAGAAAATTAACCGCCTGCGCCCCTACAAAATCGGCGCCGGCTTCGTGGCCCTCAACGCCTTCAACCTCAGCCAGAGCAGCAACACCAGCCGCGACCTGGGCATCGTCATCCTTGGCTCGGTATACCCCACGCGGCGCGAGGCACGGCTCACGTTTCCGCTGTACCTGGGCGGGGGGTACCTGCTGTCGGCGGGCAAGTGGTTTTACCTGCTGGGGCCGGGGATTGGGGTGCGATTATAACAATTGAGCAATAAAAAAGCCTCCGCAAGTCGGAGGCTTTTTTATTGCTGATGAAATTACAGCTATGCAGGCCGCTTATTTCAGCTGCATATCCGCAATAATAGCCTCAATCTTCTCCTTGGCCTTGCGCGTGGCCAAATCAAAATCCACGGCCGATTTTAGCGGCTGTTTCACGCTGAAATAGAACTTGATTTTGGGCTCGGTGCCGCTGGGGCGGGCCGAGATTTTGCTGCCGTCTTCGGTCAGGAATTGCAGCACGTTGGAGCTTTCCATCCCGGTATCGGTGGCGAGGCCGGTGCGCAGGTCGTGAATGCGGCCGGTTTTGTAGTCACGGATTTCCACCACTTTCAGGCCCGCGATGGTGGCGGGCGGGTTGGCGCGCAGCTCGGCCATCATTTCCTGAATTTCCTGGGCGCCGCGCATGCCTTTTTTGGTCAGCGAGATGAGGTCTTCGAGGTAGAGGCCATAGTTGGCGTACATCTCGGTCATTTCCTGGTAGAGGGTGCGGCCCTGGTCCTTGGCGACGGCGGCCATTTCGGCCACCATGGCACAGGCCGAAACGGCGTCCTTATCGCGCACGAAGTCGCCGAGCAGGAAGCCGTAGCTTTCCTCGCCGCCACCGAGGTAAGTTTCCTGGCCTTCGAGCTCGCGGATGAGGCCGGCGATGTACTTGAAGCCGGTGAGGGTCTGGTAGCTCTTCACGTTGTGGCGGCGGGCAATGTCGCCCAGGATTTCGCTCGTCACGATGGTGTAGACGATGAAGTCCTTATCCGTCAGCTTGCCGGCTTTGTGGCGGGCCGAGAGGAGGTAGTTGGTGAGCAGGGCGGCGGTCTGGTTGCCGTTCAGCAGCACCCATTCGCCCTTATCGTTTTTCACGCCCACGCCCACGCGGTCGGCGTCGGGGTCAGTGGCCAGCACGATGTCAGCGTCTTCGGCTTTGGCCTGGTCCAGTGCCAGTTGCATGGCGCTTTTCTCCTCCGGATTGGGCGACTGCACGGTGGGGAAATTCCCATCCGGCGTGGCCTGGGCCTCCACAATGCTCACGTTGGTGAAGCCGAAGGCCTGTAGCAGGCCCGGCACCAGCGTGATGCCCGAGCCGTGGATGGGCGTGTACACAATTTTCAAATCGTGCTGGCGCTGAATGGCCGCCGGGTCGATGCTCAGCTTCTGGGCTTCGTGATAATACTGTTCGTCAAGGTCTTTGCCGATGCGGATGATGCGCGACTCGTCGGCCGCAAACTTCACTTCGCTCACGCTGGTGATTTTATTGACCTCGCCGATGATGTTGACATCGTGCGGCGCCACCACCTGCGAGCCGTCGTTCCAGTACACCTTGTAGCCGTTGTATTCCTTGGGGTTGTGCGAGGCCGTAATCACGCAGCCGCTTTGGCAGCCCAGCCGCCGGATGGCAAAGGAGAGCTCCGGCGTGGGCCGCAGCGCCTCAAACAGGTAAGCCGTGATGCCATTGGCCGAAAAAATACCAGCTACGATTTGCGCAAACTCGGCGCTGTTATTCCGCGAATCGTGCGCGATGGCGACTTTGATTTGCTCGCCCGGGAAGCTTTGCAACAGGTAGTTGCTCAAGCCCTGCGTGGCCATGCCCAGCGTGTAGCGGTTCATGCGGTTCGAGCCCGGGCCCATGATGCCGCGCAGGCCGCCGGTACCAAATTCGAGGCTGCGGTAGAAGGCGTCGGTCAGGGCTTCGTCCTGCCCGGCGGCTTGCAGTTCGCGGATAGCGGCCTGGGTTTCGGCGTCGTAGTCGGGGGTCAGCCAGGAATTGACGGCTTGTTGAATTTCGGGAGTCAGGGCCATTGCGGGGTTCTGAGGGCAGGTTTGTAGGTTAGCGGGTACGAAAGTAAAACGCCCCGGTTGAATGCCGGGGCGTTTAAGAAATATTGATGTGTGGTGCTGACAGCTACTCTGGATTACAAGTGCGACAACGTAAGAGCGTTTTCTCAGTGTTATCCAGAAAATCCCGCAACATCGAAAAATTATCAAAAACCTTCTTACGGGATGTTGTCACTGCTACTGCTCCACTTTTATCGGCATCATCAGCAGGCAAATGCGGGCATTCACTTTTGTGCAGAGTCCAATAATTCGAACTGCGCTCATTGATATAAAAACCTTCCGGATTGTTGCTTAGCCAATTCCGAAAGGCCTTATCATTATTGTGAAATTCCATTATTAACTACTGAACTACAGGTTGCCGCGCAGCGCCTGCTCACGCTCGATGCTCTCGAACAAGGCTTTGAAATTACCTTTGCCGAAGCTCTTAGCGCCCTTACGCTGAATGATTTCGTAGAACACGGTCGGACGGTCTTCCACCGGCTTGGTGAAAATTTGCAGCAGGTAGCCTTCCTCGTCGCGGTCCACGAGCAGGTTCAGTTCCTTAATCGACGCCAAATCCTCGTCGATGGCGCCGATGCGCTCCAGCAAATCCTCGTAGTAAGCACCGGGCACGCTCAGGAACTCCACGCCGCGGCGGCGCAACTCGGTGACGGTGGCGCGGATATCCTTGGTGGCGATGGCGACGTGCTGCACGCCGGGCGTGTGGTAGTAGTCGAGGTATTCCTCAATCTGCGACTTCTTCTTGCCCTCGGCCGGCTCGTTGATGGGGAATTTCACGTAGCCGTTGCCGTTGGATACTACCTTGGACATCAGGGCCGAGTATTCGGTCGAGATGTCTTCGTCGTCGAACGTGAGCAGCAATTTGAAGCCCATTACGTCCTCGTAAAACTTCACCCACTGGTTCATTTCGCCCCAGCCCACGTTGCCCACGCAGTGGTCGACGTGCAGCAAACCGACCGGCGCGCCCTGCGGCACGGCGCTGCTCTTGGCCACGAAGCCGGGCATGAACGGGCCGGTGTAATTAGTGCGCTCCACGAAGGTGTGTACCGATTCGCCGTAGGTATAGATGCCGGCCATCGTCACCGAACCGTGCTCGTCCTCAATGGTGTAGGGTTCGAAAGCCGATTTGGCGCCGCGCTTGGTGGTTTCTTCCCACGATTTGCGGGCGTCGTCCACCCACAGGGCCATCACTTTCACGCCGTCGCCGTGCAGGGCTACGTGGCGGGTGATGTCGGAGTCGGGCAGCAGGGAGGTGGTGAGCACGAAGCGGATTTTGCCTTGCTGCAGCACGTAGCTGGCGCGGTCGCGCAGGCCGGTTTCGGGGCCGGCGTAGGCCACCAGCTCGAAGCCGAAGGCGGCCTGGTAGTAGTAGGCCGACTGCTTGGCGTTGCCGACGTAGAATTCGACGAAGTCGGTGCCTTTGAGGGGAAGGAAATCGACGGCCTGGGTGGTTTGCACGTCGGTGGCGGTGAGGGTATCCATGGGGTGGGTGGATGAAGTGAGGAATGGGGTGGAAACTCTGGCGGCCGCGCTCAAACACAGGATGCTGAAGCAGGGGCCGCTTGGTTGGGTAAAATTACAAGTTCGCGGGCGAATTGCCGATTTTAGCGTCCGCCAAAGTGCGAGGCGCGGCACATTTGCCGTTTCATTGCCACATTTGTACTCCATCACCCAATGGCTCGTGCCCTTTATGAACACCCAGGAACTGAACAATGCCCTCGTGGCGCTGATTGAAAAGAAAGCTGAACTACACAAGCTTACCTACGACGACGCCCGCTACGACGACGTGGAAGAAGCCTTGCACGACCTCGAAGACGACTTCAACGACGAGTATGGCGACTACCTCGAAGAAGCCCTCGACAAAGTCCACGGCGACCTGAAATCCGACACCGACGTGCTGCTGCCCACGGCCTACCTGCCCGCCAGCGCCGGCGCCGCCCCCGGCCCCAAGGAAGGCGTCTGGATTGACTCCGAGAAATACCCCGGCAAGGAAGCCCGCCTCACGTTGGTACCCAACCCTGTACGCCTCGTGCTGACGGTAGGAAAAGCCGTGCAACAGGACGTGTGGAAAGCATAATTTTAATGGTTAATGATTAATGGTTAGTGGTTAATGTCGTTCTGGAAAGCGCGGCTTCCATTATCCATTAGTCACTAACCATTAATCATTAACCATTAAAAAAAGTGCTCTACCGCCTCGCCACCACTGCCGACTGGCAGCATGCTCAGCAAACTGGCTTTTTCGCCAGCGCCGACCTCGCCGCCGAAGGCTTCATCCATACCTCCGAACGGCATCAACTGCTGGAAACGGCCCGGCGTTACTACGCCAATCAGCCTGATTTGCAGCTGTTGGAAATCGATGAAGCCACGCTGGCTACGGCCGGCGTGCGCGTCGAGCGCGAGTGGGCCGCCAAACGCGTCGAGTTCTTCGCTCACATTTTCGCGCCGGTGCCGCTGGTGGCCGTGCGCCGCGAGTGGCGCGTAGCTACCGATGCGGCGGGCGAGCTGCAGCTGCCACCGGAATTGCAGGAAGCGTAACAAAAAGCGGCCAGCCCCGGGTAGGAGCTGGCCGCTTTTTTGTACATAAAGCTACTGAATTACACGTAGTCAGCCAATTCCAGCCAGCGCTCTTCCTTCGTGGCCAGCTCCTGCTCCACGGCTTGCAGGCGGGCGCCCCAGGCGGCGAAATCCTGCGGGCTGCCGCTGCCACTGGCCAGGTCAGCGGTGATTTTGTCTTTCTCGGCCTCCAGCTTGGCAATGGCGGCTTCGAGCTGCTCGTACTCTTTTTTCTCGGCGAAGGTGGCGCGGCGCTTGGCGGGAGCGGGGGCTACGGCGGTGCTCACGGCGGCCGGGGTGATGGCCTTGGCGGCGGCGCGGGCGGCCTTGGCGGCTTTTTCCTCGGCTTCGAGGGCGGCTTCGGCCTCGCGCTCTTCGAGGTAGTCGCGGTAGTCGGTGTAGTTGCCGGGAAAGTTGAGCACGGCCCCGCCGGGCTCCAGCACGAAGAGGTGCTCGGCCAGATTATCAAGGAAGTAGCGGTCGTGACTCACGATGAGCAGACAGCCGCTGAAGTTCAGCAGGAAGTCTTCCAGGATGTTGAGCGTGCCCAGGTCGAGGTCGTTGGTAGGCTCGTCAAGAATGAGGAAGTTGGGATTCTTGATGAGCACGCGTAGCAGCTGCAGGCGCCGCTTCTCGCCGCCGCTGAGCTTGCTCACCAGCGTGTACTGCTGGGCGGGGGGGAAGAGGAACAAGTTCAGAAACTGACTGGCGGTGAGCACGTCGCCATTGGCGAGCTCCACTACCTCGGCTACTTCCTTTACGATGTCGATGACGCGCTGCGTGGGGTCGAATTCCAGCTCCGTCTGGGTGTAGTAGCCGAAGACGGTGGTCTGGCCCACGTCCACGACGCCGGAATCGGGCTGGAGCTTGCCGGTGAGGATGTTGAGCAGCGTCGACTTGCCCGCGCCATTGGGGCCGACGAGGCCGATGCGGTCCTTTTTCTTGAATACATAGCTGAAATCATCGAGCACCACGTTGTCGCCAAATGCTTTGTTGAGGTGGCTGGCTTCGATGATTTTACCGCCCTGGCGGGTGGTTTTCACGCTCAGCTCCACCTGCTGCTTGCTGAGGTTGGTGCTGGCTTTTTCCTTGGTGATGTAGAAGGCGTCGATGCGGGCCTTTTGCTTGGTGCCGCGGGCCTGGGGCATGCGGCGCATCCAGTCTAATTCTTTCTTAAACAGCTGGCGCGCCTTCTCTACCTCGGTGGCCTGGCGCATTTCGCGGTCGGCCTTTTTCTCCACGAAGTAGGCGTAATTGCCCTGGTAGCGGTACATCTCGCCCTTGTCGAGCTCCACGATTTCATTGGACACCTTGTCCAGGAAGTAGCGGTCGTGGGTCACCATCAGCAGGGTGAGGGTGGGGGAGGAAAGGCGGTTTTCGAGCCACTCGATGGTGGCCAGGTCGAGGTGGTTGGTGGGCTCGTCAAGCAGCAGCACATCAGGCTCTTCGATGAGCACGCGGGCCAGGGCCACGCGCTTGCGCTGGCCGCCCGAGAGCATGCTCACCTTGCGCGTGAGCAGCTCGCCGAGGATGCCGAGGCGGCCCAGAATCTGCTGCACCTGGGCTTCGTAGTCCCAGGCGTTGAGGGCATCCATGCGCTCCATCACGCGCTGCAGGTCGTCGGCCTTGTGGTCGGGGTCGTTCACGACGTGCTCGTAGTCTTTGATGGCGAAGAGAGCCTCGTTCTGGCTGGCGAAGATGGTTTCCTCCACCGTCAGGCTTTCGTCGAACTCCGGGTTTTGGCCCAAGTACGTGACGCGGATACCTTTGCGCACGCCCACCTCGCCGGTGTCGGGCGGCTCGATGCCGGCCAGCACTTTCATGAGGGTAGTTTTGCCCGTGCCGTTGATGCCCACGAAGGCCACGCGCTGGCCCTGTTGCAGGCCGAAATTCAGGTCTTTAAATAGCCAGCGGTCGGCGTAGTTTTTTCCGATGTTCTCGGCGGATAGCAGATTCATAGGCCGCAAAGGTACGGCCGGGAGGGGTGGGTTGGGCCTGGGTCGCTGGCCGCAGTCTTAAAGGAGCGTAGCGACTGTGACTGCTGGCCGATGGACGGATGCAGTCTCCAGACTGCCGGATTTGCAAATGAGTAGTGTTGGCAGTCTGGAGACTGCATTCGTCGTCGTGGCTAGCAGTCTCGGCAGCTTTGCTGCCTAAGACTGCTGCCAGTGCGCCAATGCTTGATATTTTTGATGCAAATAAGTAAATTGCCTGCGTTAAAGCATTGAACTTATGGCTTACTCCATTCGCGACCAGCAAGCACTATACTTCCTGACTTTTACCGTTGTCGGCTGGGTTGATGTATTTACCCGGCCGGTTTACAAAGACATTGTCATTGACAGTCTACGATATTGTCAGCAGAAAAAGGGGCTGGAATTGTTTGCCTACTGTTTAATGACCAATCATCTGCACCTCATTGCTCGGGCGGCGGAAGGGCAGGAACTATCCGGTATTGTGCGGGACTTCAAGAAGTTCACGGCTAATCGGTTGTACCATGAGATAATCAGTCTGCCCAGTGAGAGCCGCCGCAACTGGTTACAATGGCTGCTGACGCAGGAGGGCGAACGTAATCCCAACAATCTTAACTTTCGGCTGTGGCAGCAGCATAGCCATGGTGTGGAACTGAGCACGGTGGAGATGACGCGGCAACGGCTGGAATACACGCACCAGAACCCGGTGCGGGCGGGAATCTGCTATCGGGCCGAGGATTATGTGTACTCCAGCGCGGCATTTTATGCGGGGTTGGAGGCGGTATTGCCGGTGTCGTTGTTGTTCTGAATGAGTGGGGCCGGCAGTCTGGAGAATGTCCTCGTCGTCGTGGCTGGCAGTCTCGCCAACTGCGTTGGCTAAGACTGCCGCCAGGGGTACTTACCCCTCGCCCCGCAGCACCTCCAGCGGCGGCCGCCGCAGCACCTCGCGGCTGTTGAGCAGCCCCAGCGCGGCCGTGATGGCCGTGACCACCGCCGCCAGCCCCAGCAGCGACGGCAGCGCCACCGCGAAGCTCACCTCGAACACGAACGCCGCCAGCGCCCAGCCCGCGCTGGCCGCCAGCCCGATGCCGGCGCTGGCCGCCAGCGCGCCCAGGAAGGCGTACTCGACCAGCGTGATGAGCAGAATCTGGCGGCGGCTGGCCCCCAGCGTGCGCAGCAGCACGCTTTCCTGGATGCGCTGGTAGCGGCTGATGATAACCGAGCTGGCCAGTACCAGCAGGCCGGTGATAATGCTGAACAGCGCCATGAAGCGAATGACGAACGATACTTTGGTGACGATGTCGTTCAGGGTGTTTAGAATCAGCCCGATGTCGATGGCCGACACGTTGGGGAACTGGGCTACCAGGGTGCGCTGCACTTCGGCCAGTTGCGCCGTGGTGGGCACGCGGGTGATGACGACCTCGAACTGCGGGGCCTGTTCCAGCACGCCTTTGGGGAAGACGACGAGAAAGTTACTCTGCATCTTGGTCCAGTCGACTTCGCGGGTGCCGCCGATGACGGCCTGCATGGGGGCGCCCTGCACGTTGAAGGTGAGGGTGTCGCCGAGCTGAAGGTGGACGTTCTTGGCGTAGCCGGCATCAATGGAAATGCGTGGCAGGCCGTCTTTGCCCAGGTAGGGCGGGCGGCCGCTGAGCAGGGTTTCGGAGGTGCTGAGCGAGTCGCGGTACGTGACGCGGTACTCGCTGGTGAGGGCCCAGGGCGGAATGTCGTCGGTGGTGTCGCGCTTGATGGCGGCCACGGTGCGCTGGTTGATGGCCAGCAGGCGCATCGTCACCACCGGCAGACGCTGGATGATGGGTAGCTGGCGCTGTTTCAGGATGTTTTCGACGCCCGCCAGTTGCTCGCGCTGGATGTCGAAGAGCACCAGGTTGGGCTGGTTGTTGCCGCCCTTTAGCTCCATTCTTCCCAGCAGCAGGGCCTGCACGAGGTAGAGCGTGGCCAGCAGGAACGTGCCCAGGCCTACGGAAGTAATGAGCGTCAGCGTCTGGTTATGGGGGCGAAACAGATTGGCCAGGCCCTGCCGCCACACGTAGCTCCAGCTTACCGGGAAGTAGCGGCGCAGCAGCTTCATCAGCAGCAGGCCCAGGCCGGTGAGCAGGCCGAACGACACCAGCAGCGAGCCCGCAAAGATGCCTACTACCAGCCACTTGTGGGTTTGGAAGTACGTGAAACCCACGATGAACAGCCCGATGGCCGCGTACACCGCCCAGCGGATGGGGTCGGCCCCGGCGGTATCTTCATCATAAGCCGCCCGCAACACCCGCAGCGGCGATACCCTTCTGATGCCCAGCAGTGGGAGCAGGGCAAACAGTACGGCCATCAGCAAGCCCACCACCAGCCCCAGCCCAATGGCCGGCCAGGCCAGGCCCACGCTGATTTCGACCGGCAGGAAGCTGCCCAGCACCTGCGGCAGCAGGAATTGCACACCGGCCCCCAACGCCGCCCCGATAATGGCGCCCAGCAAACCCAGCCCGGAGGTCTGGATTAAATAGATAAGCACCGCCTGCTGGCCGCTGGCACCCAGGCAACGCAGCACGGCCACGGCGGCCAGCTTCTCGCGCACATAGAGGTTCACGGCGCTGGCCACGCCTACGCAGCCCAGCAGCAGGGCCACGAAAGCTACGAGGCTCAGAAATTCGGTCAGGTCGCTGAAAGCGCGGCCGGTGCGCTCCTGGCGGCTGGCCACGGTGTCGGTTTCAATACCTGCTTTATCAAGGCGCTTCTGCAGGCTTTTGACCACGGCAGCCACATCGGCTCCCTCGGCAAACTGTACGTAGGTGCGGTAGCTCACGCGGCTGCCGCGCTGCACCAGGCCGGTGCGGGCCAAGTACTGGCCGGGCAGAAACACCGTGGGGGCCACGGCGCTGCCCATGCCCGACTGGCCCGGGGTTTTCAGCACGCGGCCCAGCACGGGCAGCGTTACGTCGCCCACCTTTACCGAGTCGCCCACTTGCACCCCAAACTGGGCCAGCAGCACGTCATCGACCAGTGCCCCGCGCCCGGCGCGGAAGGCCGCCCGCGCCGAGGCGGGGGTGATTTCCCAGGCGCCGTAGTAAGGAAAGTCGCCGCTCAGGTTGCGCACCTGGGCCAGCCGCACGCCCTGCGTGCGCGGGAAGAGCACCAGCGAGGCAAAGGCCACGTCGGTGGTGCGGCGCTGGCCCAGCTGGTTGATGGTCGGCGCAATGGTCGAGTCGAAGGGCTGGGTGGAATGCAGAACCAAATCAGCCCCCAGCAGCTCGCGCGACTGGTCGCTGATGCTCCGCGCCAGGTTGTGCCCGAAGGAATTGATGCCCACCAGCGCCGCAATGCCCAGCACGATGCTCGACATAAACAGCAGCAAACGCGAGCGGCTGCGGCGGCTGTCGCGCCAGGCCATTTTCAGGAGCCAGCCGAAGGAAGCGGCCGCAGGAGCAGGGGAGGAGGAAGGCTGCAAAAGGAGAAACTGGAAATTGAATAAAACGAAGGCGGCAAAAGCGGCCTAGCTTTCGCCCAACTCATAGTTATGAGTTTGACAAGTCATCAGTATGTTTTGCCCAACTTGACGGCAGGTTTTGGGCAAAACATGCTGATGATTCAGGAATATGCCCCCGGATGCTGGAAACGGCCTTTCTCAGGAAAGGGGCCGAAAAACAGGTTTAGTACTTTTCCGCAACGGCCGGCCGGTAATCTTCCACCACTTTGCCGCCGCGCAGCTTCAGCACGCGCTGGGTTTTGGCGGCCAGCTCCAGGTCGTGCGTCACCAGCACCAGGGTGGTGCCGGCCTCGCGGTTGAGCTCGAAGAGCAGGTTGACTACGGTGGCGCTGGTGTCGGGGTCGAGGTTGCCGGTGGGCTCGTCGGCAAAAAGGATGGCCGGGCGGTTGGCGAAGGCCCGGGCCAGGCTCACGCGCTGCTGCTCGCCGCCCGAAAGCTGGGCCGGGTAGTGGTGGCCACGCGGACCCAGCCCCACGCGCTCCAGCAGGGCCTGGGCGGTTTTGGCGGCGCCTTTTTCGCCGCGCAGCTCCAGGGGCACCTGCACGTTTTCGAGAGCCGTGAGGGTGGGCAGCAGCTGGAAATTCTGGAAAATAAAGCCGACGTGCTGGTTGCGCACCGCCGCCCGCTGGTCTTCGCTCAGGTGGTCGAGCTGGATGCCGTTGAGGTGGACGCTGCCGGCACTGGCGCGGTCGAGCCCGGCGCAGAGGCCGAGCAGCGTAGTTTTGCCGCTGCCCGAGGGTCCGACGATGGCAAACGTGTCGCCGGCCTGCAGCCCGAAGCTGACGGCGTGCAGCACCGTGAGCTCGCGGCCGCCGCTGGCGTAGGTTTTGGTGAGGTTATCGACTTGAAGAATCACAGAATCTAACGGGCTTACTGGCGTACTGGCTAACTA
>Ga0247804_10000926_pt1 | contig 13659 bp, 17 predicted proteins | sample UWRJL029104C1_FD_181142 | JGI IMG/M metagenome (GOLD analysis project Ga0247804, IMG submission 181142) | Plant litter microbial communities from Arlington Agricultural Research Station in Wisconsin, United States - UWRJ-L029-104C-1 | ecosystem: Environmental > Terrestrial > Plant litter >...
AATATTTTAACAGCACCTAAAAATGCGTTAACGAAACAATACGAAAAGTTATTTAATTACGAAGATGTTAAGCTGGTGTTTGATGAAGACGTTTTAGATTTTATCGTAGATAAAGCAATGGAATATAAACTCGGTGCCCGTGGTCTCCGCTCAATTTGCGAAGCGATTATGCTCGACGCCATGTTTGACACGCCAACTCAGAATGATGTCAAGGAGTTGCACATCAATCTCGATTATGCGATAGAGAAGTTTGAAAAGGCCGACTTTAAAAAGTTACAAGCCGCATAAAAAAATCAAATCCTTCCCGAGCATCGGGAAGGATTTTTTTTAATACAATATTTTATTAACGCTATGCGCCTGGCGCTATGCTCAAAGCTATTAATATGAACGAAGAAAAAGACGTAAAAAAAGACGAGGCAATTGTAAATCAATCAAAAAAAGTAAAAGAGGTTGAAAGTCCGGTTAAATCCGGTTTAAAATCTAAAGATGAAATAGTGAAAAACTGGTTGCCGAGGTATACCGGTCGTCCCTTAGATCAATTTGGGGATTATATTCTTTTAACCAATTTCAGCAAGTATGTAAGCATGTTTTCTGAATGGAATGATAATGCTCCGATTATGGGTTTGGATAAGCCTATGCAAAGTGTAACGGCAAACGGCATAACTATCATTAATTTTGGCATGGGAAGTCCACTTGCAGCGACTATGATGGATTTGCTAACTGCGATAAAGCCCAAAGCAGTTTTGTTTTTAGGTAAATGTGGCGGTTTGAAAAAGAAAAATCAACTAGGCGATTTAATTTTGCCAATAGCCGCAATAAGGGGAGAAGGAACATCAAACGATTACCTTCCGGCAGAAGTGCCAGCATTACCTGCCTTCGCCTTGCAGAAAGCGATTTCCACAACAATTCGTGACCACGGTAGAGATTATTGGACAGGAACCTGCTATACCACTAACAGAAGAGTTTGGGAACATGACAAAGAATTTAAAAGATATTTGAAAACTTTAAGAGCTATGGCTGTCGATATGGAAACAGCCACCATTTTTACCACGGCATTCGCCAATAAAATTCCTGTTGGTGCTTTGTTATTGGTTTCAGATCAGCCAATGATTCCTGAAGGTGTTAAAACTGCAGAAAGCGACAGTTCGGTAACTGAAAAATATGTAGAAACGCATTTGAGAATTGGCATAGATTCTTTAAAACAGCTGATAAATAATGGTTTAACGGTTAAGCATTTGTTGTTTTAAGTTCGATTTGTCGTCATTGCGAAAAGGAACGGGAAAGTAATCCTAATGCGACAATACGGTATTCACAGATCAGCCCAAGCTGGTCTTTTTTTATGCCCTAAAATTTTAATCTTTTAAATCAGGCAGGTAACCGTGGAGAATTAGATCATCAAGACTGTTTATTTTGTAATTACAGCCATTATGGAGCAATACGATTCTATCTGACACATCTAGTATGGATTTGTAATAATGATCTGTTATAATGAAACCTTTAAAAGGCTTAAGTTTGTTAATGTGCTGCTTTAATTCCTCAATTAATAATGGAGCCAGTTGCGAAAATGGCTCGTCTAAAAGAATAAAATTAGTATCGCTGTAAATAATTATTAAGGCTTCCAGTAAGCGGATCTCGCCACCGGAAAAATCCCGGAATTTCTTCTTTAAGTTATCGGCTACAAATTGAACTTTAAGTAACTGGTTTTTGTGATTCTTGCAGAATATTTCAATCGCTGCATCAACAGTAAGTTTATTGGGAATAAAATTATCTTGTGGCAAATAAGCAATTTTTCCCGATAAATAGCCTTTCGAAATTTGTTCACCATCTACTTTTAAATATTTGAAATCCGCTTTTAACGTTCCGAATATTATCTTCAATAATGTCGATTTTCCACTTCCATTTCTACCAAGCAAGCCAAGAACTTCGCCAATTTTACAATTGATGAAAACGCCGTTTAATATTGCCCTTTGATTAAATCGCCGGGTAATACTGTCAATAAAAAGTTCCTGCACAGTAAACATGTAATTATTATGAAAAATAAAATTAAGATATCGTAAAGCATAATATTACTCAAAATCTTGCCGAATCCTAATCCCATATTTCTATAGAAATATCGATGTTTTTGTAAAAAGAATCGCTCAATAACTATTGAAAAAGCCCAGCCTGATGGTTTCATGAAAACTATCATGGCATATCCACCCGGTTTCTCATATCCATCGATAATAAAAAATAAACCTATCAGCAAACTTATTAAAATGTTCCATAATAAAACTGGCTTGTAAACTATCATTAAGTTTTTGAAATGGCTTGCGGGCATATTTAAATATATATAGAAAAACTTAAATCGCTGTTAAATAAAAAAGACCAACAAATTTGTCGGTCTTTAAAAATTCCATTAATTCCATTATTCTGGAATTTTTTATCCCAGATATGATTTTAAAATCTTACTTCTTGAGGTATGACGCAAGCGTTGTAAAGCTTTATCTTTGATTTGTCTTACACGTTCACGGGTTAAGTTAAATTTTTCACCAATCTCTTCCAATGAAAGTGGGTGATTAGAGCCTAAACCAAAGAATAAAACGATAATTTCTCTTTCTCTTTCTGTTAAAGTAGATAAAGAACGTTTGATTTCTTCTGATAAAGATTCATTAATTAATGAACTGTCCGTATTTGGCTCATGGTTTTCCAATACATCCAATAATGTATTTTCTTCACCCTGAACGAAAGGAGCATCCATTGACACATGGCGTCCAGAGTTACTTAAAGTGTCAGAAATTTTATCAACTGTTGTTTCCAAAATGTCTGCCAATTCTTCAGGAGAAGGTTCGCGTTCGTATTCCTGCTCTAATTTAGAGAAAGCTTTACTGATTTTACTTAATGAACCAACCTGGTTTAAAGGTAAACGTACAATACGGCTTTGCTCAGCAATTGCCTGTAAAATGGATTGACGAATCCACCAAACGGCGTATGAAATGAATTTGAAACCCTTAGTTTCATCAAAGCGTTTTGCTGCTTTAATCAAACCTAAGTTTCCTTCATTAATTAAGTCACCTAAAGTTAATCCCTGATTTTGATATTGTTTTGCTACGGAAACAACAAAACGTAAGTTTGTTTTAGTTAATCGCTCTAATGCAGCCTGATCGCCTTCACGAATCTTTCTTGCTAAAATTACCTCTTCCTCTGCTGTTATTAAATCTACTTTACCAATTTCGTGTAGGTATTTATCTAATGACTGACTTTCACGGTTGGTAATGGATTGCGTTATCTTGAGTTGTCTCATTTATACGTTTTGTGTGCTCTTTAATTATTGAAGTGTGCAAAGTTACGAAATTGTACGCTGATCCGAAAGGATAAAATGCTGAAAATGTTGGTGTTTGCACATGTTTTTTACAGTTTTACTTATAACAAAAATCATTCCAATTTAGTTTTGATGAATATTTGTCCGTCTAAGTATGGAATAGCCGATTATCAAAATATATTTATTTTAATTCAATAAATATATTTTGATTTATAATAATTAATTTTTTATGTTTGCTTTGTAATTTATTTGAAAACTATGACTTTTATAAAATTTACAAATTGGAAGTTAAAAAATACCGGTTCTAATTTTTGGACATTGTTACTGATAAAAATTTTTGTCAGGATTTTTGGAATATTTACATTTCTTCACCTGCTCAATTTCTTTTCCAAAGCATCGTTTCATAATCAAAGTGACTATTACACAACGGTCAGCGGCATTTTCTATTTAGCATTTTTCGTTTTCTTAGATAATGTTGTCAAAGTATATTCTTCATTTGTCCTGTCTGAAAAATTAGTTAAACCGTTAAATGTTATGAAATGGATTCCTTTTTCGATGATGATTTATTTGGTGTATTCTTCGGTCATTATCAATCAAAATAATCTATCGGGAATTGATTTTAATAATCCGACTTTTTTATGGTCTGATATAGCGCCACTCATTATTATTCCAAACCTCAGTTTCGTTATAATAACCATACTCATTTTTTTTGCATCAGCCGTCTTGAATGCAAACAGAAAGCTTAAAGAAGAAAACGATTTAACAATATAAGCCCATGCCAATAATTATAAATTTAGACGTCATGCTCGCCCGCCGCAAAATGTCGCTCACGGAATTGAGTGAGCGAGTCGGCATTACCATGTCTAATTTATCCATTTTGAAAACGGGCAAAGCAAAGGCGATTCGGTTAGAAACCCTGGAAGCTATTTGCAATGTTCTGGATTGCCAACCTGGCGATATACTTGAGTTTCGATCAGCGAGCATTTTACCACCTTAGCCACCTAATTACATCTAAGTTAAACGCATAAACTAAGGTTTTCTAAGATGGCTAAGGTGGTGTTAAAATAAAAAAGACTCCTGACATACCTATGAGTAAATATATAGCGTAAGGTTCTCTAAGGTGGTATTAAAACAAAAAACCTTCCAGTAAACTGAAAGGTTTTATATTTTATGATGACTACGCTTTAAGCATTAGTCTTTCTGCTTTAAGCTTATTACGCTTGTTCAGCCAAAACTTTAGTAACTAAATCAGCAGCTTCTTTTAAAGCAATTGCTGAGTAAACTTTAAGTCCTGATTCGTCGATTAATTTTTTAGCCTCTTCAGCATTTGTACCTTGTAAACGACAGATAATTGGAACGGGAATATTTCCGATTTCTTTGTAAGCATCGATAACACCTTGAGCAACACGGTCGCAACGAACAATGCCACCGAAAATGTTAATTAAAATGGCTTTAACATTAGCGTCTTTTAAAATGATGTTGAAAGCTGCCTTAACTGTTTGGGCATTTGCAGTTCCACCTACGTCTAAGAAGTTAGCAGGCTCGCCACCGGCTAATTTGATAATATCCATGGTTGCCATTGCTAAACCAGCGCCGTTAACCATACAACCAACGTTACCATCAAGGTTAACGAAGTTTAAGTTACTTGCACTTGCTTCAACTTCCATCGGGTCTTCTTCCGTAACATCACGCATTGCAGCGTAATCAGGATGACGGAATAAAGCATTTTCATCTAAATTAACTTTAGCATCTACAGCGATAACTTTATCATCAGATGTTTTTAAAACCGGGTTGATTTCGAACATGGAAGAATCAGTAGCCTCATACGCTTTGTAAAGCGCAGTCACAAATTTCACCATTTCTTTATGTGCTGCACCGCTAACACCTAAGTTAAAGGCAATTTTGCGTGCCTGGAAACCTTGTAAGCCAACTTTCGGGTCGATCTCTTCTTTGAAAATTAAGTGTGGCGTATGCTCCGCAACTTCTTCTATATCCATACCGCCTTCTGTGCTGTACATGATAATGTTACGACCCTTTGCACGATCTAACAACACCGAAATATAAAATTCTTTAGTTTCTGAAGCACCCGGATAATAAACATCCTGAGCAACTAAAACTTTGCTCACCAATTTACCTTCCGGTCCGGTTTGAGGTGTTACCAATTGCATACCAATAATATCAGTTGCACGTTGTTTAACTTCTTCAAGGTTTTTGGCTAATTTTACACCACCACCTTTACCGCGGCCACCAGCATGGATTTGCGCTTTAATTACTACCCAGTCAGAGTTGTAATCCGTTTTCAATTGCTTTGCAGCTTCAACAGCTTGCTCTGGCGTATCGGCAACAATTCCTTCTTGAACGTTAACACCGAAACTTTTTAATATTTGTTTACCCTGGTATTCGTGAATATTCATTTGCTACAAAATTTGCCCAAAGCTACAATTTCAAAGCCTTTAAACAAATAGCAAATGCCGATTTTTTCAATAAAATGAACGTTTTATGTTAATTGGAAAAGCTGGGCGACTAATGCTGCAAATAAAAGCGCTTCCAGGTTTTACCAGGCGTTTTATATTGATTTGGCCTGAAAAACCAGCATTAAACATAGCTATAAAACTTTTTTTGCCAGTTCACTTAGTTTTTGTTTAAAAGCCTCGTCGAAGACAGGGTCTATAGTTGCTGTTTTCAAGTTGTAGGTGAAATATTCCACTTCATCTTTACCATCAAATTCTTCATTATTATTTGTATCTCTCAGCGCGTTCATTAAAATCAAGTTGTGCTTTTCATCAATTTTCCAGGAAGAAATAGAATGTTTTTCCGGAGATATTTGGATAAAGGATTGACCATCTAAACCTGAAATAAATAATTTTCTAGGATCTTTTAAAGTTAACTGTTTGTCACCATCAAAATCTGCATTGGTTACCTCGTAATAAATAAACTGATCTGACAGCAATAAAGGCTGATTGTAAACTTTTTTCTGATTGCCTATCTGAATGTTGCTAATTATTAATTTATTTCTGGTTAATAATTCATTTTTACCTGTGGTAACGTTATGAAAAACAATGTTCCAATAACTCAACCCACCACCACGTTCATAGCTTTCATATTTTTCGCCATTTAAATTTAAAGGAAACATAATAACATCGGTACTGCTGATAACGATAGATGTACTAAATTCTATTTTGGCTTTGGACTGAATCTCTGTTACAGGGTTTTCACTTGATGCTATCGTACTACGTCTTTTTGTACAGGCGGTTGCTGAAAGTAAAAAGCCAATTGTTATTATTGAGATTATTTTCTTCATAATCATGATGAATTATTGAATGTTAACTGTGAATGCGAAATTTGATGAATTAAAAAAGAGTGTTAATTAAAATCTGGATTTTGTTAGCTCCCTGCAATTGGCGACCCAAAAATTCCTACAGCCATTTCTGCCCATATTAAAAACAACGCCAATAAAATAATTAAAAATAACACAGTTCTAAGGGTGTTCGTTTTTACATTTCTGATTACAACTTCTATCGCCAAACCTGCACTTAACAATAAAACGGCGGCGGCAATAAAGTCTTTAAAATCCCAGTTGACTTCACTGGTAAACTGCATCGCGATTAATGGGATGCTCAAGATGAGAGCGGTAATGATAAAGATAATTGCAACTCTTTGTTTAGAGGAATTGATTACGGTTTGATTTTTCATGATGTTATAAATTAATGATGTTTAGTGAATAATTTTTTGTTCTATTTTTTTATTTTGAAGTATTCTGCTGTGTTCCAATCCTGTAAATTCCAGGATACCCAACTTACGCGTTCATAACGTTCTTTGAAAAAACCGATTCTTTCATCCAGTTTCTTTTGATTTGATGCTAAAGTTTCGGGTTTGGCTATTTCAATTCCATACGCACTTTTAGACTCGGTGTGTTGTAATTTCAGTCTGTTTTTATCTAAAACAGGTAAGGTTTTATCTGAAAGCGATAACAGGTAATCTGCATCAACAGAGATGGAATCGGAGTGGGAAAGGTTGTATTTTACAATAAAGACATCCCAGTTTATTGTGCTAAAAAGTAATAATAAAGCGAACCAGATATTGCCGTTAAGCTTCAATAAATAGAAAAACGTTTTTTGTCTGTCAACCTTTATATAAACGCTTATCAAGCCAATTATACAAAGAAGAGAAAAGACTAAAACACCAATTCGTTTATACGTTAATCCATAAAATTCGATATAATAACCATCTCTGATTAAAACTGAAATAATGAGTATTACATTTTGAAAGACCCACACGAAGGCCAGCGTTCTTAAGGTTTTGCTTTTACTGTAGAAATTCAGGTTCCCTCTGAAAAAATAGATGATAATTGCCATCGCCAGGGCGATACTAAAAATTAGCGAATTAGTACCGTCGTGCAAATCGGCTGAGAAATTGCCCACAGGTTTATACCCAAACCAAAGTGTTGCAATATCAATTGCGTTTAAAAAAAGTAATAATAAATTTAAGGCTCCGAATGAAATTATTGCGGTGATGAATTCGGTTTTAAGGGCTAATTTTTTGTTTAGCAAGTTTCCGCTGAAAACTTTTGCAAACTCAAACCAGATTGTTTTTTGGTTTATGCTCTTCCTAGCCCTGATTAATTGTTCTTTACATTTTAATTCAATTTGTTGCAGGCTTTTGTCAAAAAAAGCAATCAGTAAACCTGCTGTAACCATTAACCCAAAACAGAAATGCATAAAGCGACCAAAGCTCAGGTCTTTGAATAGAAAACCGATCGTATTTTCAAAAAAGTCGTGGATGTTGATTAATAGCGCTTCAGCATAGTGCGCAAATACACTGCTTGCTGCGGAATACAAACAAGTAAATACAATAACAATCACACCTGGGATAAAAATATATTTAACAATTTTGAATACCGGTTTTAAGTTGAAATTTCCGATGCTTACTTCACTTAAACTTCTGACAACATTAAATGGCACTGTTACCATTTGTAAAACAGCAGCAAGGAATGCCATGAAAATTGTTCTCAATTGTTGGTTGTGGCTGTATCCTATAAACAGAATCAGGCTTATATAATAGGCGGCCAAGGTTAAATCTGAATTATTTGCGACAACCAAAATAGCGGCTAGCAGATGCGCTAAACCATAAATCCAGATTTTAGTGCTTTTAATAATTTCGGGATTTAAATAAGTTACTACCAGTAAGTAAATACTGTAAATAAGTAAGTTAACCGCTAATCTTTCTTGCCAAAAAAGAAAGCTAAACAACAGGCCTCCAATAAGTGCGGATGATAATAAAAAGTTGGATTTGTTTTTCATTTTTTAAAAGTGCTTTGTGTTTCAAAGTTTATGGTCAAAAAAAATATATTAAAGCTTTTTAATCATTTTTTCCAAGGCGTCTAAATGCGATTTAAAAGCCTGTTTGCCTAAATCTGTAATGGAGTAGGTAGTGCTGGTTTTTCTTCCGATGAAACCCTTATGAACTTTTATAAATTCAGCCTGTTCGAGCGTGTTTAAGTGTGAAGCCAGATTACCATCGGTTAACTCGAGCATTTGCTTTAAATCGTTAAATCCAATTTCGTTGTTAACTACAAGCACAGACATTACGCCCAACCTAATCCGGCTATCGAATATTTTATTTAAATCTGCTATCGGGTTCTTCATCTTATTTGCCCTTCTCGTATTTAAAATACATTAAAAGACCGTAAATAATATGTAAAACTCCGAAACCAAGAGCCCAGAAAATTAATCCATAACCTATGTTAAATATGGCAACTAAACCGAGCATAATTTCCAGGTAACCAAGGTAACGGATTTCGCTGTACGTGTATTTGCTTGCATTTATAAGACCTAAACCATAAAAAATCAAGCATGTTGGCGCAATTATGCTGTATGTGTTCGGGTGATTGAACAATAAGGCGATAATAAACAGTCCACCGGTTATTATGGGTACAAAAAGATTGAGGACTAAGGATTTTGAAGTCTTATCCCAAATCGGCAGGTTATTACGCTGGCTTTTCCTATACGTAAATAAAACACCACCGGCCAAAGCTACGAACAAAACAATGAGTGCTAATTTGATGAGGTTGTATTCCAGGTCAATTTCACCCTGAACACCTAAGCTGTAAACCCTGCCTTCAAAAAACTTTTCAATTTCCCCGTTTGCAAAATAGGCCCCAATTAACGCAATTACACCAGCAAAAACACCGGATAAACCGCTTAATGAAATGAATCGTGAAGATCTGTCCATCATTTGTCTGATGTCTTTTAAGGCATCTAATTGTTCTTCTTGAGTGCTCATTTTAAAAGTGCTTTGTTTTTCAAAGTTAAACAAGATAATTGTATTTGCAAATTTTTTTTCACTTTGGGTTGATTACACAAATTTGGGGATTACATTGATTTTTCAAATTTTAGCCCTTTTTTCCTTGTTCTTTGCTCCTTTATCCTTGTTCCTTTTTTTCCTTCGGGTTGATTACACAGATTTAAGGATTACGCAGATTTTTCAAATTTTAGCTCTTTTTCCTTGTTCTTTGCTCCTTTATCCTTGTTCCTTTTTTTTCCTTCGGGTTGATTACACAGATTTTAGGGTTACACAGATTTTTCAAATTTTAGCCCTTTTTTCCTTGTTCTTTGCTCCTTTATCCTTGTTCCTTTTTTTTCCTTCGGGTTGATTACACAGATTTAAGGATTACGCTGATTTTAGATTTTATTTCTTTGCCCCCTTTGTCCTTGTTCCTTTATCCTTAACCTTTCGTCTTTAATCTTTCCGCTTTGGTCTTTGCGCTATAGTCTTTACTCTTTGTTCCTTTATCTTTAATCTTTCCGCTTTAATCTTTTTTCTTAATTTTGAACCATGCTAAAAGCCACTGGAGTTAGAAAATCGTACGGTAATTTACAGATATTAAAAGGTGTAAACTTTGAAGTACAAAAAGGGGAGATTGTAAGTATTATTGGTCCTTCAGGCGCGGGGAAAAGTACATTGCTGCATATTTTGGGCACATTAGATAAGCCTGATGATGGCGCTGTAGAGTTGAAAGGAACAGTTGTAAGTAAATTAAGCGGCGAATTGTTAAGCTCTTTCCGTAATCAGAATATTGGCTTCGTGTTTCAGTTTCATCATTTGTTACCCGAATTTAGTGCGATTGAAAACATTTGTATTCCGGCATTTATTGCCAAGACAAATAAAAAGCAGGCAGAAGCGAGGGCTTTAGAATTATTGGATTTGTTCGGGTTGAAAGACAGGGCTAATCATAAACCCAATCAGTTATCGGGTGGAGAACAACAAAGGGTAGCAATTGCCCGGGCACTGATAAATAATCCTTCTATCATCCTGGCTGATGAACCATCGGGAAATTTAGATTCAGAAAACGCCGCTGCACTTCATCAGCTTTTTGTTAACCTACGGGATAACTTTCAGCAGACTTTTGTAATTGTGACACACAATGAACACTTGGCCAAGACCAGTGACAGGGTGGTTACTATGAAAGATGGGCTAATCGTATAGGAGCAGGATTTACAGGATTAAAGGATTTGCAAGATTATGATGTTCATGCACGGATGGCAACAATCAAGGTGATTTACTATGAAAGATGGGCTAATCGTGTAGTACCAGGATTACAGGATCAAACGATTTTTAAGATTATGTTATTGTTGCCTTGACTCCAACAATATAACAATTCAGCAATACAGCAAAGAACAAACAAGCAATATATCAAATTGAAAATACTCATTACAGGCGGCAATAACGCGAAAACATTAAAGTTGTTAAAAGCATTCCCTGGTCATTTTATTTTATTTGCCGATTATGGCGACGTACCAGGCATGGTTACCGATAATTATGCATTTACCTCTTTAGGTGAACTGAGTAAAGATAGCATTGCTCATATCTTACTCAATTTTTGCATTACAGAAGCTGTTGATAGTATAATTCCATTACATCATTTCGAAATAGAACCAATTGCAAAATCTGCAGTGTTATTTGGCGAGTATGGAATCGACGTACTTTTGCCGCCTCTTGAAAGTTTAAATGACTATTTGAATCCGGAAAAGGCAACTAATACTGATTTTAGTGTTTTTGTAAATGGCGATTGCATTTATAACAGTGGTTTAAAAAGTGATGTTATTTTTCAAAAGTCTTTTAATGGCGTTTTCACCTTGAATAACGCTAATAACTATAAACTTTTCACTGTTTAATATGGATGCATATCAGTTGGCAAAAGACAAGCAAATCGTTATTTTTGAACTTGATGATGTTTTATTCCCATCAAAAGATTATCTACTACAGGTTTATTATTTATTCGCCCAGTTTATAGAATACACGGAGCAGAAGAATGCACAGTCAATTTTGGATTTCATGCGTTCGGCGTATGAAAGTTTCGGAACGGATATGCTTTTTGAAAAAACAGCTCAAAAGTTTGAGTTGTCGAATACCTATCAGCACAACTTCGATTTGCTGCATCAAACCGCCCGTTTGCCTCTAAAACTACTGCTTTACAAAAACATGCTTAATTTTTTGCAGGAACTTGTAGTTAACCGGAAGCAGATTTATATTGTTACAGTGGGTGATCCGGAACAACAACTAAATAAAATCAAGCAAACGGAGTGGAACGGACTTGAAAAATATTTGACTGTTTACTTCGCAGACGAGCTGAACCAGCCTAAATCTGAAATTTTTCAGAACATCTTAAATAACAACAATTTATCTGATAAAGATGCGTTAATTGTTGGTGCAAATAAATTTGATAAGCAACAATCTGATCTGGTTAATTTGACGTATATTGAGTCACTAGAAATTTACAATAAATATGATTAAAAAGATTAATGCACAAAGAATTTTATTGTGCGCTTTAATTGCTGTTGTTGGTTTTACAACATCATGTAAAAAATCGTCCGTTAATCCTGACGGTGAAACGGGGACATTACCCGGTACGCCTGGAACCCGGGTAGAGTTAACAAAAGATTCAATTTACCTGTACGCGCAACAAACTTACCTTTGGAACACGGGGATGCCAACATTTGCGGCATTTAATCCAAGACAGTACAGTTCGAATAATGCGGTTCTCGCAGCTATAAAAGCTTTACCCAGTACCGGAGGAAAGGATAATTATTCATTTATGGACGATGGTTCCGTTGCTACCCAATTGAGCGGGGTTAGCGGAGATTACGGCTTTTCAGCTAATTTTGATGCTAATAATTTATTAAGGGTCAAACTGGTTTACCCGGGTTCTCCAGCAGACGCCCAGGGATTAAAGAGAGGCTATCTGATCACCAAGATGAATGGTGGAGGTGTCTCTAAATCCAGTCAGGTTGATATTAATAATATAAATAGTTCAATATTTGGAACTAATCCGTCGATTAGCATGACCGTTTCAAAGCCAGATGGTACTTCTGCAGATGTTGTTATTAACCGCACAAGTTATAGCCTCAATCCGATATTATACACAAATACCTACACTATGGGTGCGAAAAAAATTGGTTATATCGTATTCAATAGTTTTACAACTAACTCTGCTACTTTGCTGGACGCAGCCTTTACGAAATTTGCTGCTGATGGTGTTACGGAGCTGGTTGTTGATTTACGTTATAATGGTGGTGGTTCTGTTGCCACGTCGGAAGCATTTACCAATTTAATTGCGCCACCGTCTCAAAACGGAAAGGTAATGTACACTACTTACTGGACACAGACCATGCAGGATGAAAAAGCAACAATCCTTCAAAACCAAAAATTTTATGCCAAAGGAAATGACGGAATAACGCGTTTATATTCCTATTTTGATTACTCGTATAAGCCAACCGCGGCTGCAGGAAACCAAGAAGTTTTTGCGAAAAGGGGTAGCCTGAATGCTTTAAACAGGGTTTATTTTTTAGTTACCGGTGGTACGGCTTCGGCCAGTGAATTATTAATCAATAATTTGAAGCCGGTAATGGATGTTAAGCTAATTGGAAAAACGACCTATGGTAAACCAGTTGGTTTCTTTGCGATACATATAGATAAAAGCGACTTATATATACCTCAGTTTCAAACTAAAAATCAGTTAAATCAAGGCGATTATTTTTCCGGGATGACGGTTGATAAGGATGTTAGTGATGATATAACAAAAGATTTCGGAGATGTGTCGGAAAAAATGCTTGCACAGGCATTGTATTATTCTTCGACAGGGAACTTTTCAGCTTTGGCAAAAGACAACTCGTTAAGCAGTACCTCCGGATCAAGGGCTTTAACTGACCAGGCTAATGAAAAATTAGATCATGAATTTAAAGGAATGGTTGAAACCAGAAAATTGAAACTGAATAAATAAACCAAACATAAATTTTTGGCCGGCACTTAAAAATGCCGGCTTTTTTGATCTTAATAATTAAAAAATGATATTAAAGGTTGTT
>Ga0247804_10000927_pt1 | contig 13657 bp, 15 predicted proteins | sample UWRJL029104C1_FD_181142 | JGI IMG/M metagenome (GOLD analysis project Ga0247804, IMG submission 181142) | Plant litter microbial communities from Arlington Agricultural Research Station in Wisconsin, United States - UWRJ-L029-104C-1 | ecosystem: Environmental > Terrestrial > Plant litter >...
AGCAAATTTCCGTCCGCGCAACATCTCACTCCGCCGCCACGAACGCACGGCATTTGCACCTATTTCTGCTCCGCACCATCTACCACTATATAATACTATCATGCATCACTCTACTGCAGAGAAGGGATTGTTGGGCTACCAAAGCACACCGAAGGCTTGGACAGCGTCATCGCCCGACCTGGTAGTCCAGTGTACGCTTCCCTCTATCTTGATGTATCTGGCCCAAATGATGTCAACTTGTCATGAAAAGAAGTTTGCCAATGGAATTCCAAGATACTTGGCGTTTGTAGAGTTTTGGCACCAAGATAAAGTCGTCACCTGACCTGCACCAGCCAATCATACTGTATGCCGAGTTCCGTCTCCGCTCCTTGGCGTATTTACCACTACTCGCGTGGCCGCATTAGGCTTAGCACTGCCCAGAGTTCCGCCCGCCGAGATCTCCGCCCACCACTCTTCCCACCGCGCCAAGTCGACGAGGCAACTTATACCACGCCACTCACTGCTAATCCATTCGTACACGGTAGACTCGTGCTTAATGCCAATTGCTTGGTTAGTCTTGGAAGTAAACGCTCGTTATCGTACGCGTTCTAGAAAATTACGCCCTGCTATATAACATGACATGCCCCTTCGTGCCTTCAGTCATGAACAGTAATTTTAAGGCTACAATCTCTGTACACTTTACATTCCCTACTATTCCCTTGACTAGGAATAGAGAATCAATACATGTAATCTACGATCACACATCTACTCTAGAAACATACGTGAGGTATCGAGTTCGCCAAAGCCAATATGGCCAAAACAAAGGCTCAGACCGGTCCCCGGACTGAACCCCATGCTATCCTTCTCTCAGTCGACGAGGTTGTGCAACAACTCAAGTCCAATCTCGACAGTGGACTGACTGCACAAGCTGTTGCGGAGATACAGAAAACCCACCCACCTAACGAATTGGAGGGCGGTGGGGCAATTCCTTGGTACAAGACCTTGGGTAAACAACTTTGCAATGCCATGATTTTGGTAAGACAGGGCCTCATTATCATAACCCGAGACGAACTAATAATAAATAGGTACTTGTGTTTGCTATGGCTCTCAGCTTCGGTGTTGAAGACTTTATTGAAGGAGGTGTGCTAGCTGTAGTCATCATACTGAATGTCAGCATCGGCTTCTACCAGGAACGCAAAGCGGAAAAAAAAATGGATTCATTAAGGAACCTTTCATCGCCCAGTGCCAGAGTCATTCGTGATGGCAAGGAGGACGTCATTCCTAGGTACGTATTCGTCATTTTCAATTAGTATTTATGTACTAACGTTGCCAATAGCGCCGAAGTTGTCCCAGGTGATATCTGTATTCTCAAGACTGGTGATACCGTCCCTGCCGATATGAGAATGATTGAGGTCATGAATCTCTACTGCGACGAAAAGTCTCTTACCGGCGAGTCTGAACCAATTGAAAAAATCACTGCGGTGAATGATAAAGAAGACCATGAAGACAAAGTGCCAATCGGTGATCGAACTAATGTAGCCCATGCCACAACTCCAGTCACAAAGGGTCGTGGTAGAGGTATCGTTATATTCACAGGTATGGACACAGAAGTAGGCAAGATTGCAGCGGGAGCAAGCGGTAAAAGAGCCAGAAAACCCGGACGCTCAATGAGCACCAAATACGGGCCTATGCAACCTGTGAAGGGAGGTTACAAACGCGTTTGGGATACGATTGGAAAGTTTCTAGGTATTACGGAAGGTACTCCGCTTCAGCGAAAGCTTGCAGGACTTGCCTACATCCTTTTTGGTTGCGCAATCTTTTTGGCTATTATTGTCTTCTCGGTCAACAAGTTCAATGTTACGGGAGAAGTTGCAATCTATGCTATTTCAACTGGTATTGCAATTATCCCCGAGTCTCTCATTGCGTAAGTAATTTGCATTAGCCAATTCTGACTTAGCTAATATCCAATAGTGTCCTCACCATTACGATGGTCGTAGGGATGAATGTCATGCGGAAAAACAATGTTGTAATTCGAGACTTGTCAGCTCTGGAAGCTCTGGGTGGAATCACTAATATCTGCTCCGATAAAACCGGAACTCTCACTCAAGGCGCCATGATCGTAAAGAAAGTGTGGATGCATGGAGCGGGAATTTTGACAGTCCTCAAAACTCAAGATCCAAACGATCCTACCCAAGGAGCTTTCTCTGAAGAGCCAGAGGCCGACCTAGGGGGGTCCCAGACAGACGCTGGATCAGAGGAGACTATATCGAATGAAAAGACAGATTACGACCAGCAAAGAAGTACTGCTGCGTTAAAATTCGACATCCCAGACCAAGAAACTAAAGAATCACCTCAGGAAGAAAGTGAGGAGAAAACGGTTAGTGAAGTTGAGATGACTGCCGACCTTGAGGCATTACTTAGATCAACAGCTTTGTGCAACTTGGCCACAGTCAGGAAAGAGACTGAAGGTGAGGATAAGGACAAATGGAAGACTAATGGAGAGCCCACGGAGATCGCTCTACAGGTCTTCGCCCATCGATTCGATGCTGGTAAAAGGACTTTCGAATCAGCAGGCTGGGAACAACTCGCGGAGTTTCCATTTGACAGTACCATCAAACGTATGTCAGTTGTGTACAAGTCTCCAGAAAATGATCACCAGATCTTCTCAAAGGGTGCAGTTGAACGAGTTCTGGAGCTGTGCACCTCTGTTGGGGTTGGAAGTAACAACGAGCCACTCACGGATCTCCTCAAGGATAAGGTGCTGAAACAGATGGATGCATTCGCAAGTCAAGGTCAACGAGTTCTCGCTATCGCCACACGAACCTGGACACAGGAATGGTTGAATGACAAAAGCAATGACGACAAGCTTCGAGCAGAGGTAGAGCAAGATCTCACTCTACTGGGCCTGGTCGGAATTTACGATCCTCCTCGCGACGAATCAAAAAGCTCAGTTCGAGAGTGTTCTGACGCTGGTATCAAAGTACACATGTTAACTGGTGACCATCCCGCAACTGCAGAAGCCATCGCCAAAGAGATTGGAATTATTCCCAAGAACCTTGGTACTCTAGCTCCCGCTATTGCTGCGTCAATTGTTAAGAAAGCCACGGATTTCGATGCTATGACAGATGAGGAAATTGACGCTATGCCGGAGCTCCCAGTCGTCATCGCTCGATGTGCCCCTCATACCAAGACACGCATGATTGAAGCGCTTCGTCGCCGTGGACTCTACATGGCCATGACTGGTGATGGTGTAAATGATGCTCCATCATTAGCATCTGCAGATGTAGGAATTGCCATGGGATTGGCAGGATCAGATGTTGCCAAAAGTGCGGCTAAGATCGTACTCACTGATGACAAATTTAACTCGATCGTTTCAGCGATCCGTGAAGGTCGTCGCATGTTCGACAACATCCAGAAATTCGTCTTACATCTACTAACCTCTAATGTGGGCGAAGTTATCCTTTTGATTGCAGGTCTGGGTTTCCAAGATCAAAATGGATTTTCCGTTTTCCCATTGAGCCCTCTTCAGATTCTTTGGATCAATATGATTACCTCCTCCTTCCCAGCGTTCGGACTTGGGAAGGAAAAGGCTGCTTCGGATATTATGCGCAGACCACCACACGACAACAAGAAAGGTGTCTTTACTGCACAGATTCTCACAGACATGATGGTTTACGGCTTGCTGATGGGCAGTCTCACACTCCTCACCTTTGTTGTCATCATTTATGGAGTCAACGGAGGAGAGCTGGGGCTCGATTGCAACAAGCAATTCAGCGACTCCTGTATCCCTGTTTTCCGCGCTCGTGCGGCTGTATTTGCAGAGCTTACCTGGCTCATCCTCATCTCAGCTTGGGAGTTCAAAAGTATCAGACGCAGCATGTTCCGTCTCGATCCCCACTCTGAATCCCGGTTTCCATTGTTCGCAGATTTGTTTGAAAACAAATTTTTATTCTGGTCTGTGCTTATCGGTGCGGTTTCCGTTTTCCCAGCGGTGTACATTCCATACGTCAACCATAAAGTATTCAAACATACTGGTATTACGTGGGAATGGGCGCTGAGCTTTGGTGCTATTTTCATTTTTGTCCTTGGCATCGAAGCCTGGAAGGCAATTAAGCGACAGTTCCATCTCTTTGAGCAGGGAGATGAAGATCGTGAGGAAGAAGAGCAACGTGTTATGCGAGCAAAGAAGTTGAGCTTCAGACAAGGCTTTTTCACAATGGCCAAGAGTACTACAAGTTTTTCGAAATTGAGCAGACGCGCAACCGGGGAAAGCGGAATTAGTGAGAAGAAAGAGGCACGGGTCATGAGAGAGCAGAGTGCTTAGAAGAGGGAAAAAACTATATAAATGATAAGGAAAAGCCACTAGTAATAATATAAAATACTTCACATGTACCGCCTCACATTCCTATCGTTACCTTTCCATTTGAGTCCTTGACTTAAGATTCAATAATTTTCATAGAGCGCTTTATGAATTTACATTTCAAAAAGTGCGTGGCGAATAGTCTTAGATCGAGATCGAAGGGTACTATGCTGGCTGTAATATTCAATCAGGTGAGACTATGGCATGTATAATCTCTAAGACAAACCGCACGGGACTTCAACTTTGACTTTACAGATACTCATCTCCTATGTTGTTTAATTCGATACCTGGCTCTGCCGATACTAGAACTCGTGTGGCATAGAACTTGCACTCTGTGTACGCCACATCTGTTTGCCCTAGGGTGATACTAATAAATAAGGAACGGTATGAGGTAGAACATGATTAGTCATCCGGAATGCGACTACATGCCCTTGAGGAGCGAGCTCAGAAGCTAGCTAAGTCATTCCCAATGCCACAACGACTTTGATACTTGCCTTTGTCTTAGTGATATCTTTTGCTCTATCACCTTTAATCTTTTGTTCCAACGGTGATGCAAACTCCATTTCAAGCAAGCATTGTTGAAGAGTGCTTGTCACAGCTTGTGTCACGCCGAACATGATGCTGCCAAGCTTCTAATGATTTGGAAGTCAAACTCTATTGCAAGCCAACAGATCTCCCACAGTCTAGCAACGAACCAGCGACATAGAAAGGTTGGCAAGCTCCAAATGTCAGATACGTCTCGATGTTTGGAATTTGAGAGTGAGACTTATCAGGCTCTCTTAGTGTGTCCGTCCCGGCGGTAAAATTATATGGTGAAAAGAGCGAGAGCATTCTATTTGTGGCTCGTGAGATCTTTGGTATCCCTATTGCAACACTTGCTACCCCACAAAGTTTCAAACTAGAACAGTCATACCTCTTGATGAAGTGAATAGGCAGTAACAGCGCCCAAATAGGTAGTTCTAGAACGTTCGAATGATCTAGCGTCGTAAGACTAGAAGTGAGATTTATGTTCCATGATCCTGAGGAAACATCCATTCTGTGAAGAGCGATGTATATATGGTCTCGTCTTTTCCTAACTTTGAATTACAAAAATATTCTTTCAGCAATTCAACATCCATTCGAAGTACATCCAATCACTACTACTTTCATTTCAAAGTCCAGGCTATCATCAAGAAGAAGAGTTTTGGTTGAATATCTTCTAAAATCGTGAAGATGCATATCCAAGTAATTGAAATGATATCCATGTTGATTATCTTTGATGCCGACCTTCCCAGAATATAGCTGTCGCACTCACTGCTTTCTGCACAGTAACTGCTGTCGCTCTTCCAAATGAATTGGCAGTTAGAGGAGGCAAAAGTAACAAACCGGTAGTTCCCATTGCATCTGCTGCTATCTCTGTATATACTTCGTACAGCTGTACTTCTCCGGGAACTCCCCCGTCAGTCGCTGGTACGACCAGCTCAATCTCTACTGTAACCGTGAGCGAGAACCAATGTGCCAATGTCAACATCCCCCTCGGAGGAGCTATCACCGCCAAGCTCACCGCGCCCCCAAAAACTGGAACCGCTGCATGTTATGTCCAGAGCTTCACCCAGTCCGGATGTGGTCTTACACTGAGCAACTTATATGTTGGATATCCTTTTGATGGTATAGCTGTTGGCAATCAGGTTGGCTGTGCCAATGGCCTTGGAAATTTAGCTTACGGAGCTGTCGAGCTTGTTTGCGCGTAAGAGTCATATTAGCGTTTTTGAGACTTCTCTTTTGGTTGACTTGGGCTGGGTCAGTATTCAAAGAAGTTGTGGCGCTGCGTGAAGTGGTTGCTTTCTATAATGTGAAAGCTTGTGAGCTTTGTAATTAGTCTTCTACCTATATGAAAATCTATCTGTGAATAGTGATAACTGTATCCAGATTAAATTTTTTCAAGTTAGTTGTCGTATTCTTGTCCATGATTTTCCTATGTTTTCAAACCTTCGTCACCGATCAATCCTCTCTGCTAATGTTCCCGCATCAGAACCGTGAGCCATGAAATTAGCCGACCCGGGATTAGCTATTATGTCACGAGGTTCGGGAAGATGGTGAGTATCCCGGTTGATAACCGATTGGAGGATTGGTCCGGTGGCCGGCGCCGGTGTTAGGTGGGGTAAACATGTTGCTGTGAATAATTTACTGAAATCAACAATCGCCGACGAGCGAGTCATCTCCTCCGAATTGCACACGCTCGTCCATACTTCATCCTACTCTGTCAATTTAATAATTCGTCGCACCATCAGCATCATAGCATAGCATCACATATTAACACTCGGCACGATTCTGCACTGGAGGGCCCCTGCAATTACCATTGTTCTATCGAATTTCACTCGTTCATTTCCACTCATTTTCAATATGGATTTGGTCAATCAGTATGCCTCCACCCAGAACACAGCCTCTACAAGGTATTGAGGCTGCTCCATATGTCCCATTCACTAATGTTCCCCAAAGCTTAGAAGGCAGGCTTCTGTTTGCGGTACCCAAAAGTACGCTTTTACCCTACACCAATACTCAAGGCATTAGAAACTAATTGTGGTGGCAGAGGGCAGATTATTACAAGCAGCACTCAATCTGCTTGAAGGAGCAGATATACAGTTTCGACGAGAGAACCGCCTTGATATAGCCTTGTGCAAGAACCTCCCTGTCGCGCTCGTCTTCCTTCCTGCTGCCGATATTCCCACCTTCGTTGGTGAAGGACGAGTTTCCCTAGGCATAACTGGGCGAGATACAGTGGCGGAGCATGCCACCAAAGTTGAAGCAGAACGGCGTGCACGTGCAGAGTCTGGAAAGAGCACACCAACAGAGGATCCAAATGCGATAGGCTGTGAGGAGATTATGGATTTGGGTTTCGGGTCGTGCAAATTACAGGTTCAAGTGCCTGTCAATGGTCCATACCAGAAACCAAGTGATCTGATAGGGAAGAACATTGGAACTAGTTTTGTGCACTTGGCAGAGGACTATTTTGCGCTGTTAGAAAGGGAACAAAGTGCTGCGAATGGAAATGGTGATGATTCGAAGAGCAAGCTACGTACCAAGATTATTGAGCTGAGTGGAAGTGTGGAAGCTGCGTGTGCTCTGGGAGTGGCGGATGGAATCGTTGATCTCGTTGGTGAGTGACTAAGGTTGCAAAAATGTTTAACTTGCTAATACCAATAGAATCTGGGGAAACAATGAAAGCAGCCGGGCTAAAGGCAGTCGACACAGTAGTCTCAAGTACGGCAGTTCTGGTCAAGTCCAAACACCCAACCAATTCAGCAATGGTTGATCTAATCGCATCTCGAATCCTCGGAGTTATCAGTAAGTTCCTTTCCTCTGTTTAATATTTACGTAAACTGATGGCTGGTAGCCGCACAAAAATACGTGCTTTGTCAATATAACGTCAAAAGAGAAACGCTTCCAGAGGCCACCAAAATCACTCCTGGTAAACGTGCGCCTACCATCAATGCGCTAGAAGAGGAGGGTTGGGTAGCTGTTAGTTCGATGGTGGAGAAGAAGAAAATCGCAACGGTAATGGATGAGCTGACAGCGGTTGGAGCCACGGATATACTCGTACTGAACATTGCCAATACAAGGGCTGGATAACTCGAAAGTATGATAGGTAATTTGATGCATAAAAATAACTGCACAAAAGAAATGCACAAAATGATCTAAAACAGAGACACCTGTGAGTGCCGTGTTCAATTGTACTCAACCCTGCCCATCTAAGCCATTGGCCTTAGCTTCTCATTGATGTTTCCTTGCAACGAGATAACAAGATGAAATCCAAAAGCAGGACCAAAGTCACGCGAGCTCGTGTTGATCCATTTTTGGGGCGTGACGAAGATCTTGGTCTCATTTAACCACCAACCTTCTCTAAAAACCATACAATTTTACACCCCTATTTTTCCAAAATTTCCCTTCAACACTTTATGTATTCTTTTCAAGCTTTAGCAGTCGACTCAAATAACTTCTATGCTTTCATGACCGCTATTCATAGTGACAATGCTTTGGTCAAATAAGACGGCCCAGTTTACCGCTGAATCGCAAAAACTTATTCGTGGTGTCAGCAAAGCAGGAGATACCAATACCTCCACCTCTCAAACGGCTTGTCAACCTTTGCTTGACGATAGAGGGGATGGAGAGCATAGAATTTGTACACCATACTTTCTGGAACACAAGGTCCACAAGCCCCTGAAGGGCAATGGTGCTAGGAATAATCCCTTCGTGATTGATGACGAAGCTGAAGCCCCCCAAATACCGACGAATAGGCTTGTCGTATGTAGTAATCAAGCTGCAAATATTCCCATTATGGGGTCTGAAGATAATTCCCAACTTCCTCGAAGTGGTAATAGCTTTCGTGTCGCAAGTGAGTCTTTATGATTGGGTTGACTTCCACATGCTAACAATAGTGGTAGAAGAATCTTGCAAAGCTCGCAATAAGCACAACTTTACAAAAGTTGCATCTAGCCCATTTCATACTCCTGGAAACGATAAAACCCCCGCTAAAGAAATGTTGAAGCGCATCGCCTCGTTTATGGCAAAAAATAATCACAAGTGCCCACACTCGGGCTGCAAGAGGGACAAGAAACGTTGGGTGTACCCCCAGGACCTTATTGAGCATATGATAGGGGCTCATGAATTGTCAAATAAAGATGCTGTTATGTTCTTCGTTGTGTCACCCTCTTCCTCTGTCTCAGATCCAATTTCTAAGCCCTTAGAGCGTCAGATGCCTGTTATAGGAGAAGATGGAGGATCCCCAAAGAGAAGTCAGAACCAGAATGCTACCCGAGCTCATCGTGGCCAGCCTTCGCTCGTCGTCGGATTAAAAGAGCAGCATTGGCTCCAATCGGAGAACAAGAAGAGCAGACTTGATCATCCGAGTTACACTGACCCTTTGCCAAAAAGGAAAAGAATGAAAGAATCTCAACACAAGCACGAGAACGAGAAAGTCTCAGAAATACGTGTGCGACAGGATCGGCACAGCGCCAAAGCAAACACTACCACATACTCCCCACTGGGCAAAAAGGAGAAAACAACTGGGAACCAAAAACACGCCACTCTTCAGGCCGAGCTTCGGTCATGCAAAGTCACACTTTCCCCGGAACTTAGTACTATTAGTTCGCTCGCTAGAAAGACAGAAACAGAAGCCAAAGCCCGGAAGAAGGAGCAAAAAATGGCCAAGAAAGAAATGAAAAGGGCCACGAAAGCATTAAGGAAAGCAAAGAAGGCGAAGCGCAGGGCAGTGGCAGCAATCGCAGCAGCGGGAACAGGGCAGGCATTGCGAAATCAGTCATTGGAGGATGAGCAAAATTTAACTGCGATTGAGGAGGTGCTTGCATTTATTGAGACGAACGTTGACCGACAGACAGAGATCGAACGAGGGCAATGGAGAACGGTTCGGGAGAGGAAAAGGCTGCACCCCAAATGTGAGGAAAGAGAAATTGACAACGCCGCCAAACAGGAGGCAAGAGATCTAGGAATAACTGTCGAAGACTTCTGGGAGGCTTCCGCAATGGCTCTGGCAGTGGAAGAGCAGGCTAACGATAATACATATTGGGACTGTGTCGATGAGGTTTTAACTGGATTGGATCAATGTCCACAGCTATTGCCGGTACGAGAAGACTCCATAATGGCTGGTGCACAATATCAAGCCTTGACTACTGCGCATTTGGATGATTTTCCATCAACTAGTATAGAAGACCAAGCCAATGGTAACGTATTTTGGCATACTGTTGACGAGAGCTTAGCGATGCCGGCTCTGTTCCCACAGCTGCTGCCGCTGCAAAGAGAATCTATGATGGCTGCTACGGAAGAACAGGCGAGCAACACTCTATACTGGGAGCCTTCAGCTATGCCGCATCAGGTTCTACAACCATTGCCGTTTCAAGGAGATCTCACGATGGCTGGTTTAGTAGAGCACGACGGGTTACCCTACTACTCAGCTGAGAGCCAAACTTGGGTACCACCATTTCAAAGTGTCACCACAGAGAGTGATTTAGAACAAATCAGAATTTGGCGACAGAATGAGAACTGGGGAGGGCCAACAGGAGAAGAGCGGCCAAACGCCAATTTGAGACAACACAAGATAAACCAGCAAAGGAAAAGACAGCGAAACAAGCCGAGGCAGTCCACAAAGTAAGTAACAACTTGCAATCTTATCGTACTGTTTCTTACGAACACCCAGCAAAGCAGAGCAGGCGTCACGAACCCAAGAAATGGGACTTCGGTGTAGGGAAGACGTGAGATTGTACCAAATGGCCAACACTCCCGTTCTCGCCCCAGCCGTTATGACCCATTTTTGCCCTGAGCCCAGTTGCAAGAGATACCATAAAGGGTTCAAGGGTTTGCGGGCTCAACGTGATCACATGTTTTCTTCCCACGGTGTGTCGCTGCCAGAGAAACGAAGACAACAGACAGAAATGTTCAGCAGTCGGATCATATAATCTAAGAACTTTTATAGCAGGAAGGAGTGGCGAAGTGTCTGGTTGCTTGACAGTAAGAGCACCGGATGGTTTATGTACGAGTTCTAATATTTTCTTTTGAGGAAAGGTTCTTAGTCGTATTACCTGTGGTAGCCGTGCAATACCTATTTGAGTCAACTTTGTCCAATGGTCACAGCCGTAGACCAACACTTTATCGTGAATACAGGAAATCTATTCAAAAGCCGTCCTATTTTCAAGGCTTAAAGTTGGCCTCTTAGATTAAACACATCACATTGTTCAGTATGACCTTGACGGGTTGGTGGATTACTCTGATTCATTGGTTCGAAATCCATGCGATGTATTTTAATCACCAATTCTGTATGAACGTCTTCAATTCTAGAGCCGACGCGTAAAATATTTCACAGTCTCTTGACGTGTCTTTCGAGGTCTATGGTTCTTGCTGTCTTGTTATCTAGGAAAAATGATCTAGCACGCATCCTAGTAGGGACGTATTCCCCTTAGTGCCGGCTCAACATTGGCGGGGTATTTGAACATTACTATTTTTATGTATCTCGGAAGCTTCGGAACCAGCCTCGTAGTAAATATTCCAGCCTCGTCCATCCCACACATTTGTCCACCTTCTCTTATGGTCTCACGAAACTGGACAGAGAAAGTGATCCTACGATCCTACTGAGAATGTCTTTACGTCCAAGCTCATCACAACGCTTGCACGATCCTGTATCCGATACGGCGAGAGAAAGCTTAGTGAACAGAGTGAGTAATTTGACCTGCCACTTCCCTTGATGCTCTCGCTCCAACATATAAATTGATTTCAGGCTAATGCCCAGAGACAGCTCATTATATCACCCTTGACTTTCCTATCCTTTCTGATATCCCTAGCTTTGGTCGATGCCCAGGACCAAACTCTCCGAAGCCAACTCCGTCCTTCTCGACCAGCTCCAATCACACTACTTGGGCGAATAAAGGCACTCTTCCATAGCCTGATTTATGAGCCCGCAACAAGCGGTGGTGCTCATGCATATATCCAGACGTCAAGTAAGGAGGTGCAGCGGGATGGAGAGTCGTGGTTTTGGCGTAGCAAACGAAGGCAATTGTTTCGGTCAGAGTTTACGGACGCATTTCGTCTAAGGAAGAGAGTTTTGGTGGCAATGAGTACGGTAGCTGTTATCAGTAGTATTTTTATTGCTACTGTGGTAAATTGGGCATTAAGAGTTTGGAGGAATTACGAATACCGATCGTGACCTATTTCAACGCAAAAGCGACACTTCCTGACTAAATAAATTTGAAGGCGGCAACTCTTCATCCCCGCCTAAGGTGACATCAGGGATATCGAAAATCTATAGGGTTCTTTTATACTCTTCCAAACTACGACAAAAGTTGTTTGGTATACGTCCTGATTGTGGCAGATTTTGCTACATTTCGGGCTCCGAGACCCTGTCCTGCATACAGATCCTAAATTATTCTTTCATTGCATTTAATTGCCAGAGGATCGACTATCAAAAGGGACTACCAAAAACATAACGCGGAAAAACAGCGATATCTGGGAAGATAGACTCCAGGATCACTGAACAAAAATCAACTATTCCAATAGTTAACCTAGATGTAGGTAGAATATAAGCCGAGGAAACGTTTACCTGTCGAGCCTGTAAATAGATCACAATCGGGAGGTCAACAAATTTCGCAGGTTTCGAGATAGCAGGAGAAACAGAACCTGAAATACCTCTGCGTGGAACTTAAGGAACAAAGACTGAAATGAGAGACAGCAAAGGGATCAATGCTATGTGTTTGGTATAAGGAGTGATAAATGAATATGAATCCGAGAAGGATATAGTTCGGAATTGGAGACAATCCTAGTATAACGTAATTAAAGATATGTAGCTGAACACGAATCACTTGTTGAACAAGTATCTGAACATCTTCGCAATACCAACCGCTGACGCAGTAGAGTAGGCTAGATCGAACGCCAACATTGCTGTATTTGCAAATCTTTGCTTGAACATATTCCTTAATTCATAAGCCCATCGTACGTATGAGAAATGTGCTCCTAGGCAAGAGATACCGTTTGCTTAATACCTAGTGCCATTATCTGAATGCCTAGTTCTGTCTTCGTTGTTTGCGTGAACCCAAACTTCCCGAATTTTCATGCTTCATAGTTCTTGAGTATTTTCCTTGTAGAATGCTGTGCTATCTATGCTTTTCAATATGATGCTTTGGTATGGTACTTTATGTAGGTTATCCAAATGGCGCACATTACCGCACGTAGATGATTATTTGTACGACCTGCATAGTCGCCTGTTGCAAAAAAGGCGATAATTCTAAACATGCGCGAGAAAACATGATAGAAATTAAATGGTGGACTATCGGAAACCTTATGACATTGATGGCCGGGTCTCCTTTTCCTTTTCACATTCTCCACGCTACCCGTCCTCCGCCTTTACATATCCGAGCAACCCAACTACTCCATAGGATTACTAGTGAGAGTTCGATTTCTAAGAACAATGGACTTATATGTATCGGCAAACTTTCAAAACTCCATTGAAAATATATCTCATCTCTATAATAAACCATACCAGTGACTGCACTTCTATTTTCTGGAAAATTGCTACACCTTACATATAATTTATCCATCATGTCAGCAGAATACTTCCAAGGGAAGGTCATTGTGGTCACGGGAGCTGCAAGCGGAATAGGACTTGAGACAGCAAAGCTGCTTGCCTCCAAGGGAGCAAAGGTCTCGCTTGCAGATGTTCAAGGTAAGGAACTTCGAGAGGCGGCTACAGACATTGAATCCAGCGGTGGAACTGTTATGACTACTGTTGTCGATATCTCGAAACGTGCGCAGGTAGAGGAATGGATTGCCCAAACAGTA
>Ga0247804_10000928_pt1 | contig 13653 bp, 14 predicted proteins | sample UWRJL029104C1_FD_181142 | JGI IMG/M metagenome (GOLD analysis project Ga0247804, IMG submission 181142) | Plant litter microbial communities from Arlington Agricultural Research Station in Wisconsin, United States - UWRJ-L029-104C-1 | ecosystem: Environmental > Terrestrial > Plant litter >...
GAATTTTAATAGCATGGCCGCCAGCTACACCAACGGCACCACCGACATCCCGGCCACGATGCTGACGATGTACGGCGCCGGGGGCAGCTCCAAAACCGTGAGTGTGGAGGAAGGTGCCCCGGCCGAAGTGCAGGCACTGTTCGATTACGTGAACGGCACCATCAACCAGCTGGTGGCGGGCAGCCAGTTTCCGGAGCAGCGGCCCGGGCAACGCCGCGGCCGCTAGGGGCAGCAAGTTCAGACCTTGAGTCAAAAGTTGAGCGTTACGAGTTAGAAACCAGCGCCGAGCTGCTTTTTAACTCGTAACGCTCAACTTTTGGCTTTTAAAACCAGCAGCATGAAGATTGTTATTATCGGCCCGGCTTACCCTTTGCGCGGGGGGCTGGCTACCTACAACGAGCGGCTGGCCCGGGCCTTCCGGGCGGCCGGCGACGCGGTGCGCATCGTCACGTTTTCGCTGCAATACCCTGATTTTCTGTTTCCGGGTCAGACGCAGTTCAGCACCGACCCCGCGCCGCAGGAGTTGGACATTGAGGTGAGCCTGAATTCGGTGAACCCCTTGAGCTGGCTGGCGCTGGGGCGGCGGCTGCGCCGCGAGCGGCCCGACCTGATAGTGTTTCGGTTCTGGCTGCCGTTTATGGGGCCGGCGCTGGGCACGGTGGCGCGGCTGGCGCGCGGCAACGGCCACACCCGCTGCGTGGCCATCACCGACAACGTGATTCCGCACGAGAAACGGCCGGGCGACGGGCCGCTCACGCGGTACTTCCTGCGGGCCTGCGACGGCTTTGTGACCATGAGCAAGAGTGTGCTGGAGGATTTGCAGCGCCTGGGCTTCGGCCGCAAGCCGGCGCTCTACCGCCCGCACCCGCTGTATGATAATTTCGGTCCCATCCGGTCACGCACCGAAGCGCTGGCGGCGCTGCAGTTGGCGCCGGAGTTTCGTTATCTGCTGTTCTTTGGGTTCATTCGGGCTTATAAGGGGCTGGACTTGCTGCTCGAAGCCTTTGCCGATGCCCGGCTGGCGGCGCTGCCGGTGAAGCTCATCATTGCGGGCGAATTTTACGAGGCGGCCGCGCCCTACGAGGCGCTCATCAAGCAGCACAACCTGGAAAACCGGCTGGTGCGGGCCACCGATTTCATCCCCAACGAGCAGGTGGCCGATTACTTCTGCGCCGCCGACCTGGTGGTGCAGCCCTACAAGGACGCCACCCAGAGCGGCGTCTCCCAAATTGCTTACCACTTCGAGCGGCCCATGCTGGTGACTGACGTGGGCGGCCTGGCCGAACTGATACCGGACGGCGAGGTGGGCTACGTGGTGCCGCCTACGGCGGCCGCCATTGCCGATGCACTAGTTGATTTCTGCATCCATCCCGACAAACAGGCGCACTTCGAGGCCGGTACGCGGCGGGTGAAGCAGCAGTTTTCGTGGCCGGTGATGGTGGCGGCGCTCAAGCAAGTGGCCACCGGGTAGGAGGTGCGGGCAATGAACAGCGGTGCTGTAACTTGCTACTCTACTCGCCTGCCAGTCGTATGAAAACTCCTCCTGCTCCCTCGCTCAGCCTTGATGATTTTCTGGCGCCGCTGCCCGCCGAACGCCAGGCGCCGCTGCGCGAGCTCTGGCAGCTGGTGCGCCAGGCCGTGCCCTCCGGCTACACCGAACACATCGGGCCCAGGTTTCTGGAGTTTCGGATTGGGACAGAAATGTGCCTGGCCCTGGCCAACCAGAAAAACTACATGAGCCTGTACCTGATGCCGCTCTACGTGATGCCGGGGCTGCGGGAGCAGCTGGCGACGGCCGCGCCCGCGCTGAAAACGGGCAAAAGCTGCCTCAATTTCAAGCGCCTGGAAGAGCTGCCGCTGGCGGCGCTGGCCCGCATTATCGCGGCCACGCCGGCCGAAGCGTACCTGGCGCAGGTGCGGGCCGGCCACGGGAAGTAGCGCCAGCACCCGGCCTGCGCGTTATATATTCGTGGGCCAATGCCCCTGCTCAGTAGCTACCTATGCCCCCTATGCCCTCTATGCACTTCCGCTATTTCCCGTTCTTCGTGCTGGTAGCCCTGGTGGCGTGCCTGCACCAGGCCGTCGCCCAGACGGCCCGCATCGCCCATCTCAGCCACGGCGGCAGCGCCGAAACCTGGGAGGTGGCGGCAGATAATTTTGGGGAGCTGGCGCCGGTTTTTGAGGTGGATAGCATCCGGTTTCTGTCTGATACGACAACCCTGGAATACGGCAGCTGGCAAGGGCGCCACAATACGCGGACGGATAAAACCACCACCTATCAGTTTAACAGCCGGCTGTGGGGCGACAACCACGTATCGGCCAAAAGCTACGTGGAGCAATCGAGGCGCTACCGGCCCCAGATTAAGATTGTCGGCTACGATACGCTGCCGCCGGCCCCAAAACCCGCGCCGGTACTGAAAAAGCAGAAAACCAAGCGCAAAAAAGCCGCGTTTCTTCCCCCCGCGCCCGCGCCGCCCCGGCACCCCGGCGCGGGGCTGGTGGTGGTGACTCTGCTGGTGTGCGCCGGGGCAGGCTGGCTGCTGGGCGGCCGGCGGCCGGCTAGGCAAACTGAACTGACTGCCTGAATACTTGCCATATCCTGGAGAATGAAAACTGTTCCGGCTTCTTTCACGCACTTACTGCTAATTGCTGGGCTGGTGGCCGGAGGGCTTCGGCCCGCGCTGGCCCAAACCGCCCGTATTGCCCACCTCAGCCACGGCGGCAGCGTGGAGACACTGGATGCGGCGGCGGATAATTTTGGGATACCACCGATGCCTTATTTCCTCGCTGATAGTGTCAGGCTGCTTTCGGATACTGCTGCGCTGGAATACGGCAACTGGTATAGGGTTAGTGAGGAGCAAAAGAAGGTGCAAACGCATCTGGTCAGATTGGCGGCTCCCAGTACGAAGAATCCTGGCCTGATTACCAAACGGGAGCTGCTGAAAAACTATCAGAATTATCAGCCGGCAGTCAAGCTTATTGGCTTCGACAGCACCGCCAAGCCCGTTACCCCGGCTCCCGCCATCCAAAAGCAAAAAGCAAAACGCAGGAAATCCGCCTTTCTGCCCGTGGTGCCCGCCCCGCCCCAGCACCCCGGCGTGGCGCTGGTCGTGGCGGCTATTCTGACGTTTGCCGGCGCGGGCTGGCTGCTGGGCCAGCGGCGGCCCCAACCGGCCGCTTAGCCGATGCTGCTGGCCTTTGCCCGGCGCTGGGCGCTGCTCTTTGCGGCGCTGCTGGCCCTCAGCAGCCCCTTCCGTTACCGGGTGCTGCCCGCGCCCGGTCCCTGGCTGCGCCCGGCGCTCGAAACCGGCCTGACAGCCTTGACCGGGCACCAGGCGGCCCTGTTTTCTGATTCGGCGGGGCTGTGGTGGTGGGCGGCGCTGCTGCTGCTGGGCACCGCGCTGCCGGCCGCGCTGTGGGCGCGGCTAAGCCAGCGCCGCCCCACCGCCGAGGCCCGGCTGTGGTACGGCCTGCACACCGGCGCGGCGTGGTTCGTGGCCCTGCACCTGCTCGAATACGGCCTGGACAAAGTCTGCAAAGCGCAGTTTTACCTGCCCGAGCCCAACACGCTTTACACGCCGCTGGGGCAGCTCTCGCCCGACTTGGCCTACTGGAGCGTGCTGGGTGCTTCGCACTCGTACAGTATGTTTGCCGGGCTGCTGGAGGTGGGGCCGGGCCTGCTGCTGCTGTGGGGCCGCACGCGGGCGCTGGGCGCCGTGCTGGCCGCGGGCGTGCTGCTACATGTTCTGGCGCTGAACGTAGGGTTTGATATTTCGGTGAAGCTATGGTCGGGCTTTTTGCTGGGGCTGGCCCTGCTGGTGGCGGCCCCGGGGCTGGCCACGGTATACGCCGGGCTGGTGCAGGAGCGCTGGCGGCCGGCGCGGGTGCCGCGCCCGGCGGGCTGGGGCGGGCGCGGGGTAGGGGCGCTGCGCGGCCTGCTGCTGGCCGTGCTGCTGCTCGAAACCGCCAGCCCCTACCTGCAAACCGGTGTTTTCGACGACGACGCGGCTCCGCGCCCCTTCCTGCACGGCGCCTACGCGCTGCGAGCCGTGGCCTCAGGTGGCCAGGGCCTGCGCCGCCTGTTCATCCACCGGCGCGGCTACTTGATTACCGAAGACACGGCCGGCCGCTTCCGCGACTACCCGTTGCGCTACGCGCCGGGCTACCTGCTGCTCGGCCCGCGGCCCGATACGCTGCGCTACCAAACGGCCGGCCGCTATCTGCGGCTGCGCGGCGTCATCGGGCCCGACTCGGGGCGCTGGCGGGCGCAGGCGCTGCCGTGGCGGGAGTTGCCGTTGCTACGGGGCGGGCACTGGCCAGGAAACGGCAGCCAGTAAATACCAGCATGCTTTTGTGTCATCTTATGTTTTGTCAAAAAACAATGACACAACATAAGATGACACAAAAATTGTCGTTAGGGTTGGGAGTCCATTTTCAGGCGCGTACTTCATGTGCGTAAAAACAGCGACAAGTTTTCCCGGCAGCGCGGCCCGCAGCCGTTTCACAATTTTACGCAGACGGTGCGGGCGTACCTGGGCCTGACGCAGGACCAGCTGGCGATGCTCATGCAGGTGTCGCGGGCTGCGGTATCGATGGATGAGTACGGCACGCGCGCCTTGCCCTGGCCCCAGGTGCAGCTATTGCATGCCTTGCATCAGGCCCTGCCGCCGGGCCCTGCGGCGGCGCTGCCCGTCCTGCTAAATCTAACCGCCTCCGACCGCGACGACCTGGACTTCCGCCGCCAGGGCCTGCGCCTCGACCTCTACCCGCTGCGGCAAAAGCTGGCGCGCCAACAGGTGCAGCTGGCGCAGGCCCGGTGCTGGCAACAGATTCTGCCGCAGCTACACACCACCTTCCCGACCGACAACGCGCATGCCCACGAGTGGCTCGACCACTTCGAAAAGCGCGCCGCCAATACGCTGCGCAACCAGGCCGGGGCGCCCGCGCTGCTACAGGTGCGGCTGGCGGCCATCGAGTTTGAGATTGCCGAAATCACCCAGCAGTTGGGTGCCGTCGCCGGTGGCGGTGAAATCGCCGCCCACGATGAGGTCGCCGTTGGGCGCTACGGCCACGGCCCGCACCGCACGTAGGTAAGGAAGCTGCGGGGAAAGTAAGTCGGCAGCCCGGCCCACCCGGTAGATGCCGGCCGGGCGCCTTCTGCACAGCCCTAGCTTGGCACGCTCGCGCGCACGGCCGCCAGCACCTTGGCGGCCGGCAGCTCTTCCATGCAGCTTGTCCCCAGTTTGCAGCTGCCCCGGTAGAAGCACACGCAGTCGCGGTTGGGCTGCACCAGCTGGCCGCGGCCGTAGAGGTCGAATTCGTGGGGGTTGAAGATGTTGTTCATCAGAATGGTGGGCTTGCGCAGCGCAATGCTGATGTGCATGCCCATCGTCACCTGCGTCACGATGCCGTCCATGTGGTTCATCAGGTTGATGAACTGGGGGAGGGGGAAGGTGCCGAGGTAGGCCGCGCCGGTGGCCTGGTGCAGCTCGCGGTTGCGGGCGTCTTCGGCCTCGCCACCCAGCAGCACGGGGGTGTAGCCGGCGGCTTGCAGGCCGGTTATCAGCTCAATCCACTTTTCGGTGCTCCAGAGGCGGGTGGTCCAGCGGTCGCCGCAGCCGGTGTTGAGGCCGATGCGGGGGCCGGTGGCGGGCAGGCGGCTCCAGTCGTAGTTTTTGTCGTCGTGGGTGTCGAAGACGTACTCTTCGCCCCGGAAGTCGAAGCCGCAGAGCTCGAAGATTTCCTGCACGTAGGGCTTGGTGTTGGCTAGGCTGAGCTGGTCGAACACCCCGGTGAGGTACTTGTGGTTGGCCAGCTCGTTGATGGGCCAGGCCACGCCGTCGTAGGGGCGCAGGGTGTAGCCGAATTTCTCCGTGGCGTCCACGTTCAGCAGCAGGGCGCAGGCTTCTTTTTCCTTGTCGAGGTTGATGGCCACGTCGAAGCGCCGGGCCTGCAATTGCAGCGCGCTGGCGTAGTCGAACTTCAGAATCTCATCCACTTCGCCCTGCGGCAGAATAGCGGGCGTGAGCGTGAGCCACGTAATGTAGCAGCCCGGCCGCTCCTGGCGCAGGCGGCGCAGCAGCGGCGTGGTGCGGATAACGTCGCCGATGGCCCCGAGCTTGATAATGAGCACGCGCTGCGTGACGGGAGCATACACGGGGCAGCCGTCGCACACGTAGCCGTCGGTCTTGTTGGGCCGGCAGGGCAGGTCGCCGCGGTAGTGGCGGCAGTCGGGATGAACGAGGGCGGAATTGAGCGGTTCGGGCACGAAGCAGGAGCAGATGGAAGAGCAAAAATAACAGCCGCAGCGCCAGCCGCCGGCCCAGCAAAAAGCCCTGCCGGATAAGAGCAGGGCTTTTTGCCGTTTCAGACTGCAAAAACCAGGGCCGTCGGCTATTCCACCACCAGCCGCTGCATCATAGGCTGCCCTTCGCGCTCCAGCCGTAGCGCATAAACGCCCGGCGCCAGACCCGTGAGGTCGAGCGCCAGTTCCGTGCTGTGCGCGGGCAGCACCGTGCGGCGCACCGGGCGGCCCAGCGCGTCGAGCACCGTCAGGGGCTGGGGCACTGCGGCCGCAGCCGACAGGCGGACCGTAGCCCGGCCGTGGGCCGGATTCGGAAAACAGGTTACCGTGGGTTGGTCGGCTGCCGGCCGGCTGGTCAGGGGGGCGCCATCGTTTAATTGGGCCAGCACCACGTCCCCACAGGGCCACCGGATGGGCCCCGAGGAGCCGGCCGCCAGTCCGCTGCCCTGCAACTGGTGGGTGCCCAGCGTCAAATTGCCTTCGAGGCTGCCGGTGAGGTAGAAGTTGTTTGCAGCATCCAGCGTGCCCGCGTTTACGAGCCACTGTCCATTGCTTACCAGTGGCATGGGCGTTACGTTAAACCACTGCCCGGTACTAGCAAGGCGTGCTGTGAAATACAGCAGCTGAGAAGCCGTAGGAGTTAGCGTCTGCGAGCCCAGCGTGAGATTGCCACCACTTCTAAGGCTGCCGAGTGCCACCGCATTGCCCAGCGGGTCGATACCGGTGAGCGTCAGGTCGGCTCCGCCCGAGGCATCTGGCGTTGCAGTGTTCACCAGCTCCCATTGACCGCTACCCGAGAGCCGGCCTAGAAAACTGGCGTGCGGCCCCCCAATGCCAGAAGCAACCGGCGTAAGCATGACCGGCCCCACCACGGCGCCGTTGTAGCCGGTGCCGCTTACCCATACGCCGGCGGGGCTATACCGAACGGCGGTAGCGAGACTACTGCCCGCGTTGCTGGTGCTGGTGAGGGCCCAGTCCCACTGGTTGGTGGAGCTAAGCTGCGCCACCACAAAGGCTAGGTCGTTGCTGCTGGTCAGCGTATGCGAGCCAAACGAAAAGGGGCCGCTGGATTTTGAGCCGCACACGAGCACCTGGCCAGTCGGGCCCACATCCAGCCCGTTGATGTTCATCCTGACGTTCGAGCCGGTAGTCGTAGCCACGGCCGTTACTTGTCCCGCCGGGTTCAGGCGGGCCACATATAGGGCCGTGCTGTTGCCGGGGTTGGGCAAGGGCATGTTCCCGAGCGCAGGGGTCGAGCTGTCATACTGGCCGACGACTACCACTCCTCCAGTGCTGGGGTCAGCGGCTAGCCGGGGCGAGTTGAGGGGGCCTTGGTAACGGACCCACTGGCAGACGCCCTGGGCGTTCAGGCGCGCCACAAACGTCAGGTTCGCCAGGCTCTGACTGCCAGAGCCAGTTCCCCATTGGGTGCCGCTGATGTATAGCTCTCCCATCACTTCGCCGGTTACATATACGTCACCAGCCGGCGAGGTAGCCATGCTGGTTAGTACTGCCCTCCCAGGGTTTACAGAGTGAGAAGCAGTAAAAGGTGCCGCCCACTCCCATTGACCAGCGGAGCTGGCCCGCGCGGCAAAGCTGCTGAGACTACCCTGCAGCGGCCCCACACTGCCGAACATGCGACTACCACCGCCGGGGCCACCAGCATATGGCCAGTAGTCGAAGCCCAACGAGCCGGCTACATAGACATTGCCAGCAGCATCAGTATCCAGGTAACGGCCCGCCGCCTGCGTGCTGTTGTCGGGGGTAGGATTGGTGCTCTGAATAGCCCAAGGCCAGGTGGGGCCCTGGGCCGCCGCCGTGCCTGCTAGCAATACTACTGCTGCCCCGATACCATAGCGGGTAGCCGTTGTGAGTGTCTGTAGTGAAAGGCGCATATGAACCGGAAGGGAAGTAACGGTAGCCGAAAAGCCTGCCAGCGCCAAATGTAGCTAATGGCCGTCAAGTACAATTGGTGAAGGGCCTTTCTGCCAGCAGTTGGGGTGCCATTTCCAGGCAATGGGTACCCCAACCGCCTGCCGACTGGTTTATATCAAATCAAACGCCCGCGCATACTCGGCCAGCTCAAAAGTGGTGGTAGCGGCCAGCTTGCGCCGCACGTTGCGGCGGTGGGTGTTGGCCGTCTCGGCGGAGATAAACAGCTCGTCGGCAATTTCGTGGGCACTTTTGCCAATGGCCAGCCGGCGCAGCACGTCGCGCTCGCGGGCCGAGAGCGTGGCAAACAGCCGGGCGTGCCGGCGCATGAAGCTGTTTTCGTCAATCAGGCGCTTCACCTTGGCGGCAAAGTGGTTGTCGGGATGCAGCGGAATGGCCAGGCCAATCACCAGCAAGGGCTCGCCCTGGTCATTGGCCAGCAGGCGGCGTATCGAGGTAAGATACCAGCTCCAGTCTTCGCGCTCGGTGGTGCGCACCTGCTGATAGAAGGTATGCACGTCGGGCACGCCCGACTCGTACATCAGCTGAAACACCCGCGCCATGTATTCATCCGACTCGACGGGGTTGAAGTAGGTGGGCGAGAACCCGGGGCCCAGGGCTTGCAGTTCTTCCAGCGTGGCGCCGAGCAGGCGCAGGCCCCATTCCGACAGGTAGCGCACCGTCTGGGTGGGCACATGATGAATGATGACGACGGACGGGTACTGGTCGGCCACGGCGGCGATTTCAGCAATTTTTTTGGTAATCAGTTCTTCATCAGTCATGGAATGGAGAAGGGAAGGAGAACAATAGAGGGAACAATAAGGGGGACGTAAATAAGTAGTAAGTAAATCAGGCGCTAGATAACTCATTTTCATCTAATCTTCATCTGTAGAGCTTGGGTTTCGGCTACCGGCGCTGCTACGCGCCGGGGCGGATATGCAAAAAGCCCCGCCGGGAGGGCGAGGCTTTCAGCAAGCAAGGTAGCAGCAGGCAGCTATTCGACCACCAGGCGGGCCGTGGCCGCGCCGCAGCGCACGGCATACACACCCGCTGGCAGGCCCGTCAGGTCGAGCGTGGCGCTGGTGGCCCCCGTGAAGCCCGTGCCGCTGAGTACCACGCCGGTGCCTGCCGTGCAGCTGGCGGGCGCGAAGCTGCTGATGACGGGCACCGCATTCAGCCGATGCACGTCCAAATGGTGGCGGGGGCTGGCCGGGCCGGCGTCCGCCGCACCAGAAATGCCGGCCCGGCCAGCCCGCCCCGAACCCGCGCCGGCCGCCATCGACACCACGGAAGGAAGCCCCAGCACCAGGGCCGCCAGCAGCCCCAGCCAGCCCCAGCCAGCCCCAACGGTTCCGCGCCCCTACGGCCCGGCTACCAAACAGCGTACGAATCAGTATATCACAAAAGAGGGTAGTGAGAGAAAATACCACTCCAAAGGTCCGGCACTTGCCGGGGGGCCGCAATACCCGGAATCGGGTATTTTTCGTCATCCGCTTTTGCCCGGCCGCGTGGCGGCCAAGGCCAAAAGCCCTGCCCATTCGGGCAGGGCTTTACCAGGTATGCCGCAGGCTGCTAGCCGCTACTGTACCAGCCGGCTAAACACGGCCGAGTACACTGGCTCCATCGTCGAGCCGTTAATGGCGGCCACTTTCACGTACACCCGGGTGCCGGGCGGGAAGCTGCCCAACTCGCGCTCGCGGCCGCCGCCCACGGCCATCTGCCAGTTTTCTTCGGGCAGGCTGAGGTCGGTGGTGTAGCGAATCACGGTTTGAATGGCCCCCACCGGGCGCTTGAACTTCAGCAGCAGGCAGCCGGGCTGGTGGCCGTCCAGGAGGCGTACATTCGTTGGCGCCGGTAGCTCGCCGGCCGGCCGACCGGCCGCGCCGCCGTTGCTCACCAGCGGCAGGCCCGACGACAGCAGCACCGCCGTCTGCCCCTCGTAGTCCAGGTTGAGTTGAATAGCCAGGCGGCTCAGCTCGCTTTTCACCCCCAGGCGCAGGTTGTCGCGCTCGGCCGTCTGGGCTTTGGTGGGGTTGGTGGTAGAGGCCAAGGCCGTATCGAGCAATTTGACGGCCTTGTCCAGGGGCAGGCTCAGCGCGATGCCGTTGGGAATAAAAGTGCTGGTGCTGGTTTGCAGCACAATACCGTGAGTATACTCCGACAGCACCTTGTTTTTGATAGCACCGAAATTGATGCGCAGCTTTTCCTTTTTCATGACTGATAGCAAAAAAAGAGTGAGAAGAATGAGCAAAACGCCGCTTATGGTCAGCGCCGGCAGCGCCCGCCGGGGCGGGGCCGCGCCTCCGGGCGGCAGTGCCTGCGCCGCAGCGCCCGGGGCCGGGCACTGCCATCACAAAAGGCACGGGGCAGCCAGGGCCTCCGCAAAAGAGGTTGGCTAAGGCAACAAAACGAGTATTCCGGCGCCAGGCCCGCCGTCGCGAGCCCGCGCCCCATCTGCCGGGCCGCCCACCCCGTCGGGCAGGCCAGCGCGGCCAACGCGCACCCAGCCGGCCACCGTCGTGGCTGCTGTGTGCGTGGGGTGTTTCCTACCAGTCCGGCCGGTCAGGTAGGGCCGCCCCGTTGCTGCTGGCTACCCCTGCGCAAGGGTAGCCAGCCAGCAAGTTGAGCATACTACCCGCCGCATAGGGCAGGCAGTTTTCAAACCTCTTGAAACAGCCCCGGCAACTGCTTTGGCTGGTAATAGCTGCGTGATGCCTCCGTCGGCACTTGCCAAATACCTCCCGGCACTTGCGGAAAGACAATCGGCAACTGCGGAAAGGCATTCGGCAACTGCGGAAAGACATTCGGCAAGTGCGGAAAGACAATCGGCAACTGCGCAAAGTCATTCGGCAACTGCGGAAAGACAATCGGCACTCGCGGAAAGACAATCGGCAGTTGCCGAAAAGCATTCGGCAACTGCGGAAAAGCATTCAGCAACTGCGGAAAAGCATTCAGCAACTGCGGAAAAGCATTCGGCACTTGCCAAAAGACATTCCGCAGTTGCCGAAACCCAATCGGCACTTGCAAAATCCCTAATGGTACTTGCCGATTACCTGTTGCCAGGGGCAACAGCCATGACCGTAGCGGTGGCAAAAGCCAGGTCGGGAGCAGCAGCGGCCAGCGCCACCAAAAGGCAGCGGCCCCGCCCACCAGCGGCCGACGAATAGATAGGATAGGGGTTTCGCCAGAATGGCCAGGCGCGAAACCAAATAGAAGCGTAGTGAAAGGCCGAAGCCGGTGCTAACTAACAACAGGCCATCCCTGTAGTTGCATAACGCGACAAATATAATGGAGCTTTTGAAATAAAAAAACCAAGGCGGTTATTTTTAGTCTGATTTTTATTATAAATAATTCAAAAGCCAACAAAAAGCCGGCAAACCGGCGAATTTGCCACCCGGTGGCGCCCAAAGCGGCGAGCATTACAACCAGAAAGCCCCGCCGCAATGCGCCGGGGCCGGACGGAAATAACGCGCTACCCCAGCCCCGGCCCGCCAGCCGGCATCCCGGCATCGGGCAGCAGTAGTACAAAACCCAGCCAGGTCCAGCCGCCGGGACCCAGGCCCCGCTTCAGGGCACTGAGGAAAGCAAGAATGAGTCGCATAGCTCGAAGAGAAAGAAGTGATGAGAACACTACCGCAATATTTTAGCCAAACTCCTGACGCCAGATTACCCCGCTCCCAGCGGCGCGCCCCTTACGCCACAAGGGCGCGGCCTTTGCAGACCACGCCCCGAAGCGTCCTTTTAAGCAGAAAAATAAGCTGACCGCAACTCCCTTCCGGGCAACGCCGCACCGAAAAGAAGTTGCACGATAGCCGTCGGGCGCCGGGCTCCCAGGGTCCACCCCCGAACCACTCAGCCAGGCCTTCCCGACAGCACAAAGGTCGGCCCCGGGCCAAGCCCGTTCAATACCCACTTCCGGGTATTTTCGGGCTTGGCCCGGGCCTTTGCGCCCGCCACGGCCACCAGCTGGCGCCGCTCGCGGCCGGTGGCGGCCGGCACCGGGACGGCCGTGGTCGCGCCGGGCACAAAGGCGGCCGGCGGCGGCCCGGCCACTGGCCTGAAAACACAAACGGCCCCGGCATCAGGTGCCGGGGCCGTTTGCAAACCAGGGTCGGTAGCCGCCGAAGTCTAGGAGCTGCGCTCCGCGTCGTTGGCACGGTTGAGCGAGGGGCGGGCCAGGCCGCCTTTGCGGCCGGCGGCGCGGGCCGATTCGCTGGTCCACTGGTGGCCGCGGCCACTTTCGTGAGCAGCCTTACCGCCGGCGCTGGCAATGCGCTGCCGGGTTTCGGGGCTCATGGCGGCAAAGCCGCGCTTGGCCGGCGTGCGGGCTGGGGTAGGAGGGGTAGCGTTGGTGAGAGGGGCGGGGGCTTTCATATACTCAGAAAGGCTTGTGGAATGGTTGGAACAAAGAACCATTGCCTCCAACGACGAAAGCAAGCCCGCGGCTGCCGCTTTGTGGACAAAAAGGAGTTCGAATGCCTAAAATACCAACATCTACGGAGCCACAGCCGAGTTTTCTACGTACGCTGTTGCTGAGTTTACGTAGACGGTTGCGGGTTATCCCCGGCGCGGCCTTCGCCCGCCGCCCCGTTCAACAGGAACTCCCGCAGGCGGTTGACGTGCCGCTTGATTTCCTCCACCCGCTCTTCCTGCTGAATACTCCACAGCCCCTCGCCGCGGCTGGCCAGGCTGGTGAGGAGGTTCTTGCGCTCCTCCATCATGCGCAGGGCCACCCACCAAGGGCTGTGCCGGTCGCCGCTGGCACGCGTCGCAGACATGCGCCAGCACGGCCTAAACCTCCTTTACGTAAGCCAGCCCGTTCCCGGCAATGCCCGCCGGGCTGGCGTGTACCTTTGGCCGACATTCTCCTTGCTATGACGATTCCCCCGCTGTCTCCCGACGGTTCTGCCGCAAACGCCGACACCCCCCAACCCGACCCCATCAGCAATACCCCGGCCGCGCCGGAGGCCGTGGGGCCGGGCGGCCCGCGCGTGGCCCGCGTGGTGGGCGAGGCCGACAAGTTTCCCATCGTGGCGCTGGGCGGCTCGGCGGGGGCGCTGGCGGGCTTCGAGCAGTTCTTCCGCAACATGCCCCCCGATAGCGGCCTGGCCTTCGTGGTGATAAGCCACCTGCTGCCCGACCAGGAGAGTGAGCTGCCCGCCATCTTGCAGCGCAGCACCGCTATGCCCGTGCAGCAGGCCCAGGACGGCCAGCGCGTGCAGCCCAACCACGTCTACGTCATCCCGCCCGACAAAGACCTGAGCCTGCTGCACGGCGCGCTGCTGCTGCTCGTGCCCACCCAGCCGCCGGGCCGCCGCCTGCCCATCGACTACTTCCTGCAAAGCCTCGCCAAAGACGCCCGCGACCGCGCCGTGTGCATCCTCTTCTCGGGCCTGGGCGCCGATGGGGTGATTGGC
>Ga0247804_10000929_pt1 | contig 13639 bp, 13 predicted proteins | sample UWRJL029104C1_FD_181142 | JGI IMG/M metagenome (GOLD analysis project Ga0247804, IMG submission 181142) | Plant litter microbial communities from Arlington Agricultural Research Station in Wisconsin, United States - UWRJ-L029-104C-1 | ecosystem: Environmental > Terrestrial > Plant litter >...
TGGATCCTTCGCAAGAAATATCATTGGTGTTCCCTACGAAGAAAGCATCAACCTCCTTATCACCCTTAACGGCGTCGGTATTCTCGGCCGCGTCGTCCCAAACTATCTTGCCGACCGCTATTTTGGACCCATGAACTGCCTCATTCCCTCCGCGGCTATTTCAGCATTCCTCTATTACTGCTGGATCGCCGTCACCAATCGCGGCGGTCTCTATGGCTGGGCTGTCATTTACGGCATGGTCGGCGCCGCTATGCAAAGTCTCTTCCCAGCCACACTCAGCAGCCTGACCACAGATTTGCGCATGATGGGAACAAGAATGGGAATGATCTTCACGATTGTGAGCTTTGCGGTATTGACGGGACCGCCGATAGCAGGCGCGCTTATTCAGGCCAAGCAGGGGCAATATCAGTATGCGCAGATGTTTGCCGGTCTGGATTTGACAATTGGTTGCGGCTTTTTAATAGCTGCCAGAATCTGCAAGAGCAGGAAGTTTATCTTCAAGATGTGAGGCTTGGTTACTGGTATGTACAGTGTGTACAAAAATAATATATGGCATTTGGATTGGAGTCTGGGTTTGGATATAGCATTGGAGCATATGATACAAAAGGGAAGACAGTAGATTGCATATACATCACAGATCTAAAACTAGCGTAGATCAGAAAGGTCATTAACCAAATATAATAAACATACTAAAAAGCTAAACGCTATCGACGAATATCTGCATGCCTTGTTGCATAAGTCCTTGAAAGTTTCGTGGTTCCAAGTGACTACATCTAATACCGACAACGCAGCACTCGTATTGGATACCAATTGATTCAACTCGGTCATACAGTTTGACACAATGAGTGGGCTTTCAAATAAGATTTAGAATAGGAATAGGGCTTGCAGGTGCTGGCTAGTGATGAACATGCGTAAAACTGACAATTGCTCCAGACACCGGAATTTAAATCTTAGTGGAATTTACATGTACACATACGTCAGGATCGCTCTCATCATCTACCACCAAACACTTAGACGTATGCAAGTTTGGAAGCTTGCCCCAGGTGCAGATCTCTAATTTAATATTTAGAATTATAGGAAGAGTGACTTCTTCCAAATAGTTTCTAGTGCGTATATCAGAGAATGTCACTTCAAAATAATTTAGTGTCCAGCTTTCCAGAGATGATGTTGACATCTGCAAGGGGCTTTCTCGCTTACCCATTCCGACCCTGAAAAGGTCCCGAGACGAGGCTCTCTCCCGGCTTGCATCGCAGCCTGTATCGGCCAGCCCGGGTAAATAAACCCCTGCTCCAGCTTCAAATTCACCTCGGATCATAACTCTCCTCGATCTCTCCAAAACACATGAACACTCTAGCAGTTATGGGTATCGCACGCACCGTTTTCAACACCTTCGCTGGTACTGGCGTGCTGGGGGTCGCAGGTTGGACCGTCGCTACTCGCAATGCGAAATTCGTGCCCATTGCAGCCAACGATCCGATCTTTGAGGATCCAGCATACCTCCGCAACAACCCGCATAAAAATCAGGCCACCCAAGACTTGTGTATCCGCCGCGTGCCATTGAAGAACATAAAGCCGCAGCTCCTCGAGAAGGAGGGGAAGCTTGCGGAGGCCTTTTGCGGGAGTGTTTGGGGTGGTTTGGGTATGTGTCTGCAACATCTTTTCGACCAGCTGGTCCTTATATACGGATGCTGATTGAATCATAGGTTATACGTACCAGAGATCTTACCTCGACAAGAAATACCGCAAGGATCCGGCCACGGCCAACCAGCTCTGGGATCGCCGTGAGCTCCAAAACTCAACCTACGAGGTCGGAACTCAAATCACAGACCACTTTGAAGTTGTCACCAAGACCCCTACTGCCATAACCGTCCGCTGTGGAGACTCGCCTCGCAATACTGGAATCAGGGAATCTGACGGGCTGTTTGAGATGTCGGTGAATGTGAAAGAAGACGAGGGAGTTGCGGAATTTGGTTTGAAGAGCGTGTTTTTTGTCGGAGATAAGCCTAAGGACGGCAAGCCTATGCCTGCTCACATCGAGTTCTTGCATCGCCTGTATACGAAACTTTGGATAGAGACGGCGGTCTTGCGTTTACAGCGATAAATGGCAGGGTGGTGTGACCAGGAATCCCTTCAAAAAAATTACAGGCTCGGTTGTTGGACCTTTTAAATTGTATTCGTTGGCTCGTTACTCATGATATCTATGTACTACTATCTCAATGTCCTAACTCAGCTCTTGAGGGGGAAGCAAAACGCCAACGCTCGCAGTCCAAACGCTCAAAATTCCGATAGGTACGGTTAACAAGTCCTATCATCCTAACATCCTCTAACTCGTATGAAATCAAACGCCATGCGTCGCTCTCCTTGGGAGGTTCTCTGCTTTCATCACAGTTGCTTCCGAGTGCCTTCTTGACTCTACAAGTGTGGGACTATTGAAGATGTTAGCGGTCATGAACTTCTTTCGGCAAATAGAAAACAAGCGGGGAAGACGTACGCTCTGCTTAGCCACTTTTCCATATTCGTGTTCGATTTCGCCTCGCCTCGTTCCACACTATCAAGGTCGTCCTCGTCTCCGTCGCTCTCTTCTTCAGGAAGGATCTTACGGAAGACCTTTCTCAGCACCACTTTGCCGATTTCCCTGAATATCCAGCCCAAAGCTGCAAATACCAGCACAGGAGTTCCTAATGCAACGGCCCAGCTGGGAGACTTGACGTTCCCCAGTGCTATCCAAAGTTGGAGCATAACACCGAAGATTGCAATGTTGGAGCCAACTTGCAACACCGACCAGAAACTCCAGTACAGCTGCATGAGATCTTCTCCGTCACAATATTCGATATTGAAAGCTGCAAATACTTCGAGGACGGTACAGGTAACGGAAAGCAAAAAACAAAGCCCGACGATGCCTAGGTAGCGCATACGTAGCACCGCTATCGCACGGTCATGTTTTCCGGTGTTTAACTCCGCCTTAGGAAGGAGATTGGTGCGTTCTCCTAGTGCTATTGATCTATCGAAGGGTCAGTACAATGTACTATGCTTTGAAGAAAGTGACAAGAGAAGCAAGCAGGGAATGTTACATACTTGTGATGTTGTATCGAGCTTATACACATGAGTATCAGGACGAGGAGGAACAGTAGCCAGAAGATCAGATTTGCTTGTGTCAGGTTCAAACGTGACATGAACCCGGCATAGTGAGCACATCTTTCTGCATCTGGGTGTGAAAAGGCGCCTGTCATTCTGAATAGAGAAGGTGAATTGTCGATTGGAAGTGAGATTTGATATGAGAGAGAAAGCAGATTTGGGTACCACCAAATAGACTTGGGACTGCGGATGTCGTGACCTGCGGATGTGACTGGGGATCTTGATGACTAGTCTACCAGTGACGACGAGTAAAGAGGTTGAGTCTGGGGATAGGCCTGGTGTTATATGCAACAACTTTCGCCGGTAAAACTCCGTTCAAATCAAAGGAAGAATTATGAGTGCAGAAGAGATGAGATCTGACAGAGGGCCGGATGACAGGAATATGGGATTTATGACCGGAGAGCAGAAAGTCAGGTAGCAACGCACCGCATCGTTATCATCAGCACCGCTCTAGCTGCTGTGAAACATCCCTTGCTATCGCCAATGTTTGCTATGTACGCTATTGTAAGTGGAAAGGTACGTATCCATGTTGCCAAGTTCCGGGAGTTTCTCTGAAGACCGCCATCTGCACGACTTATCAAGCAATGTGGACATGGTCATATTTCCCGGCCGGCATCATCAATGAGCGTAGCACAGCTTCAGACCTCCGAATTTGGAATGAGAAACGTTGAGGCACTCGTCGCCAAGCTGGATCTTCACCGGCCTGCTCACAAAGCGCTGGGCGGAGCCGGTTTGCCAAGGCGCGGTTATCTGGGCGTTTTTGGTGATCAGATTTTGATCTTGGGATACCCTGAACAACTCTTGTCCCCCTGAAAGATCAGCGTCTTCTCTATCGCGGAGGAGAAGATGGCGAAATACTGATTTGCGAGGGAGCTGTGGTGTTGAGAGTCATGAAAGTGGATAGTTATGCGAGACGAGACGTTGCGTGTGCGTGGCCCAAATTCCACGATATCCACCTCGCACCGCCAAACGCCTTTCCGTACGAATTAATTTGTGTTTTGCAGAGCGTCATCTTGCACTCTGTGGAGAGGAATTAATGTGCACCGTTGCACTACACTAAATTCCGCATTTTGCCTGCTGCATCTTACATCTTACTTAGAGTTCCGTGGCTCCTGGCTCCGGGCTGCTGGCTGCTGGCCTCTGGCTTACGATAACACGCTTCCAGCGCGAGATAGACTCTGCAATGCAAGGAAACGCTCATCGACGGAAGATGAATCCTGGCTTGCAGCCATTCCTACCGATCCGTTCCCACAACCTTTGCTAAAGACCATTTTCCCAAGAGGTTTCGCGGCAATACTCCATATAACTTATAACTTGGCACGATTGCTGGATATCCAAGCAGCTAGCCCTAAAGCTTGTGCACAGTGACGAGAATAATTTATGGATCACATCGAGTTTATCAGAGTTTCCAAGACACGCCTAGAAACTAGATTCAAGAAGATAACGAAAACGGGTCGGGCCAAGCGGCTACCGTTGACGGAAGACGCCTCAGCCATAGGCTTGTTCACAGCCACCTTTTTCAATATCAATGACACCCGCAAGCCAAGTGCTTTTTTGTCTTCGACTTCGGAAACTTTTTTTGAGGCCACGAATACAGCGTTGATCAGCCAATTCAATTTCGTTGTGAGGTGTGCTGCCTGGAAAGCATTTATGGTTGATCTTTACTCTTTTAGATCGCCAACAGAATCAATACCTTCGGTGGATATTAGTGTTTCTTTTATGGTACAGCACGGACGGATTTTGGCGCCTATGATGCAATGCATTAAGAAAGCAAATCATGTTCCACTGTTACTACATCGCGAGAAGGTTCCTCTATGCAAGAGAATGGCTTGCTCGCTTACAGGCACGACGGGTGTGAACAACATGCATTGGCCTTTGAGATCACCAGTACTTCCACAGAAGCAGTATACTTTCGATACGACCATTACCGTTGAACTCTTTCCAAGAACCAGTGTTTCACGGACAGCACAGACGCACAACTCCATCTTCAGATAGCCTGAAGTTAGATGAAGGTCGTGGAAGATCTTGTTCTACCGTGAGTCTCACTCTCGAACTCACGCAGTGTAATATGATAGAATGGTTCAGGCTCAGCTTTGCTCGAGTTAAATTGCAACACATTCAAGAATACTATGTCTCGAGTTGCTAGCGGCTTGACCAGCTTTGGTTCAGTCAAGCAGCTTGAGACAAAGGGGTGTGCTAGTTAACAGCAAGATTGTAGGGGAATTTACTGGTAGGGACCTGGAAATCACCAAACAGTAGAAACACTCCAAAGCTTCAAATAGGTTCAGCATAAAAGTCATAAGTGTGTCTCTCAATTGCTGGTCACCCGGACCGTCTTACCGCATCTCCCAAGATCTCAGGTATTCTTGGCCATAAACACGTACCGTTGCGGTTACCAAGACAGCTGAAGGGTCTTTTTCAGTGCCGGAGTGGAGCTTCGACGAAATGAAGCTCAAGTGATGAAGATTCCAAGAAACTCTTGATTTCGATACATCTATCATGTGGACGTTGTCCCGTAGCACTAGATGAAGTCGACTCCCTCTGGGGAACCCATCTCAAGGGCTCCACCTGGTATAGCCAAGTCGGGACTTGATGTAACTTGAAGAGACGCTACACACAGGTGACTGAGTATAAGTTGGTTTTGAGATTGTTATGCTTTAGCGTATAATGAATAATAACACTGTTCGACATATATTAAAAAGCGCTCACACGTGCTCACTTTAGCCGGCGGGAACAGCCTGATCTGGACTGAGCAATTTGCATAGAAGACTCAGCGGCCAGAATTAAAACGGTCTTTGAAGGACTCGATTCTGACATTCCACGAAGGAAAAGATAGGAGACGAGGACTGCTCCAGCACTGCCCCAATCCCCCACACGTGCCAAGGTGAAACTAATTGATGGAGCGCTTGCCTCCAGATGCCGGCTCTAAGCAGTTCAATAGGCTGGTCTGTGAATCCCACTTTTACCGCGCTTGTCGATGGATCTCCTCTTGTTAGTATTTCACCATCGCAAGGGGACCGTTGATTTATTTGATATATTCTAGTTATGTGATACTCATTATCGGCAGATGCTAGCAAATAGAATCCACAAAGCCATCCGTATTGAGATGCTGTTCGAGTTGATCCCGACAAGGAGACACTCTGTTGTGTCGTGCATCTACTTTCTCGCCCTGATCTATCTCATTAAACACCCAAACTCGTAATTTCTATAGTCCGAAGCCCTCATCATGCCAGAAAACTTCCCGGCCTTTCCCGACCCATCTTCCAACATGTTTTCTCAGCTCCTTAGCCATTTTCGTTGGCCCACAGACTAAAACCGCGACTCGCTCCTCCAAACCATACCTGAACACCTCGTCGACTATGTTGCCCAGATCTGGCCTCTCATGGGTACCTTGGGGTATTTGCGTAGACTCTTGTACCAGTGGCATTGTATCCAGTTCTACGCTTCCGTCCACAGGTGCAGCTTCATCCCTATGATCATCCAATGCTGTTCGCGTGAAATATAGCTGAACATTCTCGTCTTTCTCCAAGGAAGCCTCCGAATTGGCTAGTGTCCACAGTGCTTCGGCACCGGAACGCATCGACCAGACGAGCCTCACGCTATCGGAGCTTCTGCCCTCAGTCTGCAGCTGTTCCTTCAAATCCCGATAGATAGGTAGAACATACGTCGCGCCTACGCCACCCCCTACGAGAAGAACTCGGTCATACTTAGCCAAGCTAGGGAATTTCCTTGACGATCCATACGGTCCTTCAATGTTAACTGGTGGTCTCGCTTTCCTCAAGGTTGTTAGAGCGGCTAATGCTTTGGTCGTAGGACCTTTGAGTGTTCGTAGAACCAGCGTGATGCCAGTTTCTGAGACATCAGCTACGGTAAACGGGTTATACAGTACATCGTGGATTGACGGTGAGGATGTGTGCGGTGGAGTTGACTCTGCTGGTATGCTTAGGTAGACATGCTGACCAGGCGCAGCTCTGAATCGTGCAAGCTTGGATTCGGGAAGCAGAACTTCCAGCTTGACAAGCTTAGTCTGTGGTACTTTGGTAATGGTTGCAAACCCAGTCACAGTGTCGAGCTTCCGACATATGATGTCGACGATGAAGAGAGCTAGAGCTTCTGCCATGTATATCCGCATGTGCTGGGCATGAAAGAACAACAAAGGTGGCAGAGCAACACCAAGAACCAGATGAGTCACAAAGAATAGTCTATAGTTCCACCTCCTTACAGCAGCAAGACTGGATGAAGCGATGACGTTCATGAATATTAATCCAATAACGCCGAGTATGACTACACGGGAGGTAGTGAGTTTTTGCAAGAGAATGCCCTTCTGGATAAAGAAGTTAATGTACCAAAGGCCGTGTTGTAGCAGTAGAAGCCAGATGATACGGCCTGAGATTTGGTGACATGGTATGAGTTCTTCGTGAGATGAATGCAACACCAAGGTGAGTGGAGAAACCCGTACTTTCATGGATAACATGTAGTGGAATGGAAACTGAGAGGCTGCTATTTCGCCAAACCTTTTGGTGATATGCATATAATCTAGATACTGGTTAGTCACTGAGATAATCGATGAAGTGTAGACAATAACTGTGATCACGTGACTCAAAGGGAGTAAAAGACTAATAACTGTGACAAATTCAACTTACCATTTCCAGTCTTATGCACACATAGAAATAGTAACCAAGTTGTCCAGATTCCTGCCCCGATCAACCGGCCACGCACTCCTTGTCCAAAACTGAATTCACCACCAAGCCACCACTTCGTGGACCTCCACTTCTGGATTAATGTCCCGGATGCTGAACCTCTTCTTCTTTTCAAGGAGGGCGAGCTTGGTACTTCCAAATAATTGGGGTTTGATCTTGATCGCTCTGAGCCGACCCATACTCCCAATCGATATAGCTGAAAGCCAATGATAGGCACCAAGGCCGATAGCTGGGCGTAAACCCCATACCGATCTAGCAGTATTCGACGCTGAAGCTGCTCTTCCTTTGTGAGGTCAATAAATTGGTACGGCCAACTCATTTTGGTAGAATTGAGTTCAGTTCTTTCGGTGGACAGACTGCGCGCTTGCAGGACATGAAGTAGCCAGCTGTCAGCACGGTTGCATTTGTAATACAACCTCACAGAATTATCGGCTCCCGTCTGACAATCAGGTCAAAAGGCAGCCAAAGGACTGCACTGTGCAATTCAATTCGGGAACGCTTGAAGGATGTTCCAGCAAATATCAGCTTCAACTTCAGTAAAAGAACCAATTTCCCTGTCGGACATAAAGGAGTTCGTTTTCGCACCTAAAAGAGATTAGCGTCCACCGCTTAAACCTTCACATTCAACTACCTCTTTCAAGCTCAAACATTGTGTCAAGCTGTTTGAGACGATTAATTTAGGGTTCAGGACGGGACGATCCGACAGCAGATGCCATTCAATGAATGATAGCGTTAAAGATGCTACTTTCAATTGTAGAAGGTGGAATTATGTCCATTGGTCAAAGCGTAAGATATAGTTCAAAGTGTGAAGTGAAATGATAGCCTGTTCCTATTTGCCAATATGTTACAACCAAGAGTGCAGGCTTTTTAGATTCACAGTTCTTTTTTCGCACACCTTTCTCCGTAAGTGACTCTTTAACCACAATAGTCTTAACTACATTAGCAATCCTTAGATTCACAATGGGAGTGCCATTCTCGAAGGAAATAGACAAATTTACCCAAATTGCGGAATCTGTGCAGCCGGCTCTATACGCCATGGTCAGCCTCCAGCTTCTCATGTTTTTTATGGTAGCGTATTTGTGTTATACCCTAGAAGGTGAGAGCTAATAAACAATATATGCAATCATAATTCGGGTAGACTAGCTAATGGTCATGTTATCGTAGGTGTTAAAGCAGATCTTGCAATCGCAACCAGAGCTGCCGGCACGTCGAGCACCCATAGCTCCCAGAGTTATAAGCAACGAGAGGACAGGCTCAAGTAGAAAAGTGAAGGCCTCAACACCAAGGTGGACGAAGCTCTGTGTTTTTGGTCGTCCCAAACTATCCCGTTGTAACTCAAGGAAGTCTCCGCGGGAAAAGGAGGGGTTTTGTAGATTTGGCCTTTGGGAAGAAGGCGTTGATGGAAGAACCTGTAGGATTCATACTATATTCTTGTCAAGCCAACAGTTATTCAACAAATTCATTCACCTCTTCGAAAGTCAATAACTCGTGCTACTCATCTAAACTCTCAAGATCTCAAGAGCATTAAACCTCTTCTTCCACACCATGACTTTATATCAGTGAGAATATTAGTATGAGTAGTCACTTTAACCAATTCTAGCCATGAGAAATATGCCTTAGGAGTCGAGGTCTTCCTACTAAAACAAAGTATCGCTAGGATGCTAAGTTCGAGCAGGATTTTGAATGTCAGTCCTTAGACAACTAAGGGATGTTATATCCAGCCCTGCTACCCAGAATTATGCTAGCTCTCAAATACCCAGACTATTCCATTACAGGAAAGATGCCAGGCTAAATTTCTGGAAGCTTTGATTTTTAAATCGTTGGTGGTGTAGCTAAGTCAGACCTTAAGCTGGCACATAAGACGACCGAGCAAATAATTGAAGCCTTTTGAGCTTGTGCGATATTTGTTATTTGCGCACATGAGCTTATCTGAACTTAGGACCATATGCTACACCACCATTGGAACACTTAAAGAATTTTCTTGGATCTATTTTCATCCTAGTCCCCAAAGATTAACCGTGGCAAGTGCTGTACATATGGATTCTGGTTAGAACTTGGCTAGCATTGCTGCTTGATGTACTAGTGCACCAGAAACTCACAACAAAAGCTGCCCGAAATCAAAGCTAGACATATAGGCAACTCTCACCAATATTTAGTCAAGCAGTAAGATCATTATAAGAATCACACCTTCGCTTTTCAGCTACATTCGAATTATTCATCACTTTCATATCTCACCTGCCAAAAGCACCAATTCAAAACAACCACGCTACTCGCATCCTATTACTCTCAAAATGGACCCAAAAGCTTTTCAAGCCCAGATCATGGCATTGAGCAATGCCACGGCTCTTCTCCAAGCTGCTAAGACCACGATTCTCAAGGCAGATGTTTTCCTCACCCAACTCCCAGCTACACAAGAAAACGCCCAACAAGCAGGAACTGCCCTCAAGCAAGGTCTTATCCAACTTGCACAGCTTACAAAGCTAGGCGGCGTTGGCCACATTGTTACTATCGTTCTCCAGCTTGTCATCATCGGTCTCCTCACCTATGTCACTTATCAAACCCGGAAGCTTGCCCGTGCCTCAAAGGAGCAGTAGTTTAGTAACTACTTTACGTTGGTAGTGCTGTAGGACTTGGAATCAGTACATTTTAAGAGGGGTTTTGGCTTTGGACCTTTGATTATTTGCTTGGGTATAGCTTAAGATAGTTTGGTGGGAATGTTGTAGGATAGCAATCCAATTCTACTATCGAGTATCGTGTCTCTCATCACCTTAGATCTACGAAGTCTGTGAAGGTACGATTCCAGACATCTAAACTGTCTCCCCGTTTCTAGTAGATGGTGTGCTTTCATGCAATATACTATGCTTAATTAAACATTGCCTCCAACTCGCACATCTTCGTCCTCGATTATCCTAGAGATCTCTCTCATCCGATTAATGGCATATCCCTGACTCAGCATTTCCTTTACAATTCCTCTCTTCATCCTTTCGCCACTTTCCCTCCATACTTTGAATGCCTTATCTTGTTTCCTCCAGTCGTTTGCAACTTTTCTGATCACCTCCATAGATTCGCCGCGCTCTATCATTTCCCCAACCGCTGGCGTTACTTCACTTTCTCCACTGTCCATCCACGCTCTGAATTCTCGAGAGGTCTTACAGGTTGACTCGGCCATCCAAACATCAGCATCGAGATACCCTCCATCCCACCGAAATTCAAAAAGAATGCTGCTGATCAGCCAGCACATGAGCGCCACATCGAAGCGTGTTGCGGTCAGTTGGAAGATCGAATTCGAGGTCCAAAGCTGGCCAATGTTTATTCCCCATTTTACCACCAGATGTATCATGCTAGCGCACAAGCCCAGATTCTGCCATACAGGAGTTTCCGAGATATCTCTGGCATTCCATATTGCAAAAAACAAGCCTAGAGCTAGAAATCCTGGGAAGAGCAAGAAAGGTGTTTCGACGAGCCTAACGATCCAGTAAATGATATGAAGCATAAAGCTGCTGGAGACCTTTAAAGAGTTATCTACAGCTGTTGATAATAGAGTAAGTGTAGTAAGTGCGCAACACGCCCATAGGAACTCCATGTATGAGCTGGCGGTTCTGAGGTTGTGGATGTCCATCTTTTGGTTGGAGCAGGTAGCACATGAAAGAAAGGTCAGTGGTAAGGCTGGCGAAGTATCGTGTTTGATATTACATGTAAAACTCCTAACCATATCCAGGAAAATGGTGTATGTTGGAACGGGATTGAATTAAATCGTCTTCTTGAGTGGTAGCTGTGTTCAAATTGGCCCCGATTCAATGCGAATAGTTTAGAGACAATATTTCAAGCACAAGAATATATTAAGCCACCAGGCATCAATTACAGAAGCCCCAGAATACTGAGTCCCTGTAAGGTGGAATTTGTGACTGTACGGGACAACATGGCACATTCAGAGGAATTGTTACTGGCAGGGGCAGCTACAGGAAGCTAGCCTGATCAGTGAGTGATTTTGTACTTGAAAACTCAAATCTGTTCACTTTCAGGGCATCTCTTCTAACATCATGTGTCAAACTTTCAATTAGTTTCAAAGCAGATGGCTTTTGAGCCGAATACAAGGGATAGAATAAATTTAATTTTAATAGGGGCTTAGGCGAGGTTTCTTCCAAAAGGTTTGAAATATCTTCAAAGCTAACCTTGAACTTGGTACCCGAGACATTGAAATACACAAACAGCGTCAAACTAAGCTTGAGAAGATATTATGAGTGCTCTGCTACCTATACATATCATAAGTTGATAGTTCGCTTCAGGAAAGCCAGCAAAAATGCACTTGTGCCATGAAGTATGCTATTAGATCTTGAAAAACTAAACCATAGCTATTATTTAGAAGCTATGGCGAATTTTTATATTTTCTCAATCAGCCATATCAATTTTAGACTTCTAAGGTATTTAGTTGTTTTGGACGAGAAGGTGGCATAGGGAGGTGAAGATAACTTAAGGCAAGCCACCCACGCCTTCACCTTACAACTCAGTTTATTATGCTGTATAAATAAAAAAAGCTCAGTTCTCTCAGGTTTGGCATGACTAATTCATCTTCTGAAGCATATAAAGAAAATCAATCTACTTGTTGTGTTTGGTACTGATATTAGGCGAGACTTCTTCATGAAACACTTGAGCATCGCAAAACTTTGATCAAAGAGATTAACCAGAGTTCTACAAAGAATAAACAGGAGATTTCTTAGATTAATACTCACTATATATCAAATGTGAAACTATCTGGGCGTGTTGTTTCTGAAGCCTAAGGCGAAGCACTACCGAAGGAGCAGATTTTTCATAAAGTTCCGGATTCAGAAGTCGCGATATCAACAATATATAAACTAGTGATCCTAGCCGAGTAATCTAAGAGTGTTAGCGCGGTTTTAAAAGTTCTACAAAACACACAGTCTCGCAATTTATAAAAGCTTCTAATCTTCACCCATTTGTCAAACTCAGCACTTCTCCAGATCTCTCAAAGTCCGCAACTTCATCCAGATCAAGAACCATCTTCAAACTAGTCTCAACATTTGATTGCTATTCCATCACCACCGCAAACATGCAATTCACTGCTTTCCTCGCTGTACTCATGGTACTAGTCCTGGCTAACGTTGGTGTAGCTTACAAGGTTAGTATATAAATCTTCCAGCCGCCTTGCTTTGAGAATACCGAACACCTTCTAATAACTCTTTAGACCCCACCACCAATCTGCAACAACGCTGGTGATTGGGGTGAGGTTAATCAGGCTTCTGCTGCAGCTCGAAACCTTGCTGGTCGCCCTGGTCGAGCTGGTGTTGGTCCCCGACGATGTGTTCGCATCGAGTGTGTCGGCGTAACTGAGGTCCTTCTATGCAACGATGTTAGAAATCCCGATCTTCGCTATACTTTCATACACAAGCTAACAAGATTATAGAACTCCTACTATATTGAGCCTAACATCGCCTATCTCGCCACCTATGTCAACGATATCATCGGCCGCTGCGCTAATGTTGGTATCGGTCTCGGACCCATTCGTATCAAGGGGCAGGAGTTCGACACCGATGGCTACAATGTTGTAGTTCGTCGTGGACAGTGCTAAGTTGTTGCTTTGAAGCTCTAGGGACAAAATTATCAGAGGCGGACTTTTGATGCTTCTTTTTAGCCTGGAGGATAAGTGACAGTGTTATCATTGGGAGCTTTTATCAAGAACTTTGCGAGGAATTTGGGCTTTTTGCGATGCTGCTTGCACGCTTGGAAGACTTCATTATAAAACTTACTGCTTAGCAGAATCAAAAGCTTAAGTGTGTTATAAACGC
>Ga0247804_10000930_pt1 | contig 13626 bp, 16 predicted proteins | sample UWRJL029104C1_FD_181142 | JGI IMG/M metagenome (GOLD analysis project Ga0247804, IMG submission 181142) | Plant litter microbial communities from Arlington Agricultural Research Station in Wisconsin, United States - UWRJ-L029-104C-1 | ecosystem: Environmental > Terrestrial > Plant litter >...
CATAATCATTAAAAGCACACTTATTCCTCTGGCAAAATCAATTGCCAAAACCCTCTTTTTTCTCTGAATTGTTTCCATAATTATGCGATAGTTTCAAATGCCGGAGACTCAATTACTTCTGTTGCGGGAACTCCAAATTCCTGAAAAGCAATTTTAGTTTCTACAGCGTAATGTTCAACTCCTGTAATTTCTTTAATGATGTATGAGTTTCTGTAACAAGCCATTCCTAAATCTGGTGTTACGAATCCGTGTGTGTGCAGTTCTGCGTTTTGTACAAAAACTTCGCTTGCATTATTGTCAATGGTATAATTTCTGTTGGTTGCAAAACGCCCTTTTTCATCCCACTGAATTCGGTTTGCAATTCCCTCTAAAAACTGAGGCATTTTATAACCGTAACCCGTTGCCAAAACCAGCGCATCAGTTTTATGACGGTATCTTTTGTCTTGTTCAACCTGATGCAGTTCCAGTTCAAAAGACTGATTGTCTTCATCATAAGTTCCTTTGGTGCAAGCGGCATTGGTCCTTAAATTCACATCAATCTCTGTAATTACTTTTTTGTTGTAAATAGTATCAAAAATCGCTGCAATTAAGTCTTTATTGATTCCTTTGTACAATAATTTCTGGTTTTTAAGCAAATCATCTCTTTTGTCTGAAGGCAGATTATAGAAATAATCTACATATTCCGGAGACGTCATTTCTAGCGTTAACTTGCTGTAATCCATCGGGAAAAATCGTGATGATCTTGTAATCCAGTTCAATTGATATCCGTAAACATCTATTTCCTGCAAGAGATCATTAAAGACTTCGGCTGCGCTTTGCCCGCTTCCTAAAACCGTAATCGATTTTTGCTTTTGCAAGGCCGCTTTATTCTGAATATAAGCTGAGGAATGAATGGCTTTTCCTTTTAAAGACTGACAAGATTTTGGGATATGTGGTGCTGTTCCGGTTCCTAAAACAATCTTTTTTGTTCTATAAATTGTTGCAACATCTGTTTTGGTACAAAGTGTATTTACAATATAAAGTTCCAGGTTTTCATCATATTCAATAGCGGATACTTCGGTATTAAAATAAATATTCGGTAACTTTTTAATTGCCCATTGACAATATTGGTTGTATTCATTTCGCAGTAACAAAAAGTTTTCGCGAATATAAAACGAATACATTTTGCCTTGTTGTTTGATATAATTCAAAAAACTAAACGGACTTGTAGGATCGGCCAAAGTCACTAAATCTGCCATAAACGGAATTTGTAACGTTGTGTCCTGCAGCAACATGCCGGGATGCCAGTTGAAAGAATCGTTTTTATCAAAAAACAATCCGTCGAGATTTTCAATTGGTGCTGTCAGGCAAGCCAGACTTAAATTGAATGGTCCTACTCCAACGGCTATGAAATCGTATATTTTATTTTGCATGGTATTTTAATTTATTAATGAATATTCATTTCCGTGAAACACGATCAAATCAATGACTTCTTCAATGTCTTTAGGGGTTGTTAACGGGTTTAGTAAAGTGAATTTCAGGAATACTTCGTTGTAGACTTTTGTGCTTGTGATAATAGCTTTTCCTTCGTTGAAAATTGCCTTACGAATGTAGCTGTTGATGCCGCAATACGAATTCCCGTTTCCGGTAAAAGGCGTATAACGAAACACAATCGCGCTGATTTCAGGTTTATGAATGATTTCGAAATCGTCTCTGTTTCTTAGTAAATCTGCTGTAAACTGCGCATTGGCAATCGCTTTTTCCATATAAGAACTCAAACCTTCCGTACCTATCATTCGTAAAGTAAACCACAATTTCAAGGCATCAAAGCGGCGTGTTGTCTGTATTGACTTTTTTACCATGTTCGGAATTCCTTCGTCTTCCTGTTCTTTAGAATTCAGATAATCAGCGTGGTATTTGATATAATCGACAAATGATTTATCTCTCATAAAAAATCCGCTTGAACTTACAGGCTGATAAAATGTTTTGTGATAATCAATGGTAACTGAATCTGATAATTCGATTCCGTTTAGTTTTTCTTTATGAATCTCGCTAATTAATAAACCGCCGCCGTAAGCTGCATCAACATGAAACCAAATCTCATTTTCATTGGCAACCGCAGCAATTTCTGCAAGCGGATCTATAGAACCAAAATCAGTTGTTCCTGCAGTTCCTACAATGGCAATCGGGATATTGCCCAGATCTTTTTGCTGCTGAATTACTTTTTTCAGTGCAATAACATTCATTTTAAAATCTGGATCGACAGCAACAGGAATAACAGCATTTTGCCCCAAACCTAACAAGCTCAGGTTTTTCTTTAAGCTAAAGTGACTCACTTCAGAACATAAAACCCTGAATTTTGAAGCTTCAGGAGGCAATCCTTCCATTTTTGGATCAATTCCGTAATGCGTTTTGATGTAATGATCTCTTGCTAAAAGCAACCCCATCATGTTCGATTGCGTTCCTCCGCTGGTAAAAATTCCGTCAGCATTTTCCGGATAACCCAGTTTATCAAGCGTCCATTCTACCAATTTTAATTCGATGAAAGTGGCTCCCGTACTCTGATCGTACGTATCCATTGAAGAATTTAATGACGATATAAAAGCCTCTGCAACCAGTGTTGGCGTAAGAATTGGACAATTAAGATGCGCTATATATTTAGGATTATGAAAATGAATACAATCATCCAAATAAATGTCTTTCAACTCATCTAAAACATAATTTAGGCTTTTACCTTTCTTGTTTTCTTCGAGATAAATGTTCTCGATTTTTTGCCTTATTGTAGAAATACTGGTTCCTGTAAAGGGAGTTTCTCTTTCTTTTAAATGATTTCCAATTGTTTTAATGGCCTTTTTCATGCTTTTCTTATAAATCCTGATCGATTTATTGTTGTTAGAAAATACATGTTTATCGTGCCCTTTGTCAATTACAGCTTCCTGCAGTATTGTGCCTAATTTTTCTTGTGCCTCCATTTGTGGTATTTATTTAGATTGATTCTAAAGAATAATTTTAGCAAATGTAGATTTGTACGAAAATTAAAGCAATACCATAAAAAAGTGAAAATCATTTATCTAAATGAGGTAGAGAATATACCTCATTTAGAGTAGGAAATAAATGATATTTTAGTTTAAAAACATACGAAAATTATGTTATTTTTTTCTCTAATGCATACAATATCAATTCAGAAGTAGTATGCCGGCCTGTCTTTTTCATAATATTTTTTCGGTGAGTCCTAAAAGTATGAATACTGATAAAAAGTTGCGACGCAATGTTTTTTCCATTGTTTCCCTGAGCAATTTGTTTGAGTATTTCGAATTCTCTCAGAGTAAGTTTTTCATCACTTTCGGCATTTGGCAAAGCAAATACATCAATAAGTGCGTTGAGTGTTTTGGGGCATAAATAACGTTCGCCATGTTGAATTTTATATAAGGCATCAAATATAGTTTGCTCTTCGCAATCTTTTGATATAAAGCCATTTATATTATCTTTTAAGAAGCTGTTTATGGTTTGTTTGTTCTTAAAATAAGAAAGGATTATGATCTTGCAATTTGGGTAGTTTGTTTTAATGATTTTCATATCATCATCATAAAACAAAAAAATATTATTTGGGTCAATAATCAGGCATTCTATATAATTTTTATCCAAACATTTAAACAGTTCTTCTCTTGAATTTACCACTTTTAAGTTAGGTGTTTTAACTAACTTTTTAAGTGTGTGCCGTAATCCAATTATGTGTAGGTTCTCAGAATCGGCAATCAGGAAATTTTTCATCACTATTTAGATTTGTTCTAAACAAAATTACTAATTAAATTGACTCAAAGAATAACTAAGTATAAAAAAATAGTTATTTTCTTATAATCGTTAGTGATAGCAAGAAAAGTTATTTTGACTATAAGAGTTTAAATACTATGTTTATCTGCTATTTGTTACGTATAATTTATACATAAAAAAAACGCCTCATTTTTAAATGAGACGCTTGAGATATTACGTAATAAATGTAATTACGCTTTAGCTTTCCTTTTTACCGTACAGCCTATTTCTTTCGTTTCAGTAACTGTTGGTTTTTGATTGTTTTTTAATGATGCAATAACCTCTTCAACATATTTTGTTTTTTCTGTTTTAGTGCCTTCGGGATCATTATCTATTGCTCCGGTATATTCTACAACAGTTCCTTTAGCCGTTTTAGATACTACAAAAAGATGCGGCGTATGTTTGGCGCCATATTGATCTGTAACAAGTTGACCTTTATCAAACAAATAAGGAAAGCCATATTTTTTCTCTTTGGCTAATTCCTGCATTTTGTCAAAAGTATCTGCTTTTGATGCTTCAGGATCATTTGGGTTAATGGCAATTACAGGATAACCCTGTGGCTTAAATTTGTTGTCAAGATCTATAATTCTTTGTTCGTAAGCTTTTGCGTACGGACATGTATTACAGGTAAATACAACAATAAAACCTTTTGCGTTTGGGTAACTTGCAAATGAAACCTCTTTGTTATCAACATTTTTAAGTTTAAAATCCGGTGCAGCTTGTCCGGCTTTAAGCGTTGGAGCCTGTGCCTGAGCAATAAAGGCACCAAAAAATAAGACAATCGTAATTAACTTTTTCATGATTTAGAGTTTTTTATATTCGGTAAGTAATTGTTCGTATGTAAGTTCACTTTCTAAGAATTTTCGTTTATCATTTTTAATAAACAAAGTTGCCGGAATACTACCTGACCATGAAGGATCTATTCTGTCGATATATTCCTGCGGATTGCTTTCATCTAATAAAAAAACCTCATTTTTGAGATTCTTCCTTTTTACAAAAGGCTCTACGGCTGATGTCAATTTCGATTTAAAATCTACACTTACCAATAATACATTCACTTTCTGCACTTTATACTCTGCCCCTAGTTTCTCGAAGTTGGGTAATTCTTTAATGCATGGTGCACACCACGTAGCCCAGAAATTGACAACATAGGTACTGTCTTTTCCTTTTTTAATTCTTTCCTGCAGCTGATCTATATTTAACAGCTTTACTTTCTGACTTTGAGCCGTTAATGAAAATGCCAGAAATACAAAAATAAAAATTTTAAAAGCTTTCAATTCTTTCATACAACAAATGGTATTTGCCTTTTACAGGATAATTGTTATTACAAATATAAAACTAATGAAATTTTACGGTTGTAAATTATTGTTAATAAACAATCCTGAGATTAAAATTCACATCAAACTTGAGATTGTCTATTTCAAACCTGAATTTGCCAGTTTGACTAAAATTTGAATATGAAATCGATAGCCATTGCCGCAAATTTGTCCTGTTTAACAACTTAAAAATTAAAATCATGAATACAAAAACAACAAAAATTATTTATTGGACAGGTGTTATTTTAACTTCTTTATGGTTTGGTGCCAGCGGATTTTTTGAACTTACCAACAACAAAATTGTATGGAAAATTACACAGCAACTCGGCTATCCGTCGCACTTTATTTACCTGCTTGGTGTAATGAAAGTTTCTGGCGTTATCACATTATTAATTCCAAATAAATTAATTCGTTTGAAAGAATGGGTCTTTGCCGGAATCTTTTTTGATATCATTTTTGCTTTCTTTTCAAAACTGGCTGTATTAGGATTTTCGGCAACCATAGATGCTATAATTGCTTTTATAATGGTAAGTGTTACTTATATTATGTTTAGAAAATTATACACTGCAACTTATACATCAGCAGTTTCAGAAAATTAATTACTACTTAATCTTGTCTTTTATAATCTCAAATGCGCTAAGTTTTTCTTATCGCATTTATTGTTTTAAATAATATTCTCCAAGTTGGTTGTTTTAAAATGAGCTTTATAACATATAAAATTGAGCTTTTCAACAAAGTAACGACTTTTGTTTCAGGCGTAAATTTGTAATGAATTTAAAACACAACTACAATGAACAAAATATGGTTTATTACAGGAAGCTCTCGCGGATTAGGACGTAATCTTACAGAAGCAGTATTAGAAAGTGGCGACAAAGTTGTAGCAACAGCCCGCGATATCAATCAGTTAAATGATTTAAAAAATCGTTTTAAGGATCAGATTCTTCCACTTGCATTAGATGTTACCAATTTCGCGCAGGTTCATAATGCTGTTATTGAAGCTGTTGAGCATTTTGGCCGCATTGATGTATTGGTGAACAATGCCGGATTCGGAATCATTGGTGCTGCAGAAGCATACACAAACGAGCATGTTCGCAGTCAGTTAGAAACCAATTTATATGCCCCAATCGAAATTACACGCGCTGTATTGCCTTATATGCGCAAGCAAGGTTCCGGTCGTATTTTGCAAATTAGTTCTATTGGAGGACGCGTTGGAAATCCGGGTTTAACCATGTACCAGGCGGCAAAATTTGGTTTAAGCGGCTTTACAGAGGCATTGGCAAAAGAAGTTGCTCCGCTTGGCATATTCGTAACAAGTGTTGAACCAGGCGGTTTCCGTACCGATTGGGCGGGCGCATCGATGACGTATGCTGAAGATATTGAAGGCTATGAAACCGTTAAACAGCGAACAGATTTCTTTAAAGGCGGAAATTTTGTTCCGGTTGGAGATCCTGAAAAAGCAGCTAAAGTAATGGTCGAGTTGGCTTCTCATCCAAATCCGCCTATTCATCTTGTTTTGGGCAGCGAGGCCATTGGTATCCTAAAAGATGCCGACCAAAAACGACAAGACGAAATGGAAAAATGGCTCAACATTAGTCTGTCTACAGATCATGATGATTCCGGTAACTTTTTAGATACTGCTCAGGGTAAATGGTATACAGGCAAAAAATAAGTATAACGGCAATATCTAAATCAATTTTAATTTCAAAAATCAATTTCAAACAGTACCATACAAGACTTTATTTGGTGCTGTTTGTTTTTTCATAAATTTGTAACATGAATGATTCAAAAATAAACCAGAAAACCTCTCCTATTGCCTATTCCTGCTATTATACGCAAAATCGGGAAGGCGAGCAATTTGCGGCAGAACATGTTTTGAGCTTTCAGATTTCTGGGGAACTTACCTTAAACAACGGAATGAAAGAATATGTCTTTAAACCGGGTGATTTTCGATTTATCAAAAGAAATCAACTGATTAAGTTCATCAAACAGCCTGATCCTAATACGGCTTTTCAGTCTATTTCTATATATCTGAATCAAAGCGCATTGAGAGATTACTCCATTCAATTTAATTCTAAAACTAACGTAATTAAAAGTTCCTTAACAGAGTCTGTTTTTCAATTAAAGGAAGTGCCGTTGCTTAAAAGCTTTATGAATTCGCTAATTCCGTATATCAATGAAGATCAATTAATTAATGAAGAACTTCAAACCTTAAAAGTAAATGAAGCGATTACCGTTTTATTGCAGTGTCAACCTGAATTAAAAGACATTTTATTCGATTTTAACGAGCCCGGAAAAATAGATCTGGAAGCTTTTATGAAAAAGAATTTCCATTTTAATGTACAATTAGATCGGTTTGCTTATTTAACCGGCAGAAGCTTAGCCACTTTTAAAAGAGATTTTAAACGTATTTTTGATAATTCACCAAGCCGATGGCTGCTCCAAAAAAGATTACAGGAGGCTTATTATCAAATTAAGGAAAAAGGAAAATCACCGTCTGAAGTTTATCTTGAAGTTGGTTTTGAAGATCTCTCGCACTTTTCTTTTGCCTTCAAGAAACAATACGGACTTTCGCCTTCGAAAGTTTTTACCCTTTAAAATGGCCTATTCAATTGCTAATCCGGACAGTTGACGCTTTTTCACTTATAAATAGGCCTAAGTGTTTCTAACTTTGAGACAATTAATCGATTTAAAATAAAATCATGAAAAATACTGTCTTTCTTATTATCGCAATTGTGCTCTCTGCACTCTTTTTTCTAAATTGTTTTATGTTTTCTGAATTGAACTATCAATAAAAAAAGAAGTCAAAACCGAATTAAAAACAACAACAAATTAAGTTTATAAAATAAAAAAGTAATTATTGCAACAATGTTGCGAATGTCAATTTATAGAGTCTAAAATATTGATAATCAAAATTTTGTTTAGATATCAGAAGGTTATAAAACTTTACTTTATCTTAAAAACAAGGCAATTTATGATTATTAAACCCAATAAAATTAATGCAATCAATTGGCAATTAATAGATTTGACAAAAATTATATAACTGAAAAAAGCTGCGTAACCAAAAAAGCTGATTTAAATTAATAAATCAGCTTTCGTTAAATATATTATCTATCTGTTTTCTAACCAACTCAAAAAAGCAGTAGCTTTCTCTTTCCCAACCAATAACTTTTCTTCTGTGGGAATGGTTAATTTGATGATTAGTTTGCGTGAAAAGTAATGTTCAGCTTCTCTAATAGCCAAAAAGTTAACCAGATATTGCCTGTTGATCCTGAAGAATTGTGTAGGCGATAATAGTTTATGAATTTCATCCAGCGATTGTGTTACCTGATATTCAGATTTGTCAAAAGACATAATTGTTGGCGTATCATTTTTGATAAAAAAAAATGCAATATTCTCTGTTAGAACAGTTTGATATTTATTGTTTTTGAAAACCAAAAAACTGCTTTTGCCTTTATTTTCTCCCGTTCTGGTTAATAAATAATCAAAATCGGGCATTATTTTTTTATTTCTTTGAAAGAAGTTTTTCAACTCACCTGCTTTTTTAATGGCCTGTGCAATGCTTTCCCTGGAAAAAGGCTTCAATACATAATCGATTCCGTTTGATTTAAATGCTTCGATTGCATAATCATCAAAGGCCGTGCAAAATATTACAGGCGAAAGGACCTCAACATTTTTAAAAATTTCAAAGCATACCCCATCTGCAAGCTGAATATCCATAAAGATAAGATCTGGCTGATCATTTTCTAAAAGATAACTAACTGCTCCGTCTATACTTTGAATATACGACAAAATTTGAGCATCAGGCCTGATACTCAAAATAAGCTGGCCAAGTGCTTTGGCCGTTTTTACTTCATCTTCAATTATTATGATAGTCATAAATCAGTGGTATTTTTACTTTAAAAATTGTTTCGGTTTTATCAATTTCAATTTCCCGGTGAACCAAATGCATAAATCTCTGGTTGATATTATCCAATCCTACTCCGGTAGACAATACGCCTCTTTTAAGCTGAATTTGGTTTTCTATTATCAGAAAATTATCCTCTGTGTATAAATTGATATGCAAAGGTTTATCGAGTGAAACAACATTGTGTTTGATACAGTTTTCAATCAAAAGCTGCAAGGTAAATGGCGGAATTGCAGCATCATATTGTTTTTGATCTATGTTATTATTCAAAACAAACCCGTCTTCAAAACGGGCTTTTAGCAAATAAACATAAGAATCTAAAATCTGAAGTTCTTCTCGAAGTGATATCAAGTCTAACTTTCGGCTTTCCAGCGTAAAACGATAAAAATCAGATAGTTTTAAAATAAAATCAGAACTATTAGGATCCTGAATTTCTACCATTGATTTTAATGTGTTTAAACTGTTGAACAAGAAATGCGGATTTACCTGTTGTTTCAAAAGTTCGTATTGTGCGCCCAGATTGACAGCTTTGGTACGCTCCAATTCTACTCCCATTTGTTGGGTTTGATAATTTTGAAAGAGCAAATGCAGAAACATGTACACAATCAAATTAATTAAAACACCTCGTAATTCAAACATAATTGGCGCATCCATTTTAGAAATCTGAAACAGTTCCTGATGTCCAATTACCAGCAAAATCATTACCAAAATTCCCATAATAACACTTAAAAGCAGTTTCCAGTTAAACAAACTTTTATTGGTACGCTGTACAGAAAATTTAGGTAAACTATAAATGTTATAATACCATATAAAAATAGAAAATAGCAAGGTAATCGAAGCGTTAATTATGATATCTCCCAGGGTAGAATCTGCGTCAAATAATTTGGGAATTGAAGCAAGAATTGCAAGTGCTATAGAACTTCCCCAAATGACCTTTTTGGAAACCTGAAATCGTTTTATTTTTTCCATAAATTTTAGACTTTTTTCATCTTCCCTGGTCAAAGATAAGTTATTTTTAGAGCTCATTTATACCTAAAAAAAGAATTTCTATTTTTTGATGATAATAAAATTCAAGCAAAAAATATATTTAATAAAAACTTTAAATATTTATAACATAACTTCTGGTTATAAATTAGTTATAAATATAAAAAATATGCAACTGCCATTTCGTCATAATCAAAAAAAGCTATTTTAACTTGTTTTTTTACTTTAAAAATGGCGCTTTTGTCATTTCAAATAAATCTTATACTTTATTGAATTTTAAAGTATGCGTTTTTATCAAAATAAATTATTCTCTCCTCCTTTTGAATGGATTTTATGTAAAAATAAATTTTCAATAAAAGTGAACCTGATAATTGGCATTTAAATACATATATAACCACATAAAAAGTAATTTAAAACAGTAAATTAGTTTACTAATAAACAATCTTTTATCAAATAATGAAAGGTAAATTTATTTTATTAATTTCAATACTACAAGTTACTGATATTAAATACATTGATACAAATAACATATCTAAATACTTTAAGATAAAAATTAATTTATTTTTCATAAAAAAGCCTCAATTACGAGACTTTTTAAATAAATTTAAACAAACATTTTTTATAGGGATTGTTGTTGCAAAATCACCTTGTTTACGCCCAAAATTTGTCCCGTTTTCATGTCCTGTACAAAACCAATAATTTCAAACTCTTTTAAGTCAATTTTTTTGGATAAATGAATGGAAGTTTTTCCTTTTTTGGCTTTGCTTAAATCTACCGAATGCAACTGATGAACAATCTGAAAATGCGACAAAACACGGTTTGCGTTCTCCCCTCTTTTGACATTGCTTTTTGCCTGTTTTTGAACAATTGCAATATTCAAACAGCTATTTTTTAAAGCTCCGTAAATAGTAAAATTTACGTTAACATTATTTTCATTTTGTTCAGCTTCTAAAGATAGTTTCGCAACGGCGGGTTTAACAAGTGCTGATTTGATTGCATTTCGCACAATCGTTTCCTGCGAAGCAATTTATTCTGCTTTTCCGTTCACGATTACCTGTGGCGTATAGATTGGTTCTTTGCCCAAAAATGTGGCATAATCGTATTGTCTTTTGGTAAAAGCAGGATTACTAAATACATCTTTCCAGCCTTGCCTGTCCCAATAATCAACATGATAGGCTAAAACATATACATTTTGATTCTTGTATTCTTTTTGAATTTTTCCCATCAATTCATCTGCCGGCGGGCAGCTTGAACAGCTTTCAGAAGTGTATAATTCTAAAAGTGCAAAACCTTCCGTATTTTTCTGAGAGTTATTTTGTGCAAAAGCATTAGCTTCTATTTGCAACATTAGTGCAATAAAGAATATTGGTATTAATTTTATTGTTTTCATAATGATGTTTTTTAGCATTTCCTGCAAGGTTTCAAAACCCTGCAGGAGTGAGCTGAGTGTTACAAAATAGTAGTTTCAACATTAATATTGCCCCTGGTTGCTTTAGAATACGGACAAGTTTGGTGTGCTTCATCAGTAATTTTTTGGGCTGTTTCAGGATCTAAACCCGGAAGACTTACATTAAGGCGAGCCTGCAAAAAGTAATCACCATCTGTATTGCATAAATCTACCTCAGCATCAACCGCTGTATCAGCAGGAAGTTTAATATTTAGTTTTGACGCTGCGATTCCCATTGCGCCAATAAAGCAAGCCGACCATCCTGCAGCAAAAAGCTGTTCCGGATTTGTTCCCGGGCGTGATGATCCCGGAGAACTTAATTTTACGTTCAACTGATCATCTGAACTTTGTGATACTCCTTCTCTTCCACCTGTGGTGTGGGTTTTTCCTGTATATAAAACTTTTGTTTCCATGATTTTAATTTTAGATTATTTGATTTTTAGATTATTTGATTGTAATCGACATTTACTTTAGTTGATCCACATCTATAATGGCCCGAGCAAAAGCTTTCGGATCTTCTTGTGGTACATTGTGCCCAATTCCTTTTAAGATTCTGTGGTTGTATTTTCCGGTGAACTTACTGGCGTACGCTTTTCCATCTGCGTTCGCACCGTCGAAGTCACTTGCTATGGTAATCGTTGGCACTTTAATTTCAGGCCTTGCAGCCAGTTTTTTCTCTAGCGAATCATATTTAGCTTCTCCTGGTTCAAGCGATTGCCTCCATCTGTAATTGTGAATTACTATCGCCACATGATCCGGATTATCAAAAGATTGTGCAGTTTTGTCGTAAGTTGCTTTATCGAAATTCCATAATGGCGATGCTATTTTCCAGATCTGTTTGTTGAATTCATAAGTGTTTTGAGTATAACCCAATTTTCCTCTTTCTGTCGCAAAATAATACTGATACCACCATCCTAACTCCGCTGTTGGAGGCAATGGTTTTAAGTTCGCCTCAAGATTTACTACCAAATAACCACTGACAGATACTAATCCTGTTAAACGTTCCGGCCAAAGTGCCGCCATAACAACCGCTGTTCTGGCTCCCCAATCGAAACCGCCAATAATGGCTTTTTCAATTTTTAATGCATCCATCAAAGCAATGATGTCACTTGCTAATGCTGCCTGCTGACCATTTCTGAAAGTATCTTTAGAAAGAAACGTCGTTGTTCCTGATCCTCTCAAATAAGGGGTAATAACCCTAAAGCCTTCTGCAACCAATATTGGCACCACTTCATTGTAACTATGAATGTCGTAAGGCCAGCCATGAAGCAGGATTACAGGTTTTCCAGTTGCCGGTCCGGCTTCGGTATAACCAACATTTAAAAGTCCGGCATTAACTTGTTTTAACATTCCAAGAGAGCTTTGGGTTGATTTTTGCGCTGATTGTGCATGAATTGAAGTCAGTGTAAAAAAAAGAACTGCAATTAAAACAATTTTAGAAATATCCATCTGGCTAAAATTCTTGTATTGTTGTATTGTTTTCATGATTATTATTTTTAATAGTTTGATTATTAGTTAATTTCTTTGTCAAAGGTATCCTGACAACGATTCTTTTACAATCTGAAAATAGTTTAGGCGGACAAAGGAAAGACTGAAACGGACAGACATAAAGCTGAATTATTTCTTCAGTACAAGAATGGGTTTGCCTTTCTCTACAATGTAAGTGGCCAACTCTGAAGCCTTTGCATTTGTATTATTCTTAGCAGAGTGAATCTGCCCGGCCGGAATAAAAAGTACTTCTCCAGCTTTTAACGTTACAGGCATTTGATCTTCGATTTGATATTCTAATGAACCTTCCAAAACATAAATAACTTCTTCTCCGGGATGAGAATGCTTCTCAAAAGCCGTATGAGGCTCAAAATCGATGCGATATTGAACAGTTTCGTGTCCGGCGACACTTATGTCGTGTTTTTGCAAATCGGTTCGTGTAATGCCTGATTTTTGCGCTGAAGCATTGTTTGAAATCATCAATGCGATAAAACTAAGTGCTGCAATAGTATATAAACGGAATTTTTTATTTGTTTTCATAGTTGTTTGATTTTAATTACTGTTGTTGATATTTATGTTGAGTTTGATTTTTCCAGTCTTTAATTTATTTTCTAAGTGTTTTAATTTCCATTGTTTTGATTTTAAATTATGTTTATCAGTTAATTTCTTCGTCAAAAGTATAATGGTAATATCCCTGT
>Ga0247804_10000931_pt1 | contig 13608 bp, 22 predicted proteins | sample UWRJL029104C1_FD_181142 | JGI IMG/M metagenome (GOLD analysis project Ga0247804, IMG submission 181142) | Plant litter microbial communities from Arlington Agricultural Research Station in Wisconsin, United States - UWRJ-L029-104C-1 | ecosystem: Environmental > Terrestrial > Plant litter >...
GTTTAATTATAATTAACCTATCTAAATCTTCGGATTATTTTCACCACACCAAATTTGCAAGCTAGTAGGTGGTACGGTGCTTTTGGAACTTTACTCTTCCGGAAATACTATGTATCCCTCCAGTTCTTGAACACTTTCTGTCCTTTACGTACTTTCCGGCAGTGTGATGATTGAAGCTGCTTCTTCACTGGTAAGATAGATTTTTTGCACGCCCGCTCCACAAGGCTTATTGGTCCCGCAATCCGTGTTGATCCGTCGGTTCAAGCACAAGTTGGGTGAAACATTACAGATATTGAAAGTCGAATCTCTGGCATATTTCCTCGGAATTACATTTGTCTACTGTTCCTTTCAGGAGTCAAGAGAAAGTATAATCGCAAAACTCCGTGAAAAAGCCAACATAAGTTGCAAAATGCTTCCAGAAGGAGAGATACTTCCTCAAAGTATTTTGATGACTAGGAGTTCTTTCCCTACGCCTGCCTGCAATCTTAAAATCAGCTTCCCTTCACCTCAGTCTCAAAGGAATAATTCCGTGTAAGAAATTTACCCTATGAGACTCATTCGAAGCATTCAAATCATTCAAATATGAATCTCCCACCAAAATTAAGCGCTCAAGAAGCTGCTACACTAGGAAACAAGCTCATTCTATCTCAGTAAGTAAAAGCAAGATTTATATCATCTCAAACATATTTCCTGCGCTATGATCACAAAGATCTAATAAGTTCTTTTTATCGCAGCCAGGCAATCTACAATCATGAACGTAAAACTGCCGAAGCTCAATCTGAGGCATTATTTGGAAGTTGGAATACGCTCTACAAAATTGTCGCTCCATTCTCCTCAAGGACGTGGATCGATCAAGCACTTGCAACCGCCCTTCGATCTCATGGGATTGATCCACACCCAACAAAATGGAAGGGACATACCTTTCGGTCAATTCCAAACGACGATGACGTTCGAACCTGTGGTACTGTCACTACCGTGCGTTATCAGATAGAGAGTTGCGCAGTGATGGTTTGTCAATCCCAATCCCAAGATTATGTATGATGCTATGCCTGTCAGAATTTGAGACCTTTGGCTGCAAGTAATTCAGCCCAGCTGTCTCAGCAGCTGCAAGCACAAGCAAACTCTGGTTCAACATTTGCTTGGTTACGAATTCTAGTTATCTCTGAGATGAAATTACAAGTAGCTTACTCAGTGCCATAGGTTGAAGCAGCTCAACGCGTCTATGACATACATAAGGGGATCAATCGAGTACCAATATCAGAATTAATATTCTATGGTGCTAGAAAGGAGGAATTTGTACCAAGGATCATGATACAGCACACGATTACGAACAGAGAAACAAATGAGTTTATTGAGCGAACTATTGATAGTCAAGGGATACAATTTGCGATTGACGGTGGTGCCATGGTAAGCGAACCGAAGCTCTTGAATTCAATTGGATTTCCTTGATGAACCCAGAGAAGCTAACTCACAAATCCCCGAATTTAGCAAGTTTTTCCTGATAGTGAATGGTTTCCACTCTTACTTGGTTCTGTCAGTACTATCCTCGTAGTTCCTGAAGGAAGAAGATTGAGATATATTGATTCATGCGTATTCGAAATTATGCTTACGAAGAACTTTATAGGACAATGGACGAGCCGCCCAGCAAATGGCTAACGCACATCCGGCAACATTCCAGGGAGCCACGGTTACAGAGATTGAAATCGTGAGTCTGGCCCCTTCGTAGGAAGTCAAGTATTGATACGTTGAAGGTCAAGAACGATAGAGGCGTCTTTCATCTCATACTGTTTATTGGAAAGCCATAAAAGCGAGAAAATGAGCTCTCTTGTCACAGCCTCGCTTTGAAAAAGGGAGACAACATGTAGTGCTACATATACATCTGGGTTGAAAAAGCTACCGACGCGAACTCTTTCCTTTCTTCGCACTCTATTGATCATTTTATAATACGTTTTCCATAATGACTATCCTGCAAGTTGTTTGTAGCTCAAAACTTAGCCTGGCAGCTACTTCGCAAGTTGGGATAAATGGAGCATACGCACTCGCTGTTGCTGCGGATAACGAGCGTCATTTGTACTGACCTACAAACCATGCGCCAGCACTTGAACAAGGGAAGAGAGCCGCATATCCAAGCACTGCTACACCCTTGGTCGTTATAAATACAAGTAAACAAAATTTAGCGATTGAAATGCACAAAAATATTAGTTTGGGAATGTTCATTTCACTTAAGGTGTATAATGGTATAAGCGCCATTCGGTAATATCTCAAAAGCCATGCCGCTAATATTGTACAAGTCTTCTGAGCAATCAAGACCAAGGTCTTCCATTCGCATCCAAATCACTATGCCCTCCGGTTTCCCAACTAGATGAGGTTTGGCTTTGGTTCCTCCCGAAATCTAAATGTGGCGGCATGCTCGAGCCATCGGGTTTTGGGAGGATGTCCCTTGGCTTTACGTTCTCAATATGATTCGATCTACTGATAAGATCATCATCATCTTCATCAATCATGATTATTTCCTCAACGCTAGGCTCTACAACCTCTCTAACCACCGCATTGACTAGTTCCTTTCTGTCGGTACTTCGTACATAGGCAAGATAGTATGGTGTACCATCTATAACACCATGTTTCTCGAATATTTGTTTAAGATCATGGATCTCACTAATGCGATCGCTAAAAGACACAGTATCAGTCGTGCTATGTAACATGAATCACTATAGGTGTGTTCGATCTTTAACGAAATGGACTTCTTCATCACTTACTCATTGTATTCCCGCCACACGCTGTGCTCGAAGTCGTAGATATAGATCCTAGTTGGCGCTTAGCCAAATGAAGAGATTATACACATTCAAATTGCACTTACCAGTAGTGACCAGATCCTGACTCGCCACGATGTATAAAAACTGTCTGCAGCCTATATTCATGTTTGGTCATGTCGGTGAATTGTTCTCTGAGTCTCTGCTTGATCGTTGTAATTTCCATGTCCAGTGATGCAAGTTCAGATTGAATTTGAGGAATTCGTTCATCGAGAGCCTATGATGAGAATCAGTACTATCCACCTCAAGGCGAACCTGCAAAAAGGACTCAAACAACTTACATCGGGTAGATCTGGCGGGATATCAAGGCCATCTACACCTTCAGCTTCTAGCTCCTGCAGCGTACTCACAAATTCCTTAGTAGCTACTAGTGCCTCATTAACAGACAGTTTCTGGGCTCCGAGAGTTGCTTGTCTTTTTTCCAGATCCCGAAGTCGAGCTTTCCATTTCCATGCCTCTTCACGGCGACGAAGCAGAACGTCATCATCAGAATCCATATACCTGTCCATATACAAGGTTTCGGGAAATGTGACAGCATTCATGTTCTTCCACGGCCTCTTCCTAAATGGAGCGTTAGAATTTGTTTTAATCAGTGTAGCATGAACGAATGCTTACTTGATATTATCGAAGGCGGTCCGTTGTATGTGCATTTGTAGGATGGGCGGCAATTTGGCGATGGAAGAGTACTGTCGAGTCTGCATATTTTCAACTTCTACCATTTGCATATCGAATGTAACATCTAGTGCGGCATATATGTCCCGAGGTCCGACTGGGTCGGGGTAAATAATTAGGTTCGCCCACGACTCGACCTTCTTCTCTAGTGTCTGAGACTTCTGTGTGTAGGTCGCGTTTGCGCCATAGAATGTATCTCTGATCAGGTCGATTTGCTCACCAGTGCCCTCCTCAATGCTCTCTGCCTTTATAGCACATTGCAACCGGAAAACAACATTTCCAACCACCTCTGTCACATCTTGCTGTGCTCCGAAAGCCCAAAGATCTTGGTCTGGTTTATTGCGCGGCGGTACTGGAGGTGGGTTTTCTGGTTCCGGTGGGGTTTTGTCTTTAGAATCAACAGTCTCACCATTGATCATAATGATATCATCCTCAACATTGAGGTTTTCCGCTGTGTCAGCTCGATCTATGATATTTTTCCCGTCTTCGAAGGGATTATCAGATAAACTTGGCTCTTCATTTGCAACTTCGGTATCAATGAGAGTAGACTCGCTGCTGTCATCACCAAAGCCTGAATCTTTATCATTGGGTGGGTCTACCATTTCGATGTCGTCCTCAAGAGGCGGAGTAGGAGTAGGTGAGATCAACTGCCGTGGGTGTGGTCCATAGATAACCGCATTTGTATTCGGATTTTCTGGGCTGTAAATAGGTATATTTTGCTTGAGATGCTCTAGAGAGGGAGGTCCGTTTGGACTAGTCACAGAATCCCTCCTATACTGAGCCACTTTCTGATCACTCAGAAGGGTTAGATTGGCAAGCTCAGTTGTCGGTCGCACTGATGAGGTCGGGGAAGTCTTTAATTGCTCGAAAAGATTCTTCAGACCATACACAACTATACAAGATCAGCCGCGATAAATCAATAAGCCAAGTCTTCATAACTAACATTTTTGGGCATTTTGGATCTCGCTCCTCGCAATTTTTCTGCCACCAACCTGCTTCTTGTCGATATCACTTTGAATTGTTGCACTATTGAGGTCCATACGGTAGTCGTCGATATTCGCAACGACATCCCTGATGGACTTTATTGTATAGTAAAACTGAAGGATACTGTTGAGGTAACATGTATTGCCAATATTGTCTAGCCCAACTGGTTCACTCGCCACTGTATCCTATGGTCAGTGCTTGCATTTTGCTAAGGATCGATTGCGGAAGAAGTTGAGAATGAAGAATAAAAAGATGATATAACTTACAGGTTCGTGTTCCTCCTGGAACCAAAGAAGGATCTATATGGGACAGAAGAAACTTGCTTTTGCGATCCATAGCTATGGTGTATACAGCGCCGATATTAACACTCCCTCCATGGACATAGTATTGCCAGACAAGCTGGTCCGGTGCGTTTCGATTAGTGATTTCCAGAGTTCGGTACGCGCTGTCAACATCGGTGCGAAAAAGGTTGTTCCCAAAAGCCATTTCAAAGGCAGCTTTCAACAGCTCGGTCTACATAGCTTATATTAGTAAAGTGAGTTTTACAATCACTACCCCCGAAACCAAAGGAACTTACTTGTCCATTCAGGTCGTTTTCTTTTCCCTTTTCCTTCCCTATCAGTAGAAGCGCATAAGGTACCTTCTTCTTCTGCTCATCCGCTGCTTCACTAGATACCAAGACTGCTACTGCTAGAACTGTACAAAATCGAGTTCAGCATCCACCGTAGTAATAGAGTAGAGGAGAACAATATAACGAAAGGTCAATTACATACCAGAGTCGAACGGAGTGGTCGCATCCACACCGGGTAGTAGCTCAAGAGCCTCCTCATATGTCATGGATTTGTCCATGGCAACAAGCTCGATCTTTTTGCTGTTTCTCGCTTTCCCGATTATTCGCAAGTTTTCTCTTGCTTGATCTGCCTGCCGAGGAGATGACTGAACTCTCGAATTAAACAAGCCGATAATATGACTGCAGTTGAGCACGTCAGTAGTTGTAAACCAAACTTATAAATTGGCATGACTGTGAAAGGACTGGACTCACTCATCTGTCGTTTGAGTATCTGCATCCAGCACAAAGTATTTGTATGCCGCTTCGATCTCCGTCAAACGTAGCTCGCCGGTCGATGTAGCAATGGAGAATTTCGTCTCCAAATCAGAGCTCGGGCGGCCAGTTGCAATACCGTAAAGGCAATCCAAATAATAGGGACTGTTAAGAGGATCGCACTCGCGTTGTCGGTCATAAGCCCACGCAATGAATTCGTCCGTAAAATCGTCCAGTGCTCCCAGACTTGCGTAGTACGGGTGTTCGATAGACTGAGTAAGATCTACCGTCCTATTTCGTTGGCGATAGCCGTGATATCCAAGACTGCTTTCTATCTGTTTAAGTGCTGGAAGAGGAGCATAAAATACGTGGTAATTGGCTCGCGTTCTATCAACTTCTGGTCTGTTTGCAATCAGTTGCTTCAATTCACATTTCACATCGTCAATGAAGCCTCTATTTTTGTCCGTTATTATTGGGAGTTGCCAGAAATAATCAACTGCCCCCTTTAGATTGTTAGTTGTGTTCTAGCATATTTTGTTGGTGTTGGGGAAAAAATATTCATCTCAGGAAGGCGCTATCAGAGGTGAATGAAGGTATATCTGAACAAAGACAAAGACGAACGATCAGAAACTTACATCTTCTTTTTCTTCCCTTACAACAGTAAACCCTAGGTAGTAGAATAGATCGTCGCATTCATTGGCAAAGGCAAGATAATACTTTTTGTTTCGTTTCGCGATCTTTTTTCTATCACCTGCATCTGTTTCCGTTTTTGCGTCTTCGAGATACTGCTTCAAGTTGGAAAAGACGTGGATAGGCGTCAGTGGAGGCAGGCCGGCATATCTCTCGGGTTCCTCAGCTATGATATTCCTCCATCTTTGATTGAGGACTGTAGCATTGTCGAATTTGCGCAGCAATTCAGTATCAAGGCGTGGTGGGAATATATGTATTTTGACAATCAAAGGGCACCTCGGTCCAGAACACGCAAACCAGTATTCTGCATCGTTGCTCTCCTTCGGACGCTCTACTGGTTCCAAATAGCGCAAGTGGTGGAGGGGATTTGCCTCATCCACAAGACTACACGGCACCTGGCCCTCTCTCACAGCCCAGAAATCTACCGTTATGTGGAAATGCCATCTGCAATTCTGACAGTATGTTGCCACTACATACTTGGTTGTTTCGTCGGGTGCCTGAGATATGCTGGTGGGAGCGTCCGTCTGTTCATCCTTGATAACCAGAAAATGTTTACAGTCTCCCACTGTCCTTCGTGGCGTCAAAGATTCCCCTATGAATCGTGGAGCAGGATCCTTCAATAGATGGTATCCGCCTTTCCTTTCTGGGTTATAGTGGTTCAAGTCGTCTATTAATCGCGGAGCAGTTTTCCCTGTTGTTCCCTTTTGTTAGTCCTCAAATTTCATCATATCGAAAGGAGAGAGAATGAGATTTTAGCTAACCTGGCCCTGAGGGCTGCTTATGGGTTCGCATTGCACTTCGCGCGCCAGCAAACCAACCCGTCAAGTCAGGCTACACCGTACAGTGCTCCTCTTAGAGAAGACTGATCAGCCGCCAATTTATGGTTACGAAATGGGTCTGATTACCCAGTACACCATATGATGTGCGTCCCTTACTTATAATATAATATGTTGACAAGGAGACGATCCGCTTGTCATAATACAGTAGGTAGGCTGGCACCCGTCGCGTTCATTCGGCTCCTGATACGCCGCAATAAGACTATAGTACAAAGACTAAATCGGCTTCAGAACAGAATGGATGATAGATATTGCGAACATGCTTTTCTGAGTTTCTCCACCAAAATTGCAACATGTACACACCTTTAGACGTTGCTATTCTTTAATCTCATCATAAGCCTAAGGTATAGTCGGTCGTGACAGTGGTCCGGAAAAACTGTTTTCCCGTTTCCGAACGGAACGACAGCTTTCTGGAGGTTCCTCGACGACATTGATACAGTACCATATTTCACGTCTTCTCGACACACACTAGTCAACATGGCAGGAGGGGATGAAAACTACCACCCGAAGGATGCCATAAAGCCTGCTATCGGCGGCACATTGGTGACTGGGGCTGCAGGATTTGCTGTCTCTGCGATTCAGAACACTTTAACCAAACAGAATGTTACACCTTGGTCTGTCTTCACAAGGTCCGGCAGCACTATTGCAGTCTTTGGTGAGTCAACAAATCGGGCAGTAATAAATGTTATTACATCTGACATGAAATAGCTGCGATGGGAGGATCATATGAGTTTGTCAGATACGCAACGGCCAACCTACGAGAAAAGGACGATAGCCTGAATACTGCGCTAGGAGGTTTCGTCGCCGGCAATATTCTGGGTCTTCGATGTAGGTTAAACATAGAAGGCTTAAAGATGCCATACCTTGACTAATCTTCTACTAGTCGGTACAACTCCAGCAGTACTTGGATTTGGTGCTATGACCGCAATTGTTATGGGCGCATATGACTATGGAGGAGGTGCACTGACCGGCTACAAGAAGGACCGCGATGTGGATGAGTTCGAACGAAAAGAACAACTGAGAAAGAACAGACGACGACCTATTGAGGAGACTATTCAAGAATTGGGAGAAGGGAGAGGTAAAAAGATCTGAATGCTAGAGAAACATTCAACTAATCATGTTTCGCAGGAATCTACGCGCCAGGGTATGATGAGAGAAGAAGAGAGCGGCTAAAGGAGAAGTACGGTTTGGACGTACCTGCAAAATCATAGTGGCCTTTTTCAATGTTTGGGGTTTCAGGGTTACGCGACTGTACATATGCGACTTTGTTTTTGTAACAATGCAAGAATTGAACTTGGAAAATCATACTTAGGGCTAGCAATGGGCTTTCAAGCTTGTGTTTCTCTGTAGAATTGAATTTCGCAAATTTTACACTGGAAGTTATCGGAGTGGCCAGTAAGTGTTTACTAAAGGCTTAGTGTTTCGATATGTTTAAAATTGTGGCAGATCCAGCTTCCGCACAGAGTTATTAGGCCAACAGGTATCGTTGGGGTATCCTATTTGGTCGGAGTCGTTTATATTCAAGCTCGGCCATCGGAAGTGTTCAATTTGTCTTGGAACATGAAGCTTTATTGGTCTAGTAACTCAGAATCTTTATCTTTCACCAGAAATAATAAACCCCCACAACATTGCAATAAAGAAATGATACCACCACACCCCGTGTTCCTCTGCTATGTCCATGACTAGACAGATAGAGATGGTTCAGTTACCTAAGTTTCCAGGACACCTTACTCACGTGCCTAATAAGGGGTCGAGCGGGGTAGTAAAGGATAATATGCACCCCACACTCAATGCATCCTACCTTCTGCTTCAGCAGCTCTGAAAAGCACCCTCTGATTTGATTAATTGCAATTGATAGAGGCATAATTGGCAAGTTGCCAGACACTGTGACAAATTCCTTGACGCGATCGTGAACGAATCTAGAGTGAGCCTCGGCAGCTTGACATATCTCCCTCCTAGTTCGAAATCGAAATCCCGTTCCTGATCAGCAGACAACAGCAACAAAACAGCGTCATAGACAGTCCTGAAATACGACCTACATCTTGTCTCTTTCTTAATTATTCTACTGTTCTTGATTTTCTCGAACTACTGCTTGCATATTCTGAGTGATTGTTGGTCATCAGTCCAGTAATATCTATCTAATACTTTTGCCTGGAGTCGCCATTGTCTATTCGTCTCCCCGCAAATCCAATCACTTCTAAATCTCAATTTTAACAGCATGGAACAACCTTTGAGCCAGCGGACCACGTTCGCCCAAGATTCAAGCCAAGAAATAGATGTCAAAGAGCGCTTTTACCGTTACTTCCAAGGAGAAGTTACTGGTGTGCATGCAGTCAACCATAGCCATAACTCCACTAATACTGTTTAGAATTACAAGAGCAAATTACCCAGCTAGAAACTTATTCCTTAATCGGTGGAGAAAGACAAGATGCAATTGACCATTGCCTTTCTGGGATCGCTAGGCTATCAAATGAAGTCACGGATGCCTCGGATCATATTCCAGCCTATGACCAAAGAACATATGGACAGGTAGGTACTATTATTTTGTGGAATTCCGAACTAAGCTGAATTTTCCAGGCTGTCAAAGCTCTAACAGAGAAACTTCAAGAGACTCGCTCAAAATTTGCACCTAAGTCGCGTTTCCAGTTCAAGTCTACTGGCAAAAATAACTCTGCAATATCACTAAATGATGCCGCAGAGCTTGCAGCCCAACAGCGACTACATCCATTGGCGTCCCGGCCCGGGTTTTTCTCCTCGAATGAGTCCTCCAAAGCAACTACACCGTCAAATCTTCAAACTCCACCCGGAGAACCACGAGACACAGTTGGGGATCTTCCCTCGTTTCCCAAGAACTACAATGAGGAAATGGGACGCGGAGACGGACCCATTCGTAAACCCAGTTTCTCACAGGCAACGAATGTAAACATTTCAGGTCATACGGGTTTACATATTATTCTACCTTCTTCGGCGTCGAGAGCTACAGCCTCGGGTTCGATTACCAAGATGAATAGATGCATTGTTGATATGTCCGTTCCCTCCACCAATGGTGCACCCTTCGCCGGCCTCATGCTGAAAAACATTAATGAATCCCTGATTATTGCGGGTCATGTAGCGGGTGCCGCTCACATTACTGCAGTTGAGAATAGCGTGATTGTTGTGGCTTCAAGACAAGTCCGTATACACGACTGCAAGAACGTGGATATATACCTCCTTTGCACAAGTCGGCCTATCATTGAGGATTGTACGAATATTCGGTTCTCCCCTATCCCAGAGTTTCATGTAAGTCTTGGGTGTGTTTCTAGGGTTTACAAAGGCTGACGTTCTGTATAGACAATTGCTACGGAAACACAGAATCAATGGGATCAGGTGGATGATTTCAAGTGGTTGAAAGCTGAACATAGCCCGAATTGGAGCATTCTATCAGAAAATGATATTTTGGGAGAGAAAATCTGGTCTGATGTTGTTCCTGGAGGGCCTGGTGTTGGTCTTGAGGATATCCTGAAGAAAGTGGGTATTGCTAAACGGTAATTGCTAAGTGCCAGGATTGGTAATCAGCTCAAGCTGATGTTTTGGATTCGGTGTATCTAAAACTTATGATCCAGCGGTGGGGTTGGAGTATGCATAGGAACTCTGTTTGTTGTCCATACAGGAAATTCCTGGAATCAAATGGGTATCATTTTGGCTACTATAACTTTTAAATATCCCACGCCCTAAGCAAGCTCCAAATCGAGCTCAGCAATGTCATAGTTTATTCTTTCCCCTCCACGAATCCATTCATACGCCTCCAAAACTCCTCTCTAAGCATGTATCTCTCTTCAGTTTCGTATTTAAGCCTGCCGCGCCCCATCCTTTCCCTCGCTTTTCATTGCCCTCTCCTTCCTCGCATTCTCTCCCACCGCTCTTAGCTCCTCCAGCACCTCCTTCTGTCTCTGGATCTTCTCCTCTAACCTCGCAATTTCCTCGTCCTGATCCTTCACACTGCGCTGAATATCCGGCAGCTCCCTGACCTGGCTCCTTGCCTTCTGTAGCTTATGTTTCAATCCATCCGTTGCAGTCGGCAAGTCTTTCGTCGTGACAACCCCGGCAGAGATAGCTCCTTGAGAGGGTGTCGCAGATGGCGTAGCACCGGTTGTGGCGTCGGAGGAGACGTTCTGTAATCGGGAGAGGACTTCGGCGAGGACGGGGATAGTGTCAATAGAGTCGGGGTTCAAGGCCTCGGGGAGGGGGATGGTATTGGGGTTTGGTGTCGCCATGCTTTGGGGGAAAGCTGTAATGCGTGTAGGAATAGCTAGTGCTTGTGTGAGGAGGCTAATTTGGTCTATCTGGAGTGATTGGGTGAACTCCGTCGACAAGGCGTTGAGATAACGGGATGCGTTGTTGATATTCGAATGTCACCAAGATAATCTATGCAGCGAATCAATCTATTGATAAATGAACACCTCTTATTTTTCAAAATCACCTTATCGATGTAAGTGTTCCAAGCCCTTCTGATTTAGTATATAATAAATGGTATATCAAGCGATCATGAGCGAATCTCAAGCTTTTTAATCATCGTCAGGAGGAATCTCCCAGTATTGCTGCATATGGGTTTTTATTGGTGCTGCTTCCTTTGGTTAGCCGGCCCTATTGCTATTCCTCCGACTTCAGTTTGCGATGCATGATTATATTGACTGAAATATCAGATTTTCAAAGTCAAGCTTATTGGTAGCTGATAAAAGTAATAAGAACCCTATCATACATTGCCTCCATTATATGGGAGGCTTGTTCAGAATAGTATATACTGGAGGATGTATACTATCAATTCCGAGAGGGTCAGTGTATCCACCACGCTCCGGCCTCGTCAACTTTCACCCCACCAAGATCAACACCCCACCTCAACTTTCTTTTCTCAGGCTCACCTATATACCTATCCAAGAACCCCAAAACAAGATCCCCCCTTTTGAAACTCTTCGGTCCTTTTTCAAACTATCTTCCAAACAGTCAGTGCATTCCAATTGCACCCTTTATAAAATCAGCAACCTGACATTTATCCTAAAGAATAGGCTCATTGCGTTGAACAACTTGACACATTTACTACTTACCAAAATGGTCGATCATAAGAGTGTCCTCAGTAAGATTCCCTTGTCCCCGGCCCGTCCGACCAAATGACCAGATAGCCGTTCCCCCAACACATCCCCTTTCAATGTCTTCACTATACAACAGCACATTGGAATGGCTTCACCAAGGGTCGATTGGATTCTCGTGTTATTGATCTGCCTCGTTTACCTCGAGGCAGCATGGCTCATAACCATGCTCTGGAAGAATAATAGTTTGCTGATAGATACCACCGAATAGTCGTTATCGATGGATGGGGAATTCCCGTCGAAAGCTCACCTAAGAATGGAGACGCAATTGCGGCGGCGGAGACGCCCGTCATGGATGCTTTCGAGAAAAGCGCAGACGGTGCAAGCTGGACTGAACTCGAGGCTTCATCTTTAGCTGTCGGACTGCCAGAAGGACTGATGGGAAACTCGGAAGTCGGACATTTGAACATCGGAGCTGGACGGGTTGTATGGCAAGATGTTGTCCGAATCGACCAAACAATTAAGAAGGGAGAACTCAACAAGAACGAGGTTATCATGAAGTGCTTCAAGGCTGCTAAGGAAGGCACCGGACGGCTGCATTTAGCAGGTTTGATCTCTGACGGTGGTGTCGTAAGTCTAAGCAAGTGAGATGTGCCCTATTGAAAGCTAATGATACTCTCAGCACGCCAAACAAGATCACCTCTATGCTCTTCTGAAAGTCGCCAAGGAGCTCGAAATCCCCCATGTCTACATTCACTTCTTCGGCGATGGACGAGATACCGATCCTAAGTCTGGTGCAGGATATATGCAAGAACTCTTAGATCAAATCAAAAGCATTGGAATTGGTGAGGTTGCAACCGTGGTTGGACGTTTCTATGCTATGGATCGTGACAAGCGCTGGGAGAGAGTGGAAGTCGGTCTGAATGCTATATGCGTTGGAGATGGAGAAGAGAGTACCGACCCAGTCAAGACTATCAAAGAGAGATATGAGAAAGGCGAAAACGATGAATTCTTAAAGCCAATCATTGTTGGTGGAAAGGAAGCCCGTATCCAAGGTAATTCTGATTCTTTAGGCTGCTCCGGGCCACTGTTAACAACCTTCAGATGGCGATCAGGTTTTCTTCTTCAACTACCGTTCCGATCGTGTCAGAGAAATCACACAACTTCTCGGTGACGTCGATCGTTCCCCAAGAGAAGATTTCCCATACCCAAAGAACATCACTCTTACCACTATGACTCAATACAAGCTCGACTATCCTTTCGAGATCGCCTTCAAGCCCCAGCATATGGGCAATGTCCTTGCTGAGACCCTTGGAACACAAGGGATAAACCAAGTGCACGTTGCTGAGACTGAAAAATACGCTCACGTCACATTTTTCTTCAACGGAGGTGTGGAGAAGGTCTTCCCTCTCGAGACCAGAGATGATAGCCAAGATCTTGTTCCCTCAAACAAGAGCGTAGCTACCTACGATAAAGCGCCAGAAATGAGCGCTATGGGTGTCGCAAAGCAA
>Ga0247804_10000932_pt1 | contig 13583 bp, 10 predicted proteins | sample UWRJL029104C1_FD_181142 | JGI IMG/M metagenome (GOLD analysis project Ga0247804, IMG submission 181142) | Plant litter microbial communities from Arlington Agricultural Research Station in Wisconsin, United States - UWRJ-L029-104C-1 | ecosystem: Environmental > Terrestrial > Plant litter >...
CGGCGTCAATAACTCCTTGTGAAATAAATCCGCCGGCTGCTTATGGCAATTGTTTACTAACTCACCAGTTTCGCGCAGCCGATAAGCCCAGGCCGTCCCCAGCGTCAGCACTACCATATCGGCCCGGCGCACGAAGTCGCCCACCTGCTGCGCCAATTGCTGAATGTGCTGCAATAGCTCCACCGGCGACGCCGCCCCGATGCTGCTGTGCAAATCGTAGCTCTGCCAGCGCCCGCGGGCTTCGGTCAGGTGCTGCTGCCAATCCATCTCCTCGCCCGCGGCGGCCCGCAGCAACTGCCCCAGTATCAGCGGCTGAAACACCGTGCCAAACGGGTTCACCAGCGTCTCCACCTTATTGGCCGCCAGGCGGGCGCCGATGCTCTCCGCAAAGCAGGAACCTATAGTCAGCACGCGGGCCGTGCGCGAAAATTGCTGCGCCGAGGGCGCAATCGTAAGCTCAGTTCTAAACATCAGGGCAAAAATAGCCGCCAGCGCGGCGGCAACGCCAATAAAGCAAAAAGCCCTACCAGCAGGCAGGGCTTTTTGTAACAATAAGTGTAGCGAAAACTACTCGCCTACCACGCGGAAATTAACCGTGTGCTTCACTTCTTTGTGCAGCTGCGCCGTAGCGGTGTAGTCGCCGGCAGCCGAAGGCTCCTGGTCGAACGACAGCCGCTTGCGGTCCACTTCCACGCCTTTGGCTTTCAAAGCCTCAGCGAGTTGCAGCGTGGTTACGCGGCCGAAGATTTTGCCGCTTTCGCCCACTTTGGCGCGCAGCTCCAGCACCATGTCACCGATTTGGTCGGCAATGGCCTGGGCGTCGCCTTTGATTTTATCGGCCTTGTGAGCGGCTTGACGCACGTTCTCGGCTACGATTTTCTTGTTCGTTTTGTCGGCCAGCATCGCCAGGCCTTGCGGCAACAGGTAGTTGCGGCCGTAGCCCGGCTTCACCGTCACCTGGTCGTTCTTGAACCCGAGGTTCTTAACGTCGTCTTTGAGGATAACTTCCATTTCTTGAAGAGAAGTGAGACGTTGAGAGGTGAGATATGAGACCAGAGAATCAGCAATGCAAATTCTCTTCTCACTTCTCACTTCTCACCATCTCAGGTCTAAAGATTTATTTCAGAGCGTCGGTTACGTACGGCATCAGAGCCAGGTGACGGGCTTTCGCCACGGCCTGAGTCACTTTGCGCTGGAACTTCAGGCTGGTGCCCGTCAGGCGACGGGGCAGCACGCGGCCTTGCTCGTTCACGAACTTCAGCAGGAAGTTCGGGTCTTTGTAATCCACGTACTTGATGCCGTTTTTCTTGAAGCGGCAGTACTTCTTGCGCGTGTCCACCGGCTTGTTGCCAGCGTTGCGGTCGTTGTTGTTGCGGTTGTTAGGAGTTGCCATGTCAGAATTGATTATTGAGCTACGGCCTCTTCTTTCGCAGCTTTCTGCTGGTTCATTTCGCCATTGCGGCGACGCTGGTTGTAGGCCACTGCGTGTTTGTCGAGCACAGTAGTCAGGAAGCGGATAATCCGCTCGTCACGACGGAACGCGAGCTCCAGCGTGTTGATAACTGCACCGCTGGTAGCGGTAAACTCGACTACGAAGTAGTAGCCAGTGGATTTCTTCTGAATCGGGTAAGCCAGCTTGCGCAGGCCCCAAGCCTCAGTAGAAAGAATGTCGGCGCTATTTTCCTTAAGCACCTGGGTGAACTTCTCGACCGTCTCTTGCACTTGGCTCTCGTTCAACACGGGAGTCAGAATGAAGACCGTCTCGTAATTTCTTACTTCCATTACGACGGGGTGAAAATATGGGGGTGAAAAATTTGATTGGGGCGCAAAGGTACTGACTTTCGGGCAGATTGCCAAGCCGCGGCGAGATATTAGTCCGGATAAGCCTTTTTCGCTGCCCGCGTCGCCCATCCAAACTGCTTAACACAAGGCCGACATCACCACAGCCCAGCTTCCTGCAGCCATATACTTAGGAGTAAAGTGACTTGGATTGGTTGAATATAGCATCCGCACTTATTTAGTCATTTTCTAAATAAGCCCCGCAGAGCCATTAGAGTGCCAAAAAAGCCCTTCCCGCTTTTGCTGCCCGCGAATCCTGCCCTACATTTGTGGCCTTGAAATACCCCTGCGTTCTGTTTTCCCTGTCTGTTTCGACTATGAGTAGCCCTCGACTCCGCGTACTACCTCAGCTCTTACTGGCCCTGTTTCTGACCTTTGCCGGCACCTATCAGGCCTCGGCGCAGGATGCGCAGGCGGTAAGCAAAGAAGGTGTTGCACCCGGTGCCACGGACGGCGCCGCCCCCGCCACGGGTGGTGGCGATGCCGCCGCCATTTCGGCCGGCGATGCCCTTTTCAAGGGCAACTGCGCCCAGTGCCACGCGGTAAATGATAAAGTAGTAGGCCCCGCCCTCGCCGGCGTCGACAAGCGCCGTTCCATCTCTTGGCTTATTCCGTGGGTGAAGAACTCGAGCAAAGTAGTTGCCAGCGGCGACGCTTATGCCGTGAAACTCTTCAATGAGTACCAGAAGCAGCAGATGCCCAGCTTTGCCCTCTCGGACAAGGAGATTACCAGCATTTTCGCTTATGTGAAATCGGCCGAGGGTCCTGTTAAGCCTGTTGACACTGCTGGTGGTGTTACGACGGAGAACGCACCTAAAGCAGATGACGGCGGCGCTGCCAAATACGTTGACATCCTCCTCATTGTCCTCGTAGTGGTGCTGATTGTGCTGGTCGTGACCCTCGTCATCATCGGCAACCTGATGCGCGACGTGCTGCGCGGTCGTAAAGACCTCGACGGCCGCGACATCGAAGTGCTGGAGCAGCGCGTGGACTGGTCGAAATGGTACCGCTCGTCGGTGCTGCGCGGCATCGTGGGCACCGTGTTTGCGCTGGTGCTCCTCTACGAAGGTGTGCAGCAGGTGATGGCCGTGGGCCTGACCCAGGGTTACCAGCCGACCCAGCCGATTGCCTTCTCGCACAAGCTGCACGCCGGCGAACACCAAATCAACTGCGCCTACTGCCACACCTCGGTGTATAAGAGCAAGTCGGCCAACATTCCCTCGGCCAACATCTGTATGAACTGCCACTCGCAGATTAAGACGGAGTCGCCCGAAATCAAGAAAATCTACCGCGCCATCGAGCGCAAGCAGCCGGTACAGTGGGTGCGTATCCACAACCTGCCCGACCTCGCTTACTTCAACCACTCGCAGCACACCCAGGTGGGCGGCCTCGAATGCCAGACCTGCCACGGTCCCATCGAGAAAATGGACGTGGTGTACCAATACTCGGCCCTCACCATGGGCTGGTGCATCAACTGCCACCGCGAAACGCCGCTCAACACCAAAGGCAACGGCTACTACGATGCCCTCGTGAAGCTGCACGACTCGAAAAATGCCGGTGCTCCCTTCACCGTATCGTCGAACGGCGGTACCGAGTGCTCGAAGTGCCACTACTAAACGGTTAGGACTTTCGGAAACGAAGCGCCTGCCTTACAACAGCTAACGCTTCATTTTCCACCTTACCATCCTCTTTGCAAAAGTTTTAGCCTACTTATATTACTTATGGGCCGCGCGCCCTGGCTTTGCCAGCGCGAAAGCACCCAAGTCCCTAAGTCCCCGACAATGAAGTACTGGAAAGGAATTGAGGAGCTGGAGAATTCACCGGAATTCCTGCAAACTGCCTTCTCGGAGTTTGCGCCGATGAAGGACCTGCATCCCAGCAGCGACCCGACGGCAGCCCCGCGCCGCGACTTCCTGAAGCTGATGGGTTTTGGCGTAGCCGCCGCCGCGCTGGCTTCCTGCGAAGCCCCCGTGCGCAAGGCCATTCCGTACCTCAACAAGCCGGAAGAAGTTGACCCCTCCATCGCCAACTTCTACGCCTCGACGTACTTCAACGGCTCCGACTACAACGCCGTGCTGGTGAAAAACCGCGACGGCCGGCCGATTAAGCTGGAGGGCAACCCCGAGTCGCCTATCACCCGCGGCGGCCTCTCGGCCCGCGCCCAGGCGGCCGTGCTGAACCTCTACGACGGTGGCCGTCTGCAGCACTTCGCTATCAAAGGCAAGAAGTCGACGCCGCAGGAGCTTGACGCTGAAGTGATGCCGAAGCTGGCCAGCGCCGGTCGCATCGCCATCGTGTCGCCCACCATCATCAGCCCGAGCACCAAGCGCGCCATCGCCGAGTTTGCCAACCGCTACCCCGGCACCACGCACGTCATGTATGATGCGCAGTCGGCCAGCGGCCTGTTGCAAGCCAACAGCGGCGTGCTGCCGAGCTACAACTTCGAGCGCGCCAACGTCATCGTGAGCCTCGGCGCCGATTTCCTCGGTACCTGGATTTCACCGGTGGAATTTGCCCGTCAGTACGCTACCACCCGCAAGGTGAGCAGCGAGAAGCGGACCATGTCGCGCCACTACCAGTTTGAAACCGCTATGTCGCTCACCGGCTCCAACGCCGACGTGCGCGTGCCGGTGAAGCCTTCAGAGCTGGGCGCCGTAGCCGCCGCACTGTACAACGGCATCGCCGGGGGCGGTTCGAGCAGCTATAGCAACCCCAAGCTGACCAAGGCCATCAGCGACCTGCAGGCCAATCGGGGCGCCAGCCTCGTGGTTTCGGGCTCGAACGACCCAGCCATCCAAACGCTGGTAGCTGCCATCAACCAGGCGCTGGGCAACGTGGGCACTACCGTGGACCTGGCCGCGCCGAGCATGGTGCGCCAGGGCGACGACGCCCGCATGAACGCGCTGGTCAACGACATAATCAGCGGCTCGATTGGCGGCGTGATTTTCTACCACGCCAACCCGGTGTTCAGCCACCCGATGGGGGAGAAGCTGAAAAAGGCCATTCCCGCTCTGGGTTTGTCCATCTCGTTCAACGACCGTCTCGACGAAACCGGCAGCCTCTGCCAGTACGCCGCGCCCGACCACCATTGGCTGGAGTCTTGGAACGACTACGAGCCTAAGCGCGGCTACCTCAGCCTCGCGCAGCCCGCTATCACCCCGCTGTTCTCGACCCGCCAGGCGCAGGAAACCCTGCTCCACTGGGCCGGCAACAACACCAGCTACTACAACTACGTCCGCAATGGCTGGCGCAACGTACTGGGCGGCGGCAATTTCAACGCGGCCTGGGACAAAGCTGTCCACGACGGCGTAGCGATGGGCTCGGCCCTGGCCGCTGCTCCCGCGCCGACCGGCGCCGCCATGAGCGCCGCCGAAGCGCTGGGCCAAGTTGGCAACGCCAAAGGCAGCGGTGTCGAACTGGTTGTATATGAAAAAGTAGGCCTCGGCGCCGCTGGCTTCGAGTCGAACAACCCCTTCCTGCAAGAGCTGCCCGACCCGGTGTCGAAAGCTACCTGGGGCAATTACCTCGCCGTGCCGCGCAAAATGGCCGTCGAGCAGAAGTGGGAGCAGGGCGACGTTATCAAGGTAACCGGCAACGGTACGACCGTTGAGCTGCCCGTCCTGATTCAGCCTGGCCAGGCCAATGGCACCGTCAGCGTCGCTCTCGGCTACGGCCGCGAGATGGCAGGCAAAGTGGGTGACAAAGTGGGTGCTAACGTTGCGCCATTTATGGGCGTCGCTTCGGTGACGCTGGAAAAAACCAGCGCCAACTCGCCCATCGCCCAGACGCAGACGCACCACACCATCATGGACCGGAGCCAGGTGGTGCAGGAAAACTCGCTGGCCAACTACATCAAAGACCCCAAGAAGGTCACGGAGTACGAGACGATTGTCACGCCCGACGGCGCGGAGAAACCCAGCAAGGTTTCGCTGTGGCAAGACTATCAGTACAACAACCACCACTGGGGCATGGCTATCGACCTCAACTCGTGCATTGGCTGCGGCTCGTGCGTGATTGGGTGCCAGACCGAAAACAACGTGGCCGTAGTAGGCAAGCAGGAGGTTATCAACCGCCGCGAGATGCACTGGATGCGCATCGACCGCTACTACTCGTCGGATGCTCACCGCACCGACTTCGAGGAAAAAGGCAAGCTGGCGACTTACGCCGCCATGGAAGACCCCTCGGAAAACCCGCAGGTTATCTTCCAGCCGATGATGTGCCAGCACTGCAACCACGCGCCCTGCGAAACGGTGTGCCCGGTACTGGCTACCACCCACAGCTCGGAAGGTCTGAACCAGATGACCTACAACCGTTGCGTAGGTACCCGTTACTGCGCCAACAACTGCCCGTACAAAGTGCGTCGCTTCAACTGGTTCTCGTACTACTCGAATGAGAAGTTCGAGAACGTGAACGGCCACATGTTCACCGACCTCGGCCGCATGGTGCTGAACCCGGACGTGACCGTACGGGCCCGCGGTGTAATGGAGAAGTGCTCGATGTGCGTACAGCGCATTCAGCTTGGCAAACTCGAAGCCAAAAAGCAGAAGCGCCGCCCGATGGATGGCGAAGTAGTGACAGCCTGCGCTCAATCGTGCCCCACCGAAGCCATCGTATTCGGCGACATGCGCGACCCCGAGAGCCGCCTCAGCAAGCTGCTGAAGCGCGAGGACGGCGAGCGCGCCTTCCACGCCCTCGACACCATCAACGTGCAGCCCAACATCACGTATCTGACCAAGATTCGTAACGCGGCATCCGAGTTTTTCCCCGAAGAAAAAGAAGCTTAATCAATAAGTTAGGAAGGCGGGGCCGGCCACGCCCCAAGCACCCACGACTTTAGTAGTTCTTATGCAACACATATCAGCCGTACGTGAGCCGCTCGTAACCGGGGGCAAAACGTACCACGACGTAACCGCGGATATCTGCTACCAGGTAGAAGCCAAGCCGAACATCCGCTGGATGATGGCTTTCGGCGTGGCCCTGTTTTTCCTCGGCGTTTTCTTTTACTCGGTGTACCGCACCCTGTGGTACGGCATCGGCGAGTGGGGCCTGAACAAAACCGTGGGCTGGGCCTGGGATATCACCAACTTCGTATGGTGGGTAGGTATCGGTCACGCCGGTACGCTCATCTCGGCCGTACTGCTGCTGTTCCGTCAGAAATGGCGGAGCTCTATCAACCGCGCGGCCGAGGCTATGACCATCTTCGCCGTAATCTGCGCCGCCATGTTCCCGGTGCTGCACATGGGCCGCCCCTGGATGGCCTTCTGGGTGCTGCCACTGCAAAACACTTACGGCTCGCTCTGGGCTAACTTCAACTCGCCCCTGCTCTGGGACGTGTTCGCCATCTCAACGTACTTCTCGGTATCGCTGGTATTCTGGTACATCGGCCTCGTGCCTGACTTTGCTACCATCCGCGACCGCGCTAAAGGCCCCATCGCCAAAGTAGCGTACTCGATGCTGAGCTTGGGCTGGAAAGGCTCGGCCAAAGCCTGGTCGCGCTACGAAACTGTGTCGCTGATTCTGGCCGGCGTGTCGACCCCGCTGGTACTCTCGGTACACACCATCGTATCGATGGACTTTGCAACCTCGGTGGTACCGGGCTGGCACACCACCATCTTCCCGCCATACTTCGTGGCCGGTGCTATCTTCTCGGGCTTCGCCATGGTACTGACGCTGATGCTCATTACCCGCGTCGTGTTCCGCCTCGAAGACTACATCACGCTGGAGCACATCGCGCTGATGAACAAAATCATGATGATTACCGGCTCCATCGTGGGCGTGGCTTACATCACGGAGTTCTTCATCGCCTGGTACTCACAGGTTGAGTTCGAGCAGTATGCCTTCATCAACCGCGCTACCGGCCCGTACTGGTGGGCTTACGCCTCGATGATGACCTGCAACGTGATTACGCCGCAGCTGGTGTGGTTCCGCCGTGTGCGCTACAGCATTCCGCTCACGTTCATCCTGTCCATCATCGTGAACATCGGGATGTGGTTCGAGCGCTTCGTAATCATCGTGACCTCGCTGCACCGCGAATACATTCCGTCGGGCTGGGTAATGTTCTCGCCGTCTATCATCGACATCGGCATCTACGTGGGTACGCTGGGCCTGTTCTTCACCCTGTTCCTGCTCTTCGCCAAGTTCTTCCCCGTGATTAACATGGCCGAAGTGAAGACCATCCTGAAATACACCGTGGACAATGGCCCGACCTATACCGGCGGCCATGGTCACGGGCACGGCCACGCGCCGGCTCATCCTGTCACCCCCGGTGTTCCCGCCTCGGCTCCCGTAACCTACAACCAGCATGACTAAGCGCTATGCCCTCGGCATCTTCGAAGACGAGGATGTTCTCCTGCACGCCGTCGAAAACGTTCGCGCCGCCGGCGTGAAAATCTACGACGTCTTCTCGCCTTACCCCGTTCACGGGATTGACGACGCGCTGGGCATTGAACGCTCGCGCCTGCCCATCGCCGCCTTCTTCTATGGCCTCACCGGCCTGAGCTTCGCGCTGTGGATGCAGATTTACATGCTGGGCTTCGACTGGCCGATGATTATCGGCGGTAAGCCGCACATCGCGCTGCCCGCCTTCATCCCGGTATCGTTCGAGCTGACGGTGTTCTTCACCTGCCACGGCATGTCGTTCACGTTCTTCCTCATCACCAGCCTGTACCCGCGCTGGAAAACGAAGGTGATGGACGTGCGCGCCACCGACGACAAGTTCGTAATGGCCATCGAACTGGACGACACCAGCTCGCAACTCCCCCGGCTGACCCAGCTGCTGCGCGACAACGGCGCGTCGGAGGTCAACCAAAAAGAAATGACCGAATAGTAATGATGCATCCGCTGAACCTGAGTTTGCGCGTGTCGGCGCTGCTGCTGTCCCTCGGACTGGCTTCGTCCTGTACGCGGGACCAAAACGACCCCGGCCTGGAATACGCGCCGGAGATGTACGAGTCTATCCCGTACGAGCCGCTGCGTCAGACCGGCTACAACACGATTAACGCCTTCGGCATCAATCAGCGCACGCCCGCTACCGGCACCGTGCCGCGTGGTAAGCTCAACTATTTCACGCACATCCCTAAGGATAGCGTGAAGATTGCCGAGCGCGTGCTGCGTCAGCCCTACGCCTACTCTAAAGACAATCTGGAGGAAGGCAAACTGCTGTACTCGCGCTATTGCCAGCATTGCCACGGCGAAGCTGGCGACGGCCAGGGCCTGGTAGGAGCGAAGTTCAAAGGGGTGCCGAACTATTCGACCGGCGCCTACAAAACCATGAACGACGGCCACATCTACCACGTTATTCAGTGGGGCAAAGGCCGCATGATGCCGCACGGCTCCCAGATAAACCCCAACGAGCGCTGGAAAATCGCCATGTACGTACGTGCTCTACAACTGGGCAAGGGCCCGGATGGCGTGGCTGACATGATTGCCGTGGGCCCCAAAACCACCGCCAGCGACACCGCCAGCACCGCTAACAATGGCCTGACGCCCACCAGCGCCGCTGGCGCAAACACGGCTTCCGAAACGCCCGGTCAGGGCAACACCAAAGGACACAACGGCACCGCGAACTAACTTATGGCAACTCTAACGCATCACGAAAGCGCGACGGCTGAGCACCTGGTAGTAACCGACGGCGCGCGTAAAACCTTCTTTACCATTATCGGTGCCGGCGTGCTGGTGCTGATAATCGGCCTAGTCGCCTCCTTCATGGGCTGGGGCGAGGAACATCATGCCGCGGCTGGTCATGCTGCGGCAGCTGCCCACGGTGGTGCTCACCACGAAGGCAACCCCATCTGGCTGAAACGGGTGCTGGTAAGCCTGTGGCATAGCAACCTGTACTTAGTTGGTATTTCGGTGGTTGGTACCGTTTTCCTGGCTATCCAATATGTTGCCTACGCCGGCTGGTCGGTGCTGGTGAAGCGCATTGCTTCGGCGTTCAGCGCCTGGCTGCTGCCCGGTGCCGTTATCATGCTGATTGTGTTCTTCGTTGGTAAAGCCGACATTTTCCACTGGACCCACGAGGGTATCATGGATAAGGGCAGCCCGAACTACGACCACATCATCGCTGGCAAAAGTGGCTTCCTGAATCTGCCGTTCTACCTGATTCGCATGGTGGTATACCTCGCTATCTGGTGGTTCTTCTCTGAGCGCCTGCGCAAAATTTCGCTGGCTGAGGACCTGAACGGTGGTACCGCTTACTTCCACAAAAGCATTACGGTGGCCGCGCTGTTTCTCGTGCTGTTCGCCGTGACTTCGTCGATGGCTGCTTGGGACTGGGTGATGTCGGTTGACACGCACTGGTACAGCACGATGTTCGGCTGGTACGTGTTCGCCTCGTGGTGGGTATCGGGTATCGCCGGTATGACGCTGACGGCCATCTTCCTGAAGCAGAACGGCTACCTGAAATTCCTGTCGGCCGGTCACTTCCACGACCTCGGCAAGCTGATGTTCGGCTTCAGCATCTTCTGGACCTACGTATGGTTCGCCCAGTTCATGCTGATTTGGTACGCCAACCTGCCTGAGGAAGCCGTGTACTTCAACCAGCGCCTCGGCGGCTACAACGGCCACTACACCGGCATCTTCTTCTTCAACCTCATCATCAACTTCGTGTTTCCCTTCCTTGCGCTGATGACGCGCGACGCGAAGCGCCAGATGATTATGCTGAAGATTGTCTGCATTGCCATCCTGCTAGGCCACTGGTCGGACTTCTACCTGATGCTGATGCCCGCCACGCTGCAAGGCAACAGCGGCTTCCTCATCGAAATCGGCATCTTCGCCATCTTCGCCGGTAGCTTCATGCTGCTGATGACGCGCCGTCTGGCCGCCGCCTCGCTGGTTCCGATTCATCACCCCTTCCTGGACGAGAGCGTCCACCACACTACGTAATTCAATTAGTGCCTGGTGCTTGGTGCATAGCGGCTGGTGACAACCAGCGTTAAGCGCCAAGCACTAAGCATCAAGCACTAAACTTAATACAAGATGACTGCTCTTACCATTGTACTGGTTTTGGTGTTGCTGCTGGTCGTATTCGGCCTGCTGTTTCGCCTGCAAACCCTGACTTCCATTTTCTCCGGTTCGTTTACCCGCGATATCGGCATGAGCAACAGCGTAAATGCTGTATTGTTCATTGTGTTCCTCGTGGGCGGCGGCGCGTGGTTCGCCTACTCGTTTGCCGAGAACTTCAATAAGATGAATCCCCCCATTGCCTCCATCCACGGCCACGCTATGGAGCGGATGTTCTGGATTACGATGGCGGTGATTGGCGTGGCTTTCGTCATTACGCAAGCCCTACTGTTCTGGTATTCCTATAAGTATCAGCACAAAGAGGGCCGCCGCGCTTACTTCTTCTCTCACAACAACACGATTGAAGTGGTGTGGACCATCATCCCCGCCATCGTGATGGCCGCGCTGATTTTCGCCGGCTGGAAAGCCTGGACCCGCATCACCGGCCCCGCTCCCAAAGAGTCGATTGTGCTGGAAGTGATGGGCAAGCAGTTCAACTGGCTGGTGCGCTACCCCGGCCGCGACATGAAGCTGGGCGTGGTAAACTACCGCCTCATTGATGCCACCAACGAATTTGGCTTCGACCTGACCGATAAATCGGCTCTCGACGACTTCACCGCCGGTGAAGTTCACGTCCCTAAAGGCGTACCGGTGCTTATCAAAATCCGTTCGCGCGACGTGTTGCACGCCGTGTACATGCCGCACTTCCGGGTGCAGATGTACGCTGTACCGGGCATGCCGACCCGCTTCTGGTTCACCCCGACTACGACGACCGACGAGATGCGCGCCAAGCTGGGTAACCCCAAGTTCGACTACGAGCTAGCCTGCAACCAGATTTGCGGCCGTGGCCACTTCGCCATGAAAATGAAAATCGTGGTGGATGAGCCGGACGACTACCAAAACTGGTTTGCCGCCCAGAAATCCTTCTCGGAACAAAACCCCGACGTGCTGGCGTCTTTCAAAAACAAGCCCGCCACGATGGCTCCCGCTGCTGCTCAGGTTGAGGCGGCCGAAAAGCCGGCGGCTCCGCTGGCCAGCATGTCTCACTAAGGGAATTTAACGCGCAATTAAGGTAGATATGGACACTAATAAACCCAATCTTTCGCCCGCGGTAGATGCCCAGGGTGGTATTGGAGCGGTACCCGTGCCTCACACCGAGCACGCCGACCACCTGCACCACGACGAGCACGACCACGAGCACCACGACCAGCATTGGCTGTGGAAGTACGTTTTCAGCCAGGACCACAAAATGATTGCCCGGCAGTTCCTCATCACGGGGATGCTGTGGGCCATCATCGGCGGTACGCTGTCGAGCCTGTTCCGCCTGCAGCTCGGCTGGCCCGAGGCCACGCTGGACTGGCTCAAGCCGCTGCTCGGCCACTGGATTGACGCCGGCAAGCTGAATCCCGAGTTTTACCTCGCGCTGGTGACGATGCACGGCACTATCATGGTGTTCTTCGTACTGACGGCTGGTCTGTCGGGCACGTTCTCGAACTTCCTGATTCCGCTGCAAGTAGGCGCCCGCGACATGGCTTCGGGCTTCATGAACATGCTCTCGTACTGGTTCTTCTTCCTGTCGAGCGTGGTGATGTTCTGGTCGCTGTTCCTCGAAACCGGCCCCGCTTCGGCTGGCTGGACGATTTACCCGCCGCTGTCGGCCCTGCCGCAGGCGATGCCCGGCTCGGGCGCCGGCATGACGATGTGGCTCGTGAGCATGGCGCTGTTCATCGTGTCGCAACTGCTGGGTGGCGTGAACTACGTGACCACCGTTATCAACCTGCGGACCCGCGGCATGAGCATGAGCAAGCTGCCGCTCACCATCTGGGCGTTCTTCCTGACGGCTATCCTCGGCATCCTGTCGTTCCCGGTGCTGTTCTCGGCCGCGCTGCTGCTGATTTTCGACCGCTCGTTCGGTACCTCGTTCTTCCTGTCGGACATCTACATTGCCGGGCAGGCGCTGAGCAACCAAGGCGGTTCGCCGGTACTGTTCCAGCACTTGTTCTGGTTCCTGGGTCACCCGGAGGTGTACATCGTAATTATGCCCGCCATGGGTATGGTGTCGGAAGTGTTGGCCACCAACGCCCGTAAGCCCATCTTCGGCTACCGCGCCATGATTGGGTCGCTGATTGGGATTTCGCTGCTGTCGTTCGTCGTGTGGGCTCACCACATGTTCGTAACCGGTATGAACCCCTTCCTCGGCTCGGTCTTCATGTTCCTGACGCTGATTATCGCCGTGCCTTCGGGCGTGAAGGTGTTCAACTGGCTGGCCACGCTCTGGCGCGGTAACATCCGTTTCTCGGCCGCCATGTTGTTTGCCATCGGCTTCGTGTCGCTGTTCATCTCGGGTGGTCTGACGGGGATTATCCTCGGCAATGCCACGCTGGACATACAGATGCACAACACTTACTTCGTGGTAGCTCACTTCCACCTGGTAATGGGCAGCTCGGCCTTCTTCGGTCTGTTCTGCGGCGTATATCACTGGTTCCCGAAGATGTTCGGTCGCATGATGGACGAGAAGCTCGGCTACATCCACTTCTGGCTGACGTTCGCGGGTGTGTACCTCGTGTTTATGCCGATGCACTACGTGGGTATCGCCGGCTTCCCCCGCCGTTACTACGCCTGGACGGGCTTCGACGCCTTCTCGCAATTCGCGGATATGAATAAGTTCATCTCGGTGGCCGCCATCCTGGCGTTCTTCGCGCAGTTCGTGTTTGTGTTTAACTTCTTCTACAGCATCTTCCGCG
>Ga0247804_10000935_pt1 | contig 13556 bp, 10 predicted proteins | sample UWRJL029104C1_FD_181142 | JGI IMG/M metagenome (GOLD analysis project Ga0247804, IMG submission 181142) | Plant litter microbial communities from Arlington Agricultural Research Station in Wisconsin, United States - UWRJ-L029-104C-1 | ecosystem: Environmental > Terrestrial > Plant litter >...
TTCCGAGCAACTGGATTTTGCGGAGGCAATCGCAGAAGTTACCAGACGATATGATAATTTGTTTGAGACGAGCTTTCCATATAGTTCTGGTATCCATCAGGCGCCATTGGACGGTACGGTTGAGGAAATTGAGTCGAGTCATTTCCATATGCATTTTTACCCACCTTTGTTGAGAAGCTCAACTGTCAGAAAGTTCTTGGTAGGCTATGAATTGATGGCAGAGCCGCAGAGAGATATTACTCCCGAGCAGGCTGCTGCTAAGTTGAGGCTGTGTGGAGGCGAGTTATATAGAAAGACTTTGTAATTGCTGCCACAGAATTATTATTTGGTATTATTGGATAGACTACATTAGTAATTAGATATTTAGACGCCTCCGAATGCAAAACATACGCTTCCATCTAAAATCTTCCCGTGTTCTCGTCCATCTAAATTTCCCAAGCTCCTGCTGTTACATGCACATACTAAGTCACTTTTATTGCACGTAGAATCCCCACTGCAACCACATCCAAAGCAACGTTCCTGTACTCACGAAAATTGGTCCCGCCAATGGAGCGCCCCATTTTGCAGTCCCAAAATACCACCACTCGGCCATGAAATGCATAAATGCAACCGCGTACGTGCACACACCTAATTGATATAACGCAGGATGTGATACATTATAGGCAACATACAATCTCACCAGAGACTGGATGAGAGTGAAGGTGCCAAAGGTACGGGCTTGGAGAGCGGTAACGGTGGAATTGGGCGCGAGGGGTGTCTTGGAAGGGTACGCATCAGCGCTCTTCTTCTCGCGAACTGGTTGACGGTTCTCTTGAAGCTGCAAATTACGGGAAGGATCTTCGGAATAGATGCGAGAGGTATAGGAGAGAGTTACGTAGGCTTGGATAGAGTTGCCAATAGCTACGATGGAAGTCTTGAGAAAAAGTTAGCACAACGATTATGTTCTGCCAGCTATACGCCCCTTTCTCTCGGCACATAGGGATAACCTGGTAGCAGATTGGAAGGTGAGCTGTGAAGTTTAGGGACGTACGAAGAGGAGCCATTTCGGGAGGAGGCCGGGGTGTTCTGGGACGTATGTTGTAAGGTTTTCCAGGATTGAAGTCATGTTGGTAGATCACGAAGCTGCAGAGATGCTACCGTTGGTGATTTGATCCCGAGTGGTGACAATTCAAGCTCAACAGCGTTTTTGAGAGGTGTGTTTTGTGAAATTTGGTTACTACTTTCCGAGGTAAATAGGTGTCCTACGTGACATGCAGCCTTACGAGCTTATTGTGGACCCTACTTCAGATTAATTATTGATTAATGGTAGGTTAATTCCACACGGAGCTCTTTTTTTGTAGGAACGAGAAAGAATTTTACAAGTTCCGGAACCAAGCACGAATTTAATGGTCAGTAAATAAGTTCAACTACAGTTCTCACATAGTCGTCGGGCTTTTGGATTTGGAGACGGCGACCTTGTGGAGTTCTTGCCGACAAGGCTCCGAAAGCCCCAACACTTTTCTCCTTCCATTGTGAACCTCAACACCATAACCTGCTAATAAACAATGGATTTCTTAGACAAAATCCCCAGACCCATTCTTGCAGTACTCGCAGGAGTCGGGCTCCTAGCAATAGCTAAGCCAATCTTTAGATACGTCCGACTACTCCTTAGTTTATTTGTTCTCAATGGAAAAAATGTAAGACCAACCTCCTTAAACAAGCTCGAGCATCGTTAACATTCATAGCTTCGCAGATATGGCCCTAAAGGCACCTGGGCAGTTGTCACCGGTGCTTCAGATGGCTTAGGCAAAGAATATGCTATCCAACTAGCACAGAAAGGCTTCAACATCCTCTTAGTCTCACGCACTGAATCCAAGCTTGTGGCCCTACAATCCGAGCTCGAGCACAAATATGCCGGCTCCGCTATAAAGACCAAGATCCTTGCTATGGACTTTGCGAAGAACGATAATGGTGACTTTGCGAAGCTCAAAGCGATGGTTGATGGTCTTGATGTGGGTATTCTGATCAACAATGTGGGACAAAGCCATTCGATCCCTGTACCATTCACCCTGACACCAAAGGATGAGATCAAGGACATCATCACTATCAACTGCATGGGGACGTTGAAGGTTACGCAGATCGTAGCACCAGGAATGGTACAGCGGAAGCGTGGACTTATCTTGACGATGGGCTCTTTTGGTGGTTTAATGCCAATACCTCTTCTCGCCACTTATTCTGGATCTAAAGCATTCTTGCAGCAATGGTCAACATCTCTTGCAGGCGAGCTAGAGGGAACTGGCGTTGATGTTGAGTTTGTGTTGAGTTACTTAGTCACAACGGCTATGAGCAAAATCCGCAAGCCCAGCTTGTTAATTCCCAACCCAAGAAACTTCATCAAAGCAGTCTTGGGTAAGATTGGCAGAAGCGGCGGAGCACAACAGATGGCTCACACAAGTACCCCATTCTGGAGTCATGCCCTTATGCATTGGTGGTTGGAGAATACTCTTGGATTTGGCAATGGAATGGCACTTCGGCAAAACAGGAACATGCATGAGAGCATTCGGAAAAGAGCTCTTAAGAAGGCCGAGAGAGAAGCAAAGAAGGCCTAGTGGGAAACGGGGAAATATGTAAACGTTTCGGATGGCGTGAAACCAGATAGAAACAGGATGAAAGCAGCAAATGCATGGCAATTTTATAACTTAGAACTTAATCAGATTGAAAGTATAGTACATAAATGAGCTTTAGCCTTTAGATTAATCAACAACATATACTTTGACATCAATTGTAGCAGTTTGGGCTATTGTGCTGCTAAAATGTATTTCTCTCACGAAAACAAATTACTAGAGGCCACTACGATGAATGTTTTATCCTGTTGTGCTTGAGTTGCTCAACATAGCTTACCTGGTAACTGCGGTTTGATAATTTGGTGTATTTTAGTCACGTGATAACAACCTTGTCTTTGGTCCCATTGAATTTCCTGAGCTCTTTGAGCGCGTCTTCGAGTCGCATCTAGGTGTTTACGGCTTATCCACGACCTCGACAATTACCCTTTTGCTGGTTGCACGTTCCAGATTTTACCTACTCATACTATAGCTCTTCATGAAGTCTTCTTGACCATTTTCCTGATCGCAGCGCCTGGTACTAACCGGCGCCAGAGAGAAAGCTCCAGCATCCCTAAAAATGGCATTTCAAACACCTCAACGGCCTTTACCAGGCGCATTTCTTAACACACCTGCGGCTTCTAGATACGGAGCTGGTATGGGCGTACCAGCACCAAATTTTTTGAGGAGGCCAACAGCGACGGCATCCCAGGTCTCGAGCATACAACAGCAAAGCCCTCAATCGCAACAGGAGCCACATAACCAGTCACTGCAACCCATTCAACGTGCCGCACGAACCATCAACGAGGTGCTACTGAAGGAAGCAAACTTTCCCGATCTTGACAGCTATGTCAGGCGTATGTCAACTCCCTGAAAGGTGGTAACTCGAGCTAACTATCTGCAGAGGGCATCTCCTCCGATTATGATCTTCCAAATTCTCAGACAGAACCAGCATGGGCGCCTTTCCAAAGAACAAAGATGTACGAAATCCCAGATATCGTATTTGAGCAATGGAACCGCGCAGAGGTCTCAACGTCAATGGGTCTTTTCGCAGAACTAAATCATGCTTGGGTGTCGATTGATAATGCGTTGTACCTGTGGGACTACACGAATCCAAACCCAGAGATTATTGGATTTGAAGAACAGAACAATGGCATTACGTCTGTTAAATTGGTGGTACCTAGGGCAGGTGTTTTTGTTAAAACTATCACTCATCTCTTAGTTGTCGCAACCACTGCAGAGATTATATTGCTAGGAATAGAGTCATCCGTGGGCCCATCTGGAGTCCGCACAATCTCTCTTTACAACACCCGCATGTCGCTCTCTACTCGGGGGACCAACGTCCGGATTATTGAAGGTTCCTCTGCAACCGGACGCATCTTCTTCACTGGAGACGCGGACACCGATATATTTGAGCTCACATACCAGCAAGAGGAAAAGTGGTTCGCCAGCCGATGTAGTAAAATTAATCATACGGATCCAGGCTATTCTGCTCTGTTACCCGCGATCTGGAACAACAAAAAGAAGGAACATATTGTAGATATGGTGATAGACGACAGTAGGAAATTACTCTATACTCTATCCTCCGAATCTGCTATCCGTACTTATCATATGGACACTCCGGCCACTCTATCTCTGTCGATTGAGAAGAAGCGTACAGAATGCCTTAGGGACATCAGTCACATGACGCCTCCATCAGTCCTTCTCACCAACACCATGCAACTCGTTTCCATTAGTCCCATTTCGGCACAAGAAGGCTCGAAACTCCACCTTATGGCCTTAACCAGTACCGGCTGCAGATTATTTCTTAGTGCAACACGAGGCTATGCATATATGGGTGCACAGGGTGCTCCTCAAAGCATGCAGGTGCAGCACATCAAGTTTCCTCCTCGCTCAGCCACAAATCCACCACAGTCTGGACAACAGAATATTGGGACGACAGAACCACCTATAGAAATATCTTCGCCTTCTCTTTCGTTGAGTAAGAAAGGGCTTCGGTATGCCCCAGGTCTGTTTCTTGACTTTGTTCAGAAAACAGGACGCGAAAACAGGGATGCACTTTTTCTCTCAGCTCCAGACACTGCTCGTATAGCAGCTCAAGCACGAGAAATGACTGGGCAAGCGTCCAAATACTACGAGCACGGCTGCTGGATTGAGCTCAATAGCGTGGCTGAAGCCGTTGGTCTAGTGACAAAACCATTTGCTGCTTCAGATAAGCCCCTTGGGTTTGGAAATGAACTTGCTGTGCAATACGATGAGCCAGCTGCAGAGATCGCTGTTTTAACAAATACTGGCATTCACATAATCCGTCGAAGACGACTGGTGGACATCTTTGCGGCGGCCGTCCGGACAGGTGGAGGTGACGAAGGCTTTGAGAGTGAGGTGAAGAAATTCATTCGACAGTATGGTAGAGGGGAAACTACTGCCACTGCGCTTGCTGTAGCTTGCGGTCAAGGGAATGATGTAACGCCATCAACGCCATCCAAAGACAGTAGAGTTGCTAGAGTCAGCGATCCCGAAACACTAGAGCTCGCGCGTAAGTGCTTTGTTGAATTTGGAGGACGACCTTCAGTTAACGAAAATGGTGTTCCCGAAAGCCTTGCACAGGCTATCGAAAACGTGAGACCTTCCTCTCGGCACGAAGGCTTAGCATTATACATGGGTAGAATTGTCCGTTCATTGTGGAAGGCATCCGTCATAACAGTCATTCCACTCCCCACTGGCAATGGTATTATAGTGGACTCGACTATCAAAATCGAGAAGTTGAAGTCTGTTCAGGAAGATTTGATCAAACTTCAAAATTTCTTGCAAAAGAATCAGTCATTTATCGAAGGCCTTGCTGGGCCTGATAGCCTCCAGCGCGTTGCCAGTAAACAGGAAGAGGTTGCTCTCCAAGGCGAGCACCAAGCTTTATATTCTCTGCAAAAGTTGAACACCAGCATCATTGAGGGCATATCATTCGTACAAATGCTATTCGATGAACGGGTCGACGAGATTTGGTCAAACCTGGCCGATAGTGTTAAGCAAAATTTCACCGCCCTTACATACGAGCTACTTTTCGCGAATGATCAAGGGAAGGATCTTGCCAAAGTTCTTGTGAAAGCAATCGTCAATCGTAATATTGCCAATGGATCTAACGTGGACACTGTTGCAGAAGCTCTTCGAAGACGATGTGGCAGTTTCTGTAGTGCCGACGATGTCATAATCTTCAAGGCTCAAGAACAGCTTAAGAAAGCTTCGGAGGTTGGGCCTAAGACAGATATGGGCCGAAACCTACTCAACGAAAGTCTTCGCTTATTCTTACAAGTTGCGAATGCACTTACCTTTGAGAATCTACATAGTGCAACTGAGCAGTTCTCTGCATTAGACTTCTATGCTGGCGCTATTAGTTTAGCTCTCCTTGTTGCCAGTGAACATGATCGGGGCAACACCGCTCTCGCATGGGTCAATGAGGGGATGCCTAACAACGACTCGCGATCCGCAGTCTATTCATTCCGAAAGCAGTGTTACGACCTCATTCATAACGTCTTGGAGTTGGTTGAGCAAGCTGGCAATCAACAACCAGAATTTATCGATGGTAGACCATCCCTCAGCGCTACAAAGCGTGCCGAAGCACATGCTGTTGTGCATGACTCCGATGATGAATTGTTTCACTATGATCTTTACGAATGGTACCTTCAACAAGGTTGGACGGATAAGCTACTCAGCACTGACTCCAAGTACGTGATTACATACTTGGCACGAGAAGCAAGAGACAATGTTGAGCGCGCTGATCTGCTATGGAGATTTTACGTGTATCAGGGAGACTTTTTTGGGGCTGCAACAGTGCAGCACGAGCTAGCGCAAAGCAACTTTCAAATTCCATTGTCTCGACGTATTGAATACCTCAGTAGAGCCAAGGCGAATGCCAATACACAGAATGGAGGTATTGGGAGACAGGCGAAACAGGTCTTGCTTCATCAAATCAGCGAGCTTCTTGATGTAGCCAACATTCAAGATGAGATCCTTCATCGTCTGAAGGGTGACGAACGGATTCCTGACGATCGCAAACAAGAGGCAATCCTACTGCTCGATAACCAGGTTTTGACACTGACAGAGGTAAGTTGATCTTGTTAGTGATTCCAGCAAGCTAATTTTTCCAGTTGTTCAATGAGTTCTCCGATCCAGGCGAATATTTTGACATCAATCTATTGATCCTTGAATCTTCAAATCATAGGAATGCCGCGGACATTGCTGGTACTTGGCAATACTTCCTTGACGAAACACACAAAAAGGTTGGCAATGATCCCAATGCTGCTCAACAGCCATATGAAGCGGTGGTCAATGTATTACGAGAAATGTCTCACCGCCTCAAAAATTCTGAGGCAACATTCTCGCCCTCCATGCTAGTCCCCATGATTGAGACGTATGCTCTGGAGCATCAGAATGGTGTTGGACCACCAAATTGGGTAGTCGACTTATTTATTCAAGTCAACTTTCCCTTCGAAACTATTCTTGGTCTCCTTCAAGAAATGTATCAGAATGACGTTGCACCTTTTGTCGGGAGAAACAAGCATGTCTTAGCAGACCACATGATATACACTTGTGAGCAGTGGTACCAGGATTGCATCCGAAGCAATAAGAGACTCTTCGGCAGCGAGGAGAATGCAATGGAGATCCAGCAAATCCTCCATCATCTATCAGAGAGCTCACCGCAAGCTCAAAACCACAGAGCCAGCAATCTTATGACCAAGATTCAGAGATCGTACCAGTAAATGGTATCTCAGCGGTTTATAAGCTAGGACGGAAGTGAATGAGAAGAAAGGAATAATTTAATTCAAGTCTGTAATTGGATTCTACGGCATTCCATTTGGCGTTTGGAAGGGAAGCATAGCATAGCCTGCGTTTGGCGTGGATCTGGAGCACAGTGGATGGCTGCATATATGTTCCATCTCGCTGGAATAAATATGCTCAATCATGATCGCGATACTTTCTTGCTTGTTTTGGAGCGAAAAAGAATATTTTGGAACGGATGGTAGCTAGAGATGGAAATCTACTGATAACTCTCGCGATATGTACTTTAAAATGAGATATGAAAAGAGCAGAGTCTAATAACCTGAAATTTCAGAATAGCTTTGAATATTGGTGTGTGTACCCTGAAGCTGACTCTTGAGTTCGTCTATGTGGTGTGGCCAAATCTTATTTGCATTCTATGTTCCGCTTGTTCCGCTTGTTCCGCTTAGTAAGGTTCTGTAGTATGCAAATAACAAAGCCGAAGCTTATACCCGTGAGCGCAAAACACATGTACTCGGTCACGTGTGCTTAATCGGGTCGTGGTGGTGTGTCCGCCTCCCAATGTTCCGAAATACGACTTCTGAGTGTCTCCAGGAAACATTACTTCATTCGTAGTGAGAATGTTTCAAGAAGAGGATATACATATACTGTACTCACTTTGCACGAAACTCTTCGTTCCCCACACAAACGGGCGACGGATAGACCGCATCACATGTTATGTTGCCGAGAGAGGCTATGCTACTCATGTTACGGCCGATCTTTGTCTTGGGGGCGTTGATCTATGTCATTGGATGTAATGCGATATACTTCCTCGAACCTTAAGACAGGCAGCCATTTATCGGCAATGGGTATTGGTTGGGCGGCTGACTATTGGTGAATTGAGTTCGGTGGGTGGATGACATTATGCTTTGTGGGAAAGTATTTCTGGAGACTTCGATGGATGACCGGCAAGGCTGTCAGCTGGGGCTTCTTTAATCATTACCACCCTCTCCCAGGTTTGTTTCTCTACTTTTTCCCTTGGAAGTTCAAGCTACGGTAGTTGACCAACTTGACATCATAATTTCTGTATTAACAAGCTCGTTGCAACCCGGCGAAATATCGCATTGAACACAAAGACTTCCTGGCAGGTCGAGAGGCAATATGGTTCTCCTTGGCGGACTCGAGATCGTGGCGGCAGGCTACTTGATTCATAAACACAACAAAAATAAGAAAGAGCGCGCCAGACTTGAAGAAGAGGTTGCGGCGTTGGAGGAAAGCTCATATCCCTTATTCGAAGCAGACCAACGGCCGCCACGGCGACACACGCATTCTCACTCGCAATCACGCCTACACACACACTCGTCACTATCGTTGGCACAAACAGATGAGAGCGACGAAGAGCGTCGCGAACGCAGGAGACGCAGGAGGGAGAAGAGAAGGAGGGAAGAGGAGTACGAGTATGAAAGAACAAACAGCGCACCGCCGAAAATGGCGCAGACACAAACTGTTGTTGCCCCAGGTGTAGTTGCTGGATGGCCGGCGCATTGGAAGCAAACTCAAGTTCCGCCTCTTCAGCCGCCGAGGGCACATGCGCCACAGCCTCAGATGGGTGATCAAAGGCCAAACGAATACCCGCAGGATGTGAAATACGGCTTTGTGCCGGAAGTACCGCATGATCAGTATCCGCCTCCTTACTCCGGCCCGAGCGAACAACCAGACAGGTGGGCGAGAAGAGAGGCAAGGAGGGCGGAGAGAAGAGACGATAGGAGTAGCCGCGAAAGATTAGAGGTCAGAGGAAGACGGGAAGGAAGGAGTGTAAGCCCAATGTTAGGTATCTATGACGGAAATAGTAGGAGTCCAGGACCGAGAGTGAGATTCTCCACCGAAGATGTGGTGCTCGGTGGCGGTTCGAATCCACCGCCCAAGTATAGGGCGTAGGTCTAAATATTATCGTTTATTTTGGATCGTGGGGAAGGAAGGTAGGAGGACGCTGGTCGTCTTACATAGGAGGCTGATTTAGCGCAGTGTTACTCAAATGTATACTCAACCATCAATATCAATATTCCAACATAAGCAATACCCTTTGACCATTCCTCTTCGTGATCAACTCTTCCACATCTAAGTAGCGTTTAAAGAAACGCCATTCAACAAGTGTAAATCTCACAGCACTACATATCACATTTCTTTCCAAACAAGCAAGAGCGTTGTACAGCATTCGAGTAAGTTCTCAGACTCGATTCGTATGGCGGTCCCACAGGAGCGTTCGTATCGCCACTTGTATCTGTAAGCTAACCGACATTATATCCTTTCCGTACTCAGTCTATCTTCTGGTAACAACCCTCTGCGAATGATTCAAGTCAATTAGGGTGTAATGACATACAATTGGGCTACAAGGTCGTACATGATCATACATGATTGTACATGATAAAGTTTAGCTCCTATCAAGCTAATCAGCAGCTCTTGTAACTTTCGCTTCCCCAAACTTTATACAAACCTTAATCTAAACCTTAAATACACACCTTTTATAAATACTTCATATATTTTTTGAAAGTATACTGATATCGATGAAATCAGCTTCTGAACCAACAAAGCACTTGAACCATTCAAACAATTTCTCACCCAAAACATCAACCCAATTATTGCAATCAATTTGATCTAAAAAAATCATGATTTACTTCCTAACACTTGGTATGTCTCTCTTATTCTTTTCTCCCTTCAAAACACACATTCAGTGGCCCATATTCTAACGTGTTGCAGCAACACTCTTCTTTGCTATCTTTGCAAACGCCGAATACAATCTCACCTGTGCCGACTCAAGTACTGGTCCTGCAACGATACAGTGCCGTTCCTCACCGTACAATTATACGTGTAGCAGCAATGGCATTTTGAGTATACCGAAGCGTAAATGTCCACATAGATGTGCTTGTAAGTGTACAAGTGATTTTTGCATCACTTAGATCTCAAGCGCCTTGGGTGGATCTAAAGGGAGTGGAGAGAGCGTGAGGGTATTCAGATTGTAAGGTTGGATACATCGAATTTGGTAATTATGTTGTGAGATGATGTTGTATGATGGATGGGATGTTATGATGGACAGGCATTCCTCTGCGCTGCGACAGCATTTGAAGTTCGGTGTAATGTTACACATTGAAATTCGAGGTTACGTACCGCTCCGTTTCCCCATGTACTCTAGATAATTATTTGTTGTACCAAAAACATAATTATTCTCTATCGTTTCTGATATCACCCCTTGTGTGCGAATTTTTTAATTTTGCATCAATCCTTATGGTTTGCTCAATCCATCACTAAAAAATTGACATAATCTACAATAGAAAGTAGGATAAGTATTAACATAAATTCCGTGTTGAAAAGCACTTCAATTTTTTTAAATCGTAGAATACTCAATGTACCACACTCAAATCTTCCACTAGTAGAGGTATCATTATGATAACAAGTATGGGATACTAGACTCGAACATCGATCACGTTACAAACTCTTTCGGGGAACATAGGGATAATCCCTATGGAATATGCGATAGAAGCTTGATGTGCGACCCCCGCGAAGCATCGCTTTCCCTGTTCGAGCTCTTCGACGGGAAAGTTCTTAGCAGACTACGTGGCTGCGTCACACGTAGACTTTATCAATCTCTGGTATTTCGTAACACAGCCGTATAATATCACAAATATTTCATATTCTTAGCAAATAGTACAACTATGAAACATATACGCACTTTGACTTTCTAACAATATGCAATCACAGTTTATTGTTTACTGCTGAGGTAAGCCCTGTTTTGCAGTAAGCATCAGAAATTTTAAGCAAAAGCTGTCAAGTAACTCTTGTGGTCTACTGTCTCATAAAACTGGATGACAAAAATCAATACTGTGTTCTAGTACTACCCTGTACTTGTTTACAGTGGTCATTTACAACCCCTTGTCCTTCGCTGTGAGAGCATACTATCTAGATGCCCCATAGTTGTGGTGTATTGTATTCTTGGAATTACCTATATTTTCACCATATCTCCTGCTCTTCTGCTCCCACCACACGACATCTCATCTCATACGACTAACAGGTATCAAGACTTCCATTTGTGATAATAATATCCAAACTGCTCCTAAATCCGTCCTTTGATTCTGTTACTGCAGAAACTCTCAGAATGAAATACGTGCCCTCACACGGTGAGTCCCTGAGTCTTCGGACACTTACTCTTACTAACTATATCCACAGCTCTCACGTGCTTCTTGCTTACTACTTCTGTCATGGCAAAACCAACTCCACAGATGGTATTAGCAGATGTCTCAGATGCCGCCCGGAAACCACCGCCGAGCATCTGGTTCCTTAGTTGCCCGGAAGGATGGTCTCAACAGGAATCGTGCCAGAGAGCCAGATGGGGATGTGCCCCGACCGCCAACATAATATACCCAGGAACCGAAAACCCAGCTCATTGTGAGCGGTGTGGCTGCAAGGTGGTATTGTAGGCGGTATCTGGTGACCCTATGTTCTGATGACGCCTTGGATAAGGGTATTGAGGATTTGAACGAATCCACGGTTTAATACTCTGCTTGTTTTGGGATTAGCTTATGCTGGTGAGGATGGAATCTATGAATGATGTATTCACTACGGTCTAGTGTCTTCTAGCAGCGTGCTTCCTTTTAGCCAAGCACTCGCACAGTATAGATAAGCAGGTCAGAAAACGTCAATTGTGGTTTGCCTTGTTCTTCCAAACTAACATACTGGTAATGGAAGATGTTCGAGAATATTTTCTATTTGTGATATCCTGGGAGACGAGAACGTACACGCGTGAAGAATCCAATTGAATCCGACCTTGAGACTTTGCTATAAACTTATACCTAAAACCGTTATCACATGCTGAGAATCCAGAAGTATGTTCTCGATTACTTTCTCTGCATTTGGGTTTTGTTCTGGAAAGGCGCGCAATAATACCCTCAACATATAAGCGTTGATCTCACTCCGTATTTGATGCGAAAGGAACTGGTAAGATGGTATTGTCCCTACAAATATAACTTTTATTATAACCTCATATGATGTAGAAAGCTACTGTTTACTTTCATTTTGAATAGTAAGGTGTTCGGTCTGCCATTATCCACCTGTACGCTACTCATAGCTCCAAAACTGGTTCTTCTCCAAAATGGCGTGTAGGTAACTGGATCTTAAACCCTAAAATGGCCATGGACTTGGAACTAAGACCGACGAGGCTTCGCCAGATGTGAAATTAGCAATAAGAGCAAGAATTTTGAAAAAGCCCTAGAGCTTAGAAGTAACGCCACGGCCTTTGACATCATCAATTTACATTAAATTGTAAGCATTTATTTGAAATTTGTGAGCGCCCCTAATTCAGTTCGCTTACGGCCCCTTAAAGTAATAAAATATAAGCGAACCAATAACCAGCTGACTTTTGAGACTATGAATAGTGTAAGATTTGACTATATATTAAATCGTACGGGAGAGTTGTTATTTGTAAATGCCAACGTCAATCTAATCATTAATTGAGTTTCCATCAATCTAATTCATATCGTAACATTACGCTCTATCATAATAGTAATCCTCTGTGAAGACTAACCATTTAAATTTCCCCACGATTCATAAAAAGGTCCTGGCAAGAAATAACTTTCACATACGCGAGTCGAGCATTTATATTACATTAAACATGAAAAATAGCAACAGGTTGCTAGGAAGACGTCAAGATATACAGTGTAATGTTATGATTCTGGTAGCATAAAAATCTACAGGTTTTGACGTATTTGGGTGCTAGACAAGTGTAAGCGCTCTCCTTCCAACTAGCATTCCATTATTACTCAGCAAACTTCAAAGCTTCGTGGGTTAAAATAGGGAAAATAAAATAGAGACAATAAGATTCCTTGCACCCTCAATTTGATTGACATTCGGGTTACCCGTATCAGATACTCTCCTAGGGAGATAGCGAGTTTTGAACAACCATATGGCTTACCTATGCCTTCGTGCGTACGGGCCATGAGTTTATGTACGGTGGAATGACGGATTTCACATCGTAATTCTTGCTAGATTGTGGAGCCTAACTATGTTGTGCTCGCAGTTTTTTTTCCCCAACACCACTAGCAAAAATAACCCCCAAAAGCATCTCCGGCACTCGAGTGAAACTAGTAGGCTGCAAGTGGTATGTGGTTCTTTGACTGGTCACCTTTACTTGGTCCAGGAAAATTATCATCTTCTATGCCCCTTGAATTTTCTTAT
>Ga0247804_10000938_pt1 | contig 13552 bp, 16 predicted proteins | sample UWRJL029104C1_FD_181142 | JGI IMG/M metagenome (GOLD analysis project Ga0247804, IMG submission 181142) | Plant litter microbial communities from Arlington Agricultural Research Station in Wisconsin, United States - UWRJ-L029-104C-1 | ecosystem: Environmental > Terrestrial > Plant litter >...
GCGACAGCCGCGCAGCCGTTAAGATTGAGGCCGGAACGACGGAGACGCTCGCTTCCTTCCGGAATCGGCTCACGTAACCCGGGCTTCCGTTCCCCACTCGAGGACGACATGACCCAGATCTACCTGGTCCGCCACGGCGAGACCGACTGGAACCTGCAGAAGCGCATCCAGGGCAGTACCGACATCCCGCTCAACGACACCGGGCGGGCGCAGGCAGCGGCCACCGGCAGGCTCCTGGCGAGTCGGGAGTGGGACGCGATCATCACGAGCCCGCTCTCCCGCGCCGCCGAGACGGCCGGCATCATCGCCGAGGCCGTCGGGCTGCCGACGCCCGAGGTGCTCGACACGATCGTCGAACGGCACTACGGCGAGGCCGAAGGTCTCGACCACGACGAGATCGAGGCGATGTTCCCTGACAACGCGGAAGTGCCTGGCCGTGAGACCAGGGAGGCTGTCGCCGCCCGCGTCATCCCCGCGATCGTGCAACTCGCGGAACGTCACCCCGGGCAGTCGATCATCGTCGTGAGCCACGGGGGCGTCATCCGCGCGGTGCTCGGCAGCGTCGATCCGGAGAGCCCGCACGTCGGTGCGACCGGGCAGCGTGGTGAGCCGATCCGCAACGGGTCGGTGCACAGCTTCCGGCACACCGACGGCACCCTCGATCTCATCGCCTTCGACGACCCGATCCACGATCGCTCCCTCGACCTGGCGACCGAGGACATCGAGGACCAGAACGCCCTCGAGGAGCGGGACTCAGGCGTCCTGCGGTAGCGACTGCTCGGCGAGCGAGCCCACGCCGAGGAAGTCGACGATGAAGGATGCCGCCTCGCGGGACTTCTCGTAGTGCACGAGGTGTCCAACGCCGGGGATCACGTGCAGCGTCGAGTCTGGCATCGAGTCGGCGAGGGTGTGCAGGTCGGCCACGGGGGTGATCGGATCCAGCTCCGCCCCGATGAGCAGCGTCGGCACGGCGATGCGCGATCCGACCTCGCCGACGTGCGTGCTGATCGAGGCGGTGAACCCCTCGACCACGGTCGCGCGATCGGAGAACCTGCTGAAGTAGGTGTGGTGCTGGTCGTGGATCCAGCGCCGCAGCGCCCGGTCCTTCGTCTGCACCATCGTGACGCTCATGATGCGCACGACGAGCCAGTGGCCGAGCAGCCAGTTGCCGAGGCGCTCGGGCAGTCGCTTCGAGACCCCGTAGAACGCGACGGTGACGCGGGTCATCGCGGCATTCGGACCGCTCGTCGCCGGTGCGGCGATCGGATTGACGAGGATGAGGCTCGGCGGTGAGACGACGCCCCCGGCGACGGCGTGCGACGTGACGATCGAGCCGAACGAGTGACCGAGCACCACGGCGTGCTCGAGGCCGAGCGCGCCTATGAAGCCCGCGAGCCAGCGGCCGTAGCCCTCGATGCTGTGCGGCGCCTCGGTCATCGGACCCGACTCGCCGAAGCCCGGCAGGTCGGGGCTGACGATCCGGATGCCGCGGAGCTGGGCGATGACGGGCTCGAGGCCGTGGTGCTCACCCCGGTAGCCGTGCACGACGACGACGGTCGTGGCAGCATCATCCGGACCGTACGTCCAGTAGTGCGTGTCGCTGCCGAGCACGTCGACGACGTCGGTCGAGACCGGGAGCGCTGCGAGGAGCGCGGCGAAGGGGGAGGTGACAGCCATCGACCCCAGTGTATTGCCGCGCCGCTGGTCGGACGGATCGCAAGCGCTTTCGGCCCGGAACTACACTGGTCCCGACCCACTCGTGGTTCACGAATTGTGAAAGCAGAACGATGACCTTCACCGCGCCCATCCAGTTGCCAGGACTCGCCCTCGACCCGCAGTGGTACCGGCGTGCGGTGTTCTACGAGGTCATGGTGCGGTCGTTCGTCGACAGCAACGGCGACGGCGCGGGCGATCTCGGCGGGCTCATCGGCAAGCTCGACTACCTGCAGTGGCTCGGTATCGATGCGCTCTGGCTGCCGCCGTTCTTCCAGTCGCCGCTCCGCGACGGCGGATACGACGTGCAGGACTACAAGGCGATCCTGCCCGAGTTCGGCACGCTGGACGAGTTCCGCGAGCTCGTCACCAAGGCGCACGAGCGCAACATGCGCGTCGTCATCGACCTGCCGCTCAACCACACCTCGGACGCCCACGAGTGGTTCCAGCAGTCCCGGAGCGACCCGGAGGGACCGTTCGGCGACTACTACGTCTGGAGCGACACCGACGAGAAGTACGAGAACATCCGCATCATCTTCACCGATACCGAGGACTCGAACTGGGCCTTCGACACCGAGCGCCGCCAGTTCTTCTTCCACAGGTTCTTCTCCCACCAGCCCGATCTCAACTTCGAGAACCCGGCCGTGCACGACGCGATGTTCGACATCGTACGGTTCTGGCTCGACCTCGGCGTCGACGGCTTCCGCCTCGACGCGATCCCGTACCTCTACGAGTCCGAGGAGGGCGACGGCGAGGGCGAGCCCAAGACCCACGAGTTCATCCAGAAGCTCCGGGCCATGGTCGACTCCGACTACCCCGGTCGCGTCATGATCGCCGAGGCGAACCAGTGGCCGAACGAGGTGGCCGCGTTCTTCGGCACCAACGAGCAGCCGGAGTGCCACATGGCGTTCGACTTCCCTGCCATGCCGCGCATCTTCTACTCGCTCCGCTCCCAGCAGGCCGGGGAGCTCGTCAGGGTGCTCTCCGAGCACACCAATGTTCCGGATGGCGCGGGCTGGGCGGTCTTCCTGCGCAACCACGACGAGCTCACGCTCGAGATGGTGAACGAGGAGTACCGGCAGGCGATGTACGGCTGGTACGCGTACGACCCGAGGATGCGCGCGAACATCGGGATCCGCCGGCGTCTCGCTCCCCTGCTCGACAACTCGCGCGCCGAGCTCGAACTGGCGCACGCCCTGCTCTTCTCCCTGCAGGGAAGCCCGTTCCTCTACTACGGGGACGAGATCGGCATGGGCGACAACATCTGGCTGCCGGACCGCGACAGCTCGAGGACGCCGATGCAGTGGACCCCGGACCGGAATGCCGGGTTCTCGACCGCGGACCCCGGCAAGCTGTTCCTGCCGGTTGTGCAGTCGCTCGTCTACAACTACCAGCACATCAACGTCGAGTCCCAGCTCGCGCAATCCAGGTCGCTGCTGCACTGGATCCGCAACGTCATCCACGTGCGGAAGGGCCACCCGACATTCGGCCTCGGCTCGCTCACCGTGCTGCAGACGAACCACGAGTCGGTGCTCGCGTTTGTTCGCGACTACGCCGGTTCCGGATCCCAGTTCGGCGACCTCCCGGAGCGGGTGCTGTGTGTCTTCAGCTTCGCCCACAACCCGGTGTCGGTGGAGATCGACGCCGAGCAGTTCGCGGGGCAGCCGCTCTACGATCTCTTCGGCGGCGGGCAGTTCCCGAGTGTCGGCGACGACGGGGTGCTGCGACTCACGCTTGGCACGCAGAGCTTCTACTGGCTGCACCTCGGCGAGGCGCACTTCGCCGGCGGGCGGGTCTGAGCCCAGCGTTCACCTCGACTCGCGCGGCGCTCGAAGGCGATGCCGGTGGTCGGCTTTAGAGTTGCCCCATGAGCAACCTCTGGTACGAGAATCTCGGCGTCTTCGATCTCGAGACGACGGGCATCGATGTCGAGACGAGCCGGATCGTGACCGCCCACGTCGGGGTCATCGACGCAACCGGGGCAGTTGTCGAGCAGCGCGCCTGGCTTGCCGATCCGGGTGTTGCGATCCCCGAGGGGGCCACCGCCGTGCACGGCGTGACCACCGAGCGTGCGCGCGCCGAAGGTCGCCCGGCGGCAGAGGTCGTCGCGGAGATCATCGCCGCTCTGAACGATCTCCTCGCGCGAGGCATCGCCCTCACGATCTACAACGCCCCGTACGACCTCACGCTGCTCAACCGCGAGGCGATGCGATACGGGATCACTCCCCTGCATGAGCCGACCCCGGTCATCGACCCCCTCGTGCTCGACAAGTTTGTCGACCGCTACCGCAAGGGCAAGCGCACGCTGACGGCGGCCGCCGAATACTACGGTGTCGAGCTCACCGACGCGCACGACGCGGGTGCCGATGCCGTTGCGGCTGGCAGGGTCGCCCAGGCGCTCGCACGCAAGTACGCGGCACAACTCGGCATCCACGGCGTCGACCTGCACGCGCTGCAGATCGGGTGGTGCGAGGAGCAGTCGGCGAGCTTCCAGGAGTACATGCGCCGGCGCGATCCGGAGTTCACGACCTCGGGGCTCTGGCCGGTTCGCTGACGCTTCGGTGATCGAGCCTGCCGAGATCTGATCGAGCGGAGCGAGATCCTTGCTGCACAGGCCTTGACCAGCCCGCGCGGTTAGTCTGGTGGCAGGTTGCGCAACAGCGACCCCGGACGACGGATCAGTACCCGGTACGCGACAAGACTGGCCAGAGGAATGTCGTCATGGCGTGGATCGTTCTCATCGTGTCCGGAATTCTCGAGGCCGTCTGGGCCACGGCGCTCGGCAAGTCCGAGGGCTTCACAAAGCTATGGCCGACCGTCGTCTTCGGAGTCGCGCTCCTAGTGAGCATGGGCGGCCTGGCCTTCGCGATGCGTGAGATCTCCACGGGCACCGCATACGCCGTGTGGGTCGGGATCGGGGCATCCCTCACCGTGCTCTACGCGATGCTCTTCGGCGGCGAGCCGGCATCGATCATCAAGATCCTGCTGTTGCTCGGCCTCGTCGGCTGCATCATCGGACTCAAGCTCGTCGACTCGAGCCACTAGCCGGCGTTCTCGTGCGAGACGCGCGAGAGGGGCGATCGACCGAAGTCGATCGCCTTTCTCGGAACAGCTGGTGGGGTGTGCCTACTGGCCGAAACCCTTGTAGCGCGAGTTGAACTTCTCGACGCGGCCCGCGGAGTCCATGATGCGCTGCTTGCCCGTGTAGAACGGGTGCGAGGCGGAGGAGATCTCAACGTCGATGACCGGGTAGGTCTCGCCATCGAGCTCGATCGTCTTGTCGCTGCCGATCGTCGAGCGGGTGAGGAAGGTCTCGCCGGACGCGAGGTCGCGGAACACGACTGCCTTGTAGTCGGGGTGGATGTCGGTCTTCATGAGGCTGTCCTTTATGCACAGGTATCGGATAAGAAGCAGAAAAAAGTGTGTGAGGCGCGGCGAACTCGGTGCGCCAACGGTCAAGCGTATCAGAGTCTGCGGTCGCCCTCGCGGTCAGCGGGCCCGCGCGGCGAACCGGCCGTCGACCGACGTCAGTTCGAGGTCGACGCCGAAGGTCTCGCTGAGCTTCTCGGCGGTGATGACCTCGGAGATGGGGCCGGCCGCCGTGATGGCGCCCTTCGAGAGGAGCAGGGCGTGGGTGAAGGCCGACGGGATCTCCTCGACGTGGTGGGTGACCATGACGATCGCGGGTGCCTCGGGCGCACTCGCGTATCCGCTCAGCAGCTGGAGGAGTTCTTCGCGCGCCCCGAGGTCGAGGCTCGCGGCGGGCTCGTCGAGCAGCAGCAGTTCCGGATCGGTCATGACGGCTCGTGCGATCTGTACACGCTTCTGCTCGCCGTCGCTCAGGCTGCCGAACCGGCGGTCCTCGAGATGGCCGAGCTTCCACTCGGCGAGCACCCGCTGCGCGCGACGGACGTCGAGGTCCTCGTACTGCTCGTTCCACCGCCCGGTCACCGAGTACGCCGCGGTCAGCACGACGTTGAGCACCGTCTCGTCGCCTGGAACGCGTCGTGCGAGGGCGGTCGAGGCGAATCCGATCCGCGGGCGGAGGTCGAAGACGTCCACCTTGCCGAGGGTGTCGTCGAGCACACGCGCACTGCCCGAACTCGGGTGGATCGACGCCGAGGCGACCTGCAACAGGGTGGTCTTCCCCGCGCCGTTCGGGCCGAGCACCACCCAGCGTTCGTCGCTCCCGACGTTCCAGGTGACCGAATCGAGGATCGCTGTGCCGCTGCGGACGACGCTGACATCTGTGAGCTCTAGAACGCTTGCCATGATGTCCTCAGCTTAGTTGCAGCGACCGGCGGGTCAGACGAGCGACGCGTAGATCTCGCGGGTTCGAGTGGCGATTCGATCCCAGCCGAACTCGGCCTCGGCACGGAGGCGCCCCTCCTCCCCCATCCGTGCTGCGCGCGACGGGTCGGAGACGACGGCGATGAGGGCATCGGCGAGGTCCCGAACGAACCGATCTGGGTCGGTGGGTGTGCCGGTGCCGTCCTGTGCCTGGTCGATCGGTACGAGCACCCCGGTCACGCCGTCGTCGACGACCTCCGGGATGCCGCCGGTCGCCGTGCCGACCACCGGCGCGCCACAGGCCATCGCCTCGAGGTTGACGATGCCGAGCGGTTCGTAGATCGACGGGCAGACGAACGTGGTGGCGGTCGTGAGCACTGCGGACAGCTCGTGCTGGCTGAGCAGTCGATCGATCCAGACGACGCCCGTGCGCTCCTCCTGGAGTGCCGCGACCCCGGCCTGGACCTCGGCGAGGATCTCGGGGGTGTCGGGGGCACCGGCGCAGAGGACGAGCTGCACCTCCGGCGGCAGCAACGCGGCGGCCCGCAGCAGGTACGACAAGCCCTTCTGGCGGGTGATCCGGCCGACGAACACGACGGACGGACGATCGGGGTCGATGCCGAGTTCGCGCACGAGCTCCGCGTCATCCACCGGCTTCCACCGGCTCAGGTCGATGCCGTTGTAGACCGTCACGACCTTCTCCTCGTCGAGGAACGGGTAGGACCTGAGGATGTCACGGCGCATGCCGTCGCTCACCGCGATGACGGTGTCGGCGGCACCGAACGCCGTGCTCTCGATCCAGCTCGAGACGCGGTAGCCGCCACCGAGCTGTTCGGCCTTCCACGGCCGCAGGGGTTCGAGGCTGTGCGCGGTCACGACGTGCGGGATGTCGTGCAGCAGTTTGGCGAGGTGCCCGGCGGCGTTCGCGTACCACGTGTGCGAGTGCACAAGATCGGCACCCGCGACATCCTGCGCGATCTGCAGGTCGACGCCGAGGGTCGCGATCGTCGGGTTCGCCGTCGTGAGCTCCGAGGGCACGAGGTAGGAGAACACGCCGTCCTCCTCGCGTGGCAGGCCGAAGCACCGCACCCGCACGTCGATGTCCCCGCGGAGCGCACGCACAAGCTCGGAGACGTGCACACCTGCCCCGCCATAGACCTCTGGTGGATATTCGCGTGTGAGGAGATCGACCTGCATGAACCAAGACGCTAGTACAGGGTGGTCCGCTCGCCTACTCTTGAGCAATGGCTTCAAAGAAGATCTTCGGAATTGTCCTCGCCGGCGGCGAAGGCAAACGCCTCATGCCCTTGACCGCAGACCGAGCGAAGCCGGCAGTGCCGTTCGGCGGTGGATACCGCCTCATCGATTTCGCTCTCAGCAATCTCATCAACTCAGGGCTCCGACAGATCGTCGTGCTGACGCAGTACAAGTCCCACAGCCTCGACCGCCATGTGTCGCAGACCTGGCGGCTGTCCGGCCTGCTCAACGCGTACGTCGCGTCGGTCCCCGCGCAGCAGCGGCTCGGCAAGCGCTGGTTCAGCGGATCCGCTGACGCGATCCTGCAGAGCCTCAACCTGCTGCGGGACGAGAAGCCCGACATCGTCGTCGTGGTCGGTGCCGACCACGTGTACCGCATGGACTTCAGCCAGATGATCGAGGCGCACATCGCCTCGGGGCGCGGCCTGACCGTCGCGGCGATCCGCCAGCCGATTGCCCTCGCCGACCAGTTCGGGGTCATCGAGCTCGACAAGGACGACCCGACGAAGATCCACGCCTTCCACGAGAAGCCGCAGGACGCGGTCGGGCTCGCCGACTCCCCCGGCGAGGTGCTCGCCTCGATGGGCAACTACATCTTCGACGCCGACATCCTCATGGATGCCGTGCTGCGCGACGGTGAGCGCTCCGACTCGAACCACGACATGGGCGGCGACATCGTCCCGGACTTCGTCTCGAGGGGCGCAGCGAGCGTCTACGACCTCAACCAGAACGAGGTTCCGGGGTCCACCGAGCGCGACAGGTTCTACTGGCGCGACGTCGGGAGCATCGACTCGTTCTTCGAGGCGCACCAGGACCTCATCTCGGCGCTGCCGATCTTCAACCTCTACAACCGCGAGTGGCCGATCTTCAGCCAGCAGTTGAACTCCCCGCCCGCCAAGTTCGTGCGCGACGCGAAAGGCACCCTCGGCACGACGATCGACTCGATCGTCTCCCTCGGCTGCATCATCTCGGGCGCGCACATCGAGCGCAGCATCCTCGGTCCATGGACGACGATCGGCTCCGGCGCCGAGCTCACGGACTGCATCGTCTTCGAGCGGGCGCGCATCGAGCCGAACGCGACGGTGCGCCGCGCCATCCTCGACAAGGATGTCGTGATCGAGGAGGGTGCGACCGTCGGCGTCGACCCCGATGCCGACCGCGCGCGCGGTCTGACCGTCACCGAGTCGGGCATTACAATCGTGGGCAAGGGCGTGCACGTCGCCCCGTAGCTCCACGGCTGACTCGCTCAGCGGTTTCTCGTTCGGCTCCCGGAAGGCTCCCCAGATGGCTCGCTTTCTCGTGGTGCTCGACGTCGACTCGACGCTCATCGAGAACGAGGTCATCGAGCTGCTCGCCGACGCGGCGGGCACCCTCGAGGAGGTCGCCGAGATCACGTTCAGGGCGATGAACGGCGAGCTCGACTTCGAGCAGAGCCTGCGATCGCGCGTCGCGACCCTCGAGGGGCTTCCGGCGTCGGTCTTCGAGGATGTCGCACCGCTCGTGACCGTGACGACGGGTGTTCCCGAAATGGTCGCAGCGGTGCAGGGCGCCGGCGGTCGGGTCGCCGTCGTCTCCGGTGGATTCCACGAGGTGCTCGATCCCGTTGCGGAGGCGCTCGGACTCGACTCCTGGCGTGCCAACCGGCTCGAGGTCGTCGATGGCGTGCTCACGGGCGGGCTCACCGGACCCATCATCGACGCCGCGGCGAAGGCCGATACCCTGCGCGAGTGGGCCGCCGACTTCGGCGTGCCGCTGCGCCAGACCGTCGCCGTCGGCGACGGCGCGAACGACCTCGAGATGATGGCCATCACAGGACTGTCCGTCGGGTTCGACGCCAAGGCGCCGGTGCGCGACCTCGCCCACGTGCTCATCGACGAGCGCGACCTCAGCCTGCTCCTGCCGCTGCTGGGGTTGCGCGGTTAGTGCCCCATGCCGAGGCCGCCGTCGACGGGGATGACCGCGCCGGAGATGTACGCGGCGTCGTCGCTCGCGAGCCAGGTGATGACCCTCGCGACCTCTGAGGAGGTTGCGAAGCGGCCGGCTGGGATCGACTTCCTGTAGTCGGCCTGCGTCGCCTCCGGCAGCTCGGCGGTCATGTCGGTCTCGATGAAACCGGGTGCCACGACGTTCGCGGTGATGCCGCGCGAGCCGAGTTCGCGGGTGACCGAGCGGGCGAGCCCGATGAGCCCGCTCTTCGACGCCGCGTAGTTGATCTGGCCCGCCGACCCGAGCAGTCCGACAACGCTCGAGACGAGGATGATGCGGCCGAAGCGCGCCTTCATCATGTTCTTCGACGCGCGCTTCACCACTCGGAATGCACCGGTGAGGTTGGTGTCGACGACGTCGGTGAAATCCTGCTCCGACATGCGCACGAGCAGCAGGTCGCGGGTGATGCCGGCGTTGGCAACGACGACCTCGACCGGGCCCAGAGCCGCCTCGACCTCGGTGAACGCGGCGTCGAGGCTCGCGGCATCCGTCACGTCCGCGCGCACGGTGAGCGCGCCGGCAGGTCCCTCGCCGGAACGTGCGGTGACGGCGACCCGATGGCCCTGAGCGACGAACTCCTCGGCGATTGCGAGGCCGATTCCCCTGTTGCCGCCGGTGATCAGAACAGTGCGCTCGGTAGTCATGCGCACCAGCCTACTGTCAGCGGAGGGGACGTAGAATTGAGGGAACGAGGCTACCGGAGCCTCCCATCACGCCTGGACTCCAAGCCGCCCACTATGGCCACACAACAGTCGATCACCTCGCTGCCAGCCTCACCGGCTGACGATCGGCGCAGGCGCATGACCAACTACTCCATCGCGATGGGGATCCGAATGGTGTGCGTGATCCTGTGCTTCTTCGTGCAGGGCTGGTGGCTGCTCGTGATGGCGATCGGAGCCGTGACGCTCCCGTACTTCGCCGTGCTGCTCGCCAACAAGGCGACCGCCCGCGGGGGTGCCGAGGTGCAGCGCCCGGGTGGGCTCGTCGTGTACGGACCCGCGGAGCCGCTGCGCGTGGTGCCGATGGATGACGACCAGCCCCGGAACGACCAGCACAGGGACGACACATGATCGGTGTGGGCTCCGGGCCGACCGAGTCGCAGTGTTCGCGTGCGGGATGCCGCGAACTCGCGACCGCGACGGTGAACTGGCGCAACCCGCGCATCCATACCGAGGACCGGGTCAAGGTCTGGCTCGCGTGCGACGAGCACACTGCGTACCTGCAGGAGTACCTGGCCAACCGCGGATTCCCGGTCGTGGTCGCCGGTCTCGACGCCAGGATCGACCGGGTACCGGCATCGTGATGGTTCGCACGTGAGGCAGGACTGGGCGTTCGCCTTCTCGAAACGGTGGGCAGGCTACCTCGCACTCGCCATCGTGTTCGCGATCGTCTGCAGCCTGCTCGGCGTGTGGCAGCTCAACCGACGAGCCGAGGCCAGGGTCGAGATCGACAGGTTCGACTCCAACTACGCGAGCGAGCCGGTCCCGGTCGACGACGTGCTCCCCGACCCCGATGCATTCGACCCCGATGACAAGTGGACCCCGATCGTCGTCGCGGGCAGGTACCTGCACGAGCAGGAACTGCTCGTGCGGGCCCGACCGTACAACGGCAGCCCAGGCTTCGAGGTGCTCACACCGCTGCAGCTCGACGACGGCTCGATCTTCATCGTCGACCGCGGCTGGGTCTCCCCAGGTTCACGGCAGGACACCCCCGACGCGATTCCACGCGCTCCGGAGGGTGTTGTGACCGTCGTCGCGAGGCTCAAGGCGGCCGAACCTGCGCTGCCCAATCGCTCGGCCCCGGAGGGCCAGGTCGCGACGATCGAGCTCCCGGCGATCGCGGCGATGCTCGGCGAGGCCGGGACCGACGACGAGGTCTACACCGGGGCGTACGGCCTCATGGTGTCCGAGTCCCCCGCGGCCGAGGCGCGACCGCTCGCGCCGCCCAAGCCGGTGCGGGATGAGGGTCCACACCTCTCCTATGCGCTGCAGTGGTTCGTGTTCGCGATCTTCGGCTTCATCGGTCTCGGCTACGCGCTGCGGCAGGAGTACCGCCTGGTCAATGTCGACGACCCCGACGAGCGGGAGCGCGCCGAACAGCGCCGCGTGCGCGAGGCGAAACGCAGGCCGAGCGACAGCGAGATCGAGGACGAGCTGCTCGACGCAGCTCGTTAGCTCGCGGGGTCGTACATGAACTCGCGGAGTTCCTGCGAGCATCGGCATGCCACGGCGATCCTCCTCGCCCACTCGACAGCGTCATCGCGCGTCGGCAGCTCGAGCACGGTGAACCCGCCGCGGAAATCGATGCCCGGGTAGGTCTCGGCACTCACCGACCCGTCGGCGGAGACCAGCACCGGGTCGATGCTCTCGTTGATCCCGCCGCCGAAGACGTAGACTCCCGCGGCCTTCGCATCCTCGATCACGGCGTGGGATTCCTCGACGACGACCGGGAACTCCTCGTCGGTGAGGACCATGGCTTCGCTCGGAAATGAGATGAGGTATTTCGTCATGCCTCGATGATGCCCGGCGCGGGCGCCCGGCGGCAATGGCCTGCCGAATACCGTGCCACCCGGTTATGCGAGGCTGATCAGGTCGAGGTATCCCGCGTTGTAGTGGTCCTCGGTGCCGTCGGGCAGGATGAGCACGCGGTCGGGATTGAGCGCCTCGACGGCGCCCTCGTCGTGGCTCACGAGCACCACGGCGCCCGAGTAGTTCGCGAGTGCGCCGAGGATCTCCTCGCGCGAAGCGGGGTCGAGGTTGTTGGTCGGTTCGTCGAGCAGCAGCACATTGGCTCCAGAGACGACGATCATGGCCAGGGCGAGACGGGTCTTCTCTCCGCCCGAGAGCACACCGGCGAGCTTGTAGCCGTCGTCCCCAGTGAACAGGAACGACCCGAGCACACGTCGAGCCTCCATCTCGTTGATGTTCGGGCTCGAGGAGACCATGTTCTCGAGCACGCTGCGCTTGACGTCGATCGTCTCGTGCTCCTGCGCGTAGTACCCGATCCGCAACCCGTGTCCAGGCTTGATCGAACCGGTGTCCGGCTGGTCGACGCCCGCGAGCATCCGCAGCAGGGTCGTCTTGCCCGCACCGTTGAGGCCGAGCACGACGACCTTGTCGCCGCGGTCGATCGCCACGTCGACGGCCGTGAAGATCTCGAGCGAGCCGTAGCTCTTCGAGAGGTTCTCGGCCATGAGCGGGGTCTTGCCGCACGGCGCGGGTTCCGGGAACCGCAGTTTCGCGACGCGATCGACGGCCCGCACCTCGTCGAGACCCGCGAGCAGCTTCTCGGCGCGAGCGACCATCTGGTGCGCGGCCGCGGCCTTCGAGGCCTTCGCACCGAACTTGGCGGCCTGCGCCTGCAGCACGCCCGCCTTCTTCTCGGCGTTGACCCGCTCCTTCTTTCGACGTTCCTCGTCGGCGGCACGCTGGCGGTGGTAGTTCTTCCAGCCCATGTTGTACTGGTCGATCGTCTGCCGGTTGGCGTCGAGGTAGAAGACCTTGTTGACGGTCTCCTCGACGAGGTCGACATCGTGGGTGATCACGATCAGGCCGCCCTGGAAGTTCTTCAGGAACTCGCGCAGCCAGATGACCGAGTCGGCGTCGAGGTGATTGGTCGGTTCGTCGAGCAGCATCGTGTCGGCACCCGAGAACAGGATGCGGGCGAGTTCGATTCGGCGCCGCTGGCCGCCGGAGAGGGTCGACAGCGGCTGGTCGAGGATGCGGTCGGGCAGGCTCAGGTTGCTCGCGATGGACGCGGCCTCCGCCTCGGCCGTGTAGCCACCGAGGGCCGTGAATCGCTCCTCGAGGTTGCTGTACTTCTTCATCGCCTTCTCGCTCGTCGCGGCATCCGGACTCGCCATGTCCTGCATCGCAGTGTTCATGTCGATGACGATCTGGCCGAGGCCACGCGCGTCGAGGATGCGCGTGCGCGCGAGGTGGGTCGGGTCGCCGGAGCGCGGGTCCTGGGGCAGGTAGCCGATCTCGCCGTTGCGGTCGATGCGGCCGCCGGCGGGCTGCAGTTCGCCCGCGAGCGTTTTCGTGAGCGTGGTCTTCCCTGCGCCGTTACGACCGACGAGGCCGATCTTGTCGCCGCGGTCGACGCGGAAACTCACGTCGTCCATGAGCAGTCGCGCTCCGACACGCAGTTCGAGGTCGTGTACGGCGAGCACAGGCAGAGTCCTATTGATTGATTGCGTCGCTACGACGCGAGAAGTAAGGGGTGAGGGGCACCAGTCTACGCGGTGAGCGCCCTCAAGGCTGTCAGGTGTTAGTCGTCGCTGTCCGACAGGCCGACGGCGGGGAGG
>Ga0247804_10000939_pt1 | contig 13544 bp, 9 predicted proteins | sample UWRJL029104C1_FD_181142 | JGI IMG/M metagenome (GOLD analysis project Ga0247804, IMG submission 181142) | Plant litter microbial communities from Arlington Agricultural Research Station in Wisconsin, United States - UWRJ-L029-104C-1 | ecosystem: Environmental > Terrestrial > Plant litter >...
CTAGATACTTTACTAGACGCTGTGCTAGGAAGGTACAAAATCAGGTTTCCACGAACCTAGTTAATTTAGAAGGGTTTCTAAGGCGAAATGCCATTGAGGGGAATGGCGATCTAAGAGCTATTTGGTAAAGTTCGACTTCAAATCTTATTTGTTCCTACGATATACTTCCTTTGGCAGACAAGGCTGGTATGTAAACAATCCCAGTGTGTGCTGCTGTGGCTCAATACTCATTATCCTACCAAATGCTACGGAGAACAATTGCCTGCTAGCTAACCATGGGGATGTAGGAATGCCATTGGAGTGGGAGAGGGAATGATTATTAATCTCGATAGTGACCATACTATAATACCAGCTAGTTACGCAAAGTCTAGGATCTAGAGCACCTCCCACCATCCCCCTCTTAGCAGGAGGTAAAGTCACGTGGGAATCCTGGAGAAGGCGTTAGATGTGGCAAGTGAAGTGAGGCGTAATCAGAGAATAGTAACTTGAAAGGAGTCAATAGCGTCCTAGAAGCCCTTAATTGTTAGAAGTTATGCCAAACTGTGATGTGAAGTTCATATTGAGAAATGTTTTGCAGCCTAGGAGCCAGTTAGGATTCACCTCTTACAAATCTCCGTTTCCACCCATAAGTTCTCGTGAGTGGCGACTTCATAATCGGGACTCTACCATATATACTTGGACTGTCTGAATAGATATAATAAATACTCTTAAGCTGTACATGAGTTTGCATATGTGATTTGCCTGCGCTCACCCGTTAAGTCTTGCCAACTTTGATTTTAAGCTTCTAGGTTCCGCTCTTGGAAATCTTGCGGAAGTTAAGCCTTCGATCGTTTCCTGAGATGAACAACTCCTCACACTCAATGTCGACTGGGTTTTGGTAGTCTGGTGTAATGTGCACTTTTTGACCCTTAGCTAGTCATTTGCGAGCTGTATTTTTATTTGCCTGACTAGCAAATAACTTCACATCTAAGCCATTCCTGACAAGAACAGATGATGTTGCGTGAGATACTTGTAAAGATATAAAACCTGTAAATGTTAATTCCATATATCTCTTTCTTAACATGTCTTTTTTTACTATATCTTCCCCTCAGTTGTGATATGAGAGCTTTACTGTTGACTCAGTTGGGTATAAACTTGGTCCTATCGGTGAAGCACTATGGTGGAATTCTTCGTTGCTTGGTATGGAAATCATGTAAATACGATAAGAGTTCAACTTTTGGTCTTCCATTGAGTAGAAAATACTACCCACAAACTATTGATCTAAACAGGTAATGAAAGAAGCGTGGGTGGTGTGGGCACTAAGCTAATACTCGGCGATGGCCAACCTCTCAGCTTATATATTTGCTGTTTCAGAGAGAGTGCTTCAATATCGTCGCCGAATGTCCGAGGTCCTTCTCTAAACTCAACATCTCGGACAATGCCTGGTAAAATATTCTCCCCATCTGCAAACTGAATTTCCTCATCACCGTCCATAAAAACGACCTCTCTTCCATTCCGCCCAACGATATGCCGTTCGATTTCTATACCTTTCACCACAAACACCAGGTTCGCATTAGGAAACCCCCGCCTTATCAGAGGAATCTTAGTTGCAAGCCATCGTACATAGCCGGACGCTGGACTTTGAGTAACAATATTGTTACTCGCGTCTCTCAGGTAGATATTAACAGTAAGGTTGCGAATTCCACACCTATCAGCTCCTGTTGCATCGAAGCGGAAAAATCTCTCGAATTCAAAGTAATTTCCGGTAAAAAGCAAAGTATCAATTTCATCGTTGAAGAACACGCAAGAGTGTACAATACTTTTAGGACTCCAATGGCTAGAGAGTCCCGCTCCAGGTACGAAGAAAGTAGTAAAACGCAACTTCCACCGCAGCTGAGCAAGTTCTCTTGATCGGCCAGTTGCGTGCAGGAGAGCGGGAATGCTCGATTCGTATGTATACCACTCAAACGAACCATACCTGGTCTCCCTTGTCGTGTATCTGATTTCAACAACTCGAGGAGGGATAGAAGCAATTGCGAACTCCCAGATATGGTCCTGAAGCTCCAGAGGCAAGCGAGAGAACCCGCTCTTGTTGTGACTTCATTACGGTACAATTAGTGATTGGTGTGGCTAGAGCGCACAAGTTGAGAATAGGCTTACGGCAAAACCATTGGTAATTATGCTGGTGTATGAAATAATTGATTTAAAGCCCAAAAAGTCGCTAACTCTGCACGTTCTCGAACTGGTCTGCCACCAGCTCCAGAATTCGATACGTTTTCTCGGATGGTGGCATGAGAGATCATGATCTGGCTTACATGGCAAGCGTGTGAGAGGCACACTGAGCTGATTGGCATCGCTTAAACCCCTATTTAATCAACGTCTTACATGCCATTGGGTAGCTTCTACCTAAGTGGTTCCTGTTCTGCAGAATTCTAAACACGATTCGCCTATATATTGTTGCAGTGTATTCTACTGCAGGTTCTCTGTTGGTCTAACGCGAAATATTCGCTCACTTTCATATACCACAATTATATCGGAAGTTGTTCGTGTGAAGAAGCAGGCCCAGGCCGCTTTCCGCAGACCCTTTTTGAAATCGCTCCTCTATTGAGAACGAAGCAAGACACCACATCATACCTTAACTAGCCAATACTTGTATTTCGTACTGTACAAATCAACGATAATTAATAGACTAGCTCAAGTCAATTTAAAAGAATCTCAGCCCAGAACTATCCTTTATTTGAGAATAGTTTGCATTTAAAATTTTGCTTATTGATTATGGAATAGTAACCCTGTGTTTTCACATAGATTGAGTATATGAATCGTCGATGACTTGATAAGAGAGTATGTAATTATTATGTATTTACGATTGGAATGGTTAAGCCCTTGTAGCAATCTCATCAGTCTTTTGTTACTAGAAAAGAAACTGCGCTCCAAACAACAGATCATCATAGGTCTAACGTCTGGTATTTACTCTCCAATCTCTCCATCGCTTCTAGACCTACCCGTTTCACTGGGCCAGGAGTCGACCCTTGTTTTCCGGCTTCGCCATTGCTTCCAGGTCGAGAACCCCAAGGTGCCATATCTCTCTGCATTGGACTTTGCAATATAGGGCTGTTGTGCACACTCATCCCCGGACTTACTGCCCTACGCTTAAAACTTGTAGGATCGAAGTCATCGTCCCGGCGGCGCTTGTTATTAACCTTACGTGTAATTTCTGCGGCAGTAGGTTGCGGTGTAGAGGACCTAGAAGGAGAGGAGTGCCTGTCGGAGCTTGTTGTGGGAAGTACGAACGAAGAAGGAGGAGTCGCACTAGAAGTTTGATCCATGGATAAGTCTTCACTAATTCCAGAGGATGAGCCGCGCGGCAAGAACTGCGGTGGAGGGGTTCTGCCAGTGTCATCTGAAAAGGTTTCCCAAAAATCTTTGCCTTTTGAATTTCGCATAGCATGTTGTTTGAAACTGCTGGAAAGGCCCCCCGATATATCCTCCATTATATCATCTTCGGGTATGCCTCCCAAGGCGTCTTGCGTTGTAGGCCCAAGACTTGGAGATGAGTGTGTAGTAGTAGTTGCAGATAAAGAGGGGTACTTTGTTGGTTCTAGGTCCATGTCACTTTCGCGTGTTTGCCGAACAACTTCTGCCTCTCTGCGGACCTCAGTTTCGACTGGGGTACTTTCTTCAGCCAGTGCGGCTCGAATTCGTGCGAAGGTTTTGGTTTTAGGCTAGAGAACGTTAGGATCTTATTAAAATTCGAGGTTTCAGAACAAAACGTACAAGCAAATTGCCTCTTCGCGTTACTGCTCTCCGAATGACGCCTCTTTGGCCATCTCTCCCTGGAGTGATCGGCACTCCATCAACGTTATCTAGGGTAGACCTTAACGTGCTATCATCGCTCTCGCTTCCTGATATGTGTAATTGATTTGCAGCCCAGCTTATGCTTTCCCGCCTTGGTTGCCTTCCTTCTGTAGACATCTCCCGTGCATAGTTCGTGCTCTCAATGCTTCGTATCGTAGGTGGCGATTTCGAGGTAGGGCTCACCATACGCCCGCCACTCCAACTTTTCTTGTTCTTTCCATGGTGTAGTCTTGCACGTTGGAAGTTCATCAAGCTGCTGGTTGCTGGTGACTGGCCTATCCACCCACTTCCAGGGCTAGGCTGGTGGATAGCTCCAAAGGGAGTACCCATCTTGCTTACTTGAGGTGTTGTGAGAATGGATTCGTCAATATCGTCTGCGTCCATAGGATCGTCACAATCCGAGCTACTTTCCGACGAATCCGATCCCATCATATTCATGTTTACACTTCCCAAGGATCCAGACACTACCATCCTATCTGCATTTGCCATTGTAGACCAGAGAGAGTTAGAATTGTTATGCAAGTCTGCATTTCCCATAAAATGAGCCCCGTTGCTGCGGTTCGGTATATTCATCGCTCTGCCTGAAATTGTCGGGGATGAGTCAGGTGAAGACTGTTCAGCAAGGGTAGAGTGATGTAAATTCGTTGCTGCTCGAGAAAAATCCAGTCCTCGCGATCGTCTAGGCAACACACTTGTAGGAGAACCGTATGTTTGCGAGCGGTCTAGTTTTGGCGAAAGAGGAACTCGGCTGCTGTATGTTGATGTGGTTGGTAGCGTAAAGTCGCGCGGTGGCATCTGTAAAGAAAGGCCACGCGGTGGAAATGCTGGCCGTCTTGGTGTGACAGGACTATGATTAATAGAACTGTCATCCTTTGACATCCGTTTCTCGGGCTCCCTGAACTTGGGGGATGGCGAGAGTGCTGGAGGACCACTGGCACCATCCGAAAGCGATCGTGCTTTGGACGGAGATCGGGATGGTGGCCGTTGGCTCTGGGTATGATCCAGTGTGGTTCCTTCCTCTGCTACCATGGTATTTGAAGTTCCAGCTCCTACCTTCGCAAGCAGTTTTTCCAACGGGTTGCCCACCATTTTGACGATTCGTGATGGCGGGTTTTCTGCCGATAATGAATCTCTCTCGATGAATAAGAGCACTGCTGTTATTCTGAAGGAGTTATGGTAGTTCGCCCCATCGGACTAATCTGCTACATCCTGCGGTAACACTTCGAATCCGCGACTGTACAATGAAATAAGTGGTTGAAGTTGTATGTTGAAGTACGAGTACTATCCAGCACGTTTGTAGGTCGGCTCAAACAAGGCTTTACACAAGGACCGAATTGCCGAACGAGCCTTGACTCTTGGCAGGTTTAGCCGCTTCAAATCCAACTTTACATGTAAGGCACGTCTTTCTCTCCGTACCTAGTAAGAAATTCGCAATAACAGTTTCATATCTTTTTAAGCTAAAAATGTTATGCTGATTTCTTAGAAGTGTTGAAAAGATGCGCAAAATTCGAGGTTTTGATACATTGATTACGTGTATACCAGACAGATATCTTGGTGTTACATAACAAGTTTTAAGCAAATTATTAATCGATAACTCTTGTGCAGCTACAAATTGTAGGAGTTTATTTCTTTGGCTTCCTAGAAATGATACAACAGAATCAAACTGGCGAAAGTCGGATCGTGTTCACGTACTACAACATTGGCGTCGATGATAGATTATGATTATTCGATATGTAGTTAGAGTTTTATGGTTACAGATCATCTAGGAGCATAGATGAAAGCCAGACGATCAATCTCGTCTCCATCGCGACCCATATAGCCAACTATCTGCCATCCAGTAGGTGCAGTATAGGTAATACATTCACTTGTCGCAGTTCCTGCCGCGAGAGTTCGCGCAGTACTTGTAGTGGCTTGGATGTAGAAGAGCCGTAGATTGCCATTTCTAGTACTTTGACAAACCTTTGCAGATACCCAAAATTCATTTGAAGCCAACGTCAAGGACACTGGTGTACCGCCAGTTCCACCATGAGAGAAGGTCTGCCCATTGGAAAGAGTTAGTGCGACAGAGTCGAGCCGTGAAGATCCACGGAAGGTGATTGAAGAGGCTTTTGGAGCAGTGGGAATAGTGTTCAAATCGTTGAACCAAGATCCATATGATCCTCCAAAGAAATCGGATTGTCTAAGAGTGTTGCTTGCAGTCCAGGTGAAGTTAACCTAAAGCGGCAATATCAGTAAATACTTCTCGCGTGGAGTGTTGTCTTTGACATACTGTGATAGGGTTGTGGTCGGAGAGAAGGGAAACTCCATCAGGCTGCAAGAATCTCTTTGACTCATAACTGAAGTATGTCGCTTGTAGGTTCAATTGCTTAGAACCGCGATAGAAAACCTTGTCTACAGTCTCGCAAGTGTTAATTAATGAGGGGTTTGCACAAGTGAACTCGACAGTCGGGTTGACACCGCCGTGTTGCAATTCGACAAAAGGATCAGTAAGCCCACTCTGTGTCTGGTATACCGTGACTAGGTCTGGAAGACGAGTGTATCTAGAGTTGGTATCTCCAAACACAACTACTGAGTTTCCTGCAGACCACTTGTCAATGTAATCCGCAACTTGCTTAGTATTAGCTGCTCTCGCGGTCAAATCGGATGGTTCGGTCCTGTGAAATGTTAGTCACTAACGACTGCCGCAACCACAAATGCCAACTAACCCAGCATCTTCATGTAGATTGTAAAAATCCACGTAAACACCCTCGGACATGCGCATTCGCATAAAGGTGAATCCTTTGGGAGTCAAACAATCAGCGCCAGAAGCGTTGCTACCTGTGGTTGACAAAATATGACGTTAGCCCGGCCAGAAGATGGATAGGTGAGCCGAGTGGAGATCAAGTCTTCTCAAGCTGTTTCATCTCAAAAGAACAGAATGCTAGAAATTTCTTGAAATGAACTAGCTGCTCGCAGCACAACACTTACAGGTATCCCATTTGACACGAACAAAGTCGATCCAGTCAAAGTTAGAGACAGTGTTCAATCCACTTCCGATCGCAGCAGTACCACTGGTAGGTGTTCTGAAAGGATGATCATCTTTAGCGTAGATATACGCGTGGTATGCAAAATCTATTCGAATGTTATTACTACATTTAGGGTTCTTCAAGCGATTGCCTACCCTCCTGCATATGGATTACATCATAGTCATATTCGCTGAATAGTGTTCCAATAGTCCCAGCATTGGTCGCTTTATCTCCTGGAACACTGTTGTCATTGAAGAGAGCTGGTAGACCGGCAACATTGAAAGTCAGGACATTGACTACGTAAGTAGCAAATTAGTTATGGTTCTTTTCAGTAGTATTTTGGAGGTCAAAACTATCACATACAGTCACCACTCGTAGCTGCTGCTGAAACGGACGAAGTAATAGCCGCAAGGCCAAGCACAAATTTAAGCATGGTGGAGGTATTGAGGCAGTTAGAACAGGGAACACGATTGTGGAAGTGAAGTGACTGTTGAATCCCAACTTCTCAATATGAGGGACAAGTCCGCCCTTATATACCTCCTCGAAAGGTAGATACATCCGAGATGGAATAGGCAAACGCGAGAAATGTAGGTTGTACTAGACTGCCGCGTCCATCCACAAACTGCACGTGGCTCACATCCTAGATCATACCTACCTTACAGTATAGCACAGATCTTCGCCCAAGAGATTGAATCTCTCGGGGATACATCTCAGATCGGTGACTCTTAAGATTGAGCAGAAAGCTAAAGATACATGCGTGTACCGAAAGCGTAAAATCATTTGCTGAGTCTAACGTGACATTTTGTGTCTCTGCGGAGATGTTGCTGGAAACAGCCATATGTGCTGCAAATAAGGTGACCCCACCTCGATCGTCCGAGATCCCCGAGATCAGGTAAAAGTTGGAAGTTCGAAATTCAATCCCTACGAGTGCTAAGAACCCCAAGCTACAGGGCCGCGCAATGCTGGACCGTTGGAGATCCCAATGTGTCAAAAAGACATCACGATTCAACTTGGAGATAGACGAGACGATCTCTCACCACTTTGACCTCGCTTAGCATTGTAACTTTTTTTTGCCAAAGATTATGTGGCTAACGAGGTAGCCGAGCTCATTTATGAAGATTTAAAGCATTAATGAGCGGAGAGCTTCTGAGAGGGGAGTATGTACTGGATCACCCCTGAAATGAGGGGAGCCGCGTAGATTAATGCCTGTCAGGGTGTTGGGAAAGGTGGCCCAAGCTGGCTTTGTAAAGTACGTCAACATCAAAACTTGACATCATTACTACGGAATAATATTGTCTTGCTTGAATTCACAAACTCGCTTGATGAAATCCTGCAGCACATTAGCAATAATACATTTGAATCCTTCTGTGATATACTAGATGCAAGACGGTCTACTTTCAACGGCACTGAATGATACTAGTGTAAGTGCCGGCCGCCAGCTTGGGCCACTTCCCCTCGTCCTGTCGTCCTAACACGAGGATGCTGGTCGCTTAGCACAACCGCAATGATCAGGAGGTGACCTCCGCACGTGTGAATTAAACAATGTTTTGATTTGTCCTAAGATGTTATCTAGTCGATGTGAGACTGGTCAGTGAAATACACACCGAAGGGATGCGCCGATGTAGTCTGTGCACTACATGTGTTGGGCTCATTCCTTGACAGTTGGATCATGGCTTAACAAGAGAAGTTGTATTGCAGATGATAATCCGAGTTTTTTGATGTGTGTTGATACATGTACAGTACAGATATTTCCACCGGAATAATCCCATTGATTCGGTTCTAGCTCAGCCAAGTCGGTCACTAGCTCATCCGTGCTCTATGTTATTGCAGAGGATAGCAAATGACTACGGCAAATTTACAAATTTAGGAGGCGCAGATACCTGCGGGCAACTGCACCACATCCAAGCAGTTGGCAACGCGTCACTTGGATTACATTTATTGCTTGAGGAGAAGCCATTGCTATACCACCTCCCTTTCTTGGCTTAATTACTCACAGATTCGCTTAATTCAGGGGTGGCTCACTTTTAGTGGACTAGGACGTTTGCACTTTATGCATTAAAGTCTTGATGATCCTTCTATCATGCTAGTTGATCTACAATTGCCCCTATACAAACTTTCTTGAAGCGCATCTGGAATGATTTCACTGACACATCCGCAAAGAAGAAGTCACTTTGTCAGATATTCAGCCATTTCCACTATTGACAGGCCATGAAATACATTAAGAAGCTGAAAGCTTTAGCCTATGAATGGAAAGGGAGGAGTAGGTGTCAAGAATAAGATATAGGAAAGTAACTCTGCTCGCTGACCAAATCTTGAGAAAACAGCTTAAAACAATTTAAAGGTCATCCCAACAATTTCAAATGGAATAGAAACATTTTCCCACCACTCTAATTGCGTTCTCTATGGCTTGGATGCGCCCGTCACATGCCCCTAAACCTTTGCTAAGAAGTGTGATCTTGGGCTTTCTATTGACTTGGCGACCAACTACTGTACTTTTCAAATGCAATTCATGCCTGTGGATCTGTTTATTTTTAGTCGCAGGCAGTTAAGAATGGGGATTGAAGTTACCTAGAGTCTTATCGAAGATACAAAATTACACGAGTTTTTTTTGAAAAGGTCTCTGGTCACTTTACTTGTCTCGTTCCACAAGGGTATGCTGCTGTAGTGTACAGGGGTTGTTGATCACTTTTCTGACAGGCTGTAAGGGTTTAAAGCAAGAGTGAAAGTCATTAGAATTAGAACCCTCCACCAAGTCTACCCGTGTAATTTCTTGAGATGACTTATTCTAATTGATCGTACGGCGGGAAGCTGTTTATTTTCACTTCACAGGATGCTTAATGACAATCATTATATTAATCTGTACATAAATTGAGCGTTTAGGAAGTTATGGGCATGATTTGTTGGCCTCAGGCACGAAAATGACAGTGGAAACGCAGCGTCTGTCTGTTACACAAATAGAATAATCGGTAAAGTCGACAACTCTCGGACACCCGCAATGTGAAAATGTGTGCAGAAAGGATCCCGGTTCTCGGTTGATCGGAATCCAAGTGGACACAGTAAGGAGCCCATCGGATCTGCTTATCTCGTTCCTATCATCCATCCCACTTTCCGCCGCCGAGTTGAGCACGCTGAAGTGGATAGATACATATGAAAAACACTTAGTATGAGCAATGGAGAGCAGTTTTAGTGATCGAACCTCTTTCTTTTTCAATATTGAATTGGAACTTATTGTGAGAAAGCTTGTAAATCTTTCATCGCTCTAAATTCACCCAACTCTCTATTCCATAATCGACCTAAATCTTCTCACAAGCCCCGTTAATAGACTTCTTTGATACTTAACGAGATGCAAGTCGGCGTCTTCATTCCAATAGGCAACAATGGATGGCTCATTTCTGAAAATGCGCCCCAATACAAGCCCTCCTTCGATCTAAATAAGCAGATCGTACAAAAGGCTGAGAAATTTGGCTTTGATTTCGCCCTTTCTATGATAAAACTTCGAGGTTTTGGAGGCAAGACAGAATTTTGGGATCACAACCTAGAATCATTCACACTTATGGCTGGGCTTGCTGCTGGTAAGTTTCCAATCTCGTGTGTAGAGGGAGTCAACGGCGATCTATAGAGCCCATTCGATATGTAGTGAATTTAGTAAAACGAACGAAATGAAAAGAACCATACTAATGCGATACATAGTAACTTCTAAGATTAAGCTGTTTGCTTCAACAGCTATACTTACTCTACCTCCAGCAATTGTAGCTCGTAAGTAGATAATGCGAATGGAAAACCCTTACTTCCTTCACTCAAGTTTTATTTAGTTTTAAGACAATAAACCAATCTAAAAAATATATCATCTGCCTTTAAATGTCTCAGAAGCAAATTAGTAGCTAGTAGGCTATCAATTTGAACTTCTGGATCATTTTCTAGACTGGAACATTGCTGATTTCTCACTATCCAGGTATGGCAACCACCATAGATTCAATTGCCCCTGGTCGTTTCGGTATCAATATCGTGACCGGATGGCAGATGGCTGAGTATGAGCAGATGAGTATGTGGCCCGGGAATGCGTATTTTGGTTATCGATACGAATACGCAACTGAATATGTCCATGTGATGAAGGATCTTTGGAAAAGCGGAGTTTGTAATCTGGAAGGAAAACATTTCCAAATGAAAGATTGCAAAATGTCGCCTTTGCCGTCTAGCGATATCCAGATTGTGGCTGCTTGCCAATCAGCTAAGGGGATGGAATTTGCTGCAGAGTATGCAGACTTCAACTTTGTAATGGGTAGTGGTATCAATACCCCAACCGCAATAGCGAGTGGGAATCAAAACTTGTTAGACGCTGCTAAGGTGACTGGACGGGACGTAGGAGCGTACGTGCTATTCATGGTTATTGCGGATGAGACCGACGAATTAGCCGAGGCAACATGGCAAAGCTATCGTGATGGAGCTGATGTAGATGCACTGGCCTGGATGGCAGACCAAGGTGGTAAAGATACGAAAGCTGATGCAACCTCTACCGTAAAAACCATCAATCTCCCCGAAGGAGCTGTCAACATGAATATGGGGACGCTAGTTGGAAGTTATGCGAAGATTGCTGGAATGTTGGATGAAGTTGCACTATTGCCTGGTACCAAAGGTATCATGTTGGTTTTTGATGATTTCTTGTTAGGCTTGGATAAATTTGGAGAGAAGATTCAGCCGTTGATGAAAAGCAGGGAGCACATAATACCTGATGGTAGCGCTAATATAACCACAAATGGTAGCGCCAAACGCCAGAGACTGGAATAATGTATTTCAAGTTTTAAATTTTTTTTAAATTTTATAGCTCATTACTAATTCTCCTTCACCACTATAATGACAGCGGTTCTGCCTGAATAAGCTATTATTGTAATGATAGGCGCATATCTAGTCAACCTCTCATATAGTGAGTTTTCATATAATATTGTCACTTCTTTGTCCTCTGCTTCACAGCGCTAGACGTTATGATCGAATTGACATGAAATTGCTCTACACAACCTTTTAGAAGTATAATAGCAGAATAAATACCACTTTACTTATGTCTCATAATTGGGTGAGCTATGGATCCTGCACATAAACCACGTGAGACCTGCCTTGTTGCAAGTACACAAATCAAATTCAAACGAACGTCAATGACTGTCAAGCGTGGTAAGTGACATATACCAGAAGATCGATGAGACATCCTGCCAGAATATCCATTGTGCCACGAATCTTCTTTTTAACTCCCCTTCGCCAGTTATGCTAGATTATATTTAAGCATGAACCTGCTGTGGAGTATTTAATAGTGAAAGTAGTGGATCAGGGGTTAAAGTCGCCTCGGCTAAAGGTCAACATCATGAGAATGTTTAGTTCGAAACCCTAACAGATATAATTTTCAATATTTGGTGGCCTTCAAACTGACTTTTGAGAAGGTAGAGCATATCTAACAAAATAATTTAGGCATAGTAAAACAAGATCCTCAACATAAACACGTGATTCCGATTTGTCAGATTAACGGACACTGACTAGGATAGAAAGCCTCTCTCGATCGGTCCATATATTTGATATCTCACCAATTAACCCACATAACCTTCACATACAAGGCCAACCTGCCGTGTCTTACTCAGCATTTGTTTCCGTAAGGAAAAGATCGCGCAATGAAGTTTTTAGCTCGTGACTTGATACAGCCTATCACCAATCTTCTCTTTCATCGCAATTAGGTATTGTTACTACAGTAGCTCCGTCGATTCGTGGGGCGGCTTACCGAGCTGCCCCGATCGACGCAAATCACTAAAATCTATAGTGTTTTTCTTCGGCCTCCAACCAGAATTGGAACCATCATCCTAAGGTGTGGAGCTGAAAGACTACTTGGACAAGAAGCACAGACATACCGGGAAGTTGCTGCACGTTGAATAGTTTTGCCTGCAGCATCTACAAACCACGATGGTCAGTGTAATGACTTATTGAAGAGACTTCCTTAATCTCCTCCTTCCGTGGATCGATAAGGTGAAAGGAGAGATCAAGGCAGGTAAGTATATATCGTCCAAGGGGACCGCCAACATTTTCACCTTACTATATTGTTCTCTAAGCTTGTTCTCTCATAAATTTTTGAATATACTACCACACTTCTCTACTTCGATCTCATGTTTTCCTGACGCCACTTATGTTCTTTGAATTATCTGTTTGTTATGATTCCGTTACTATCAATCATAACTCAACATTTCTCTTTGCCATCTGTTCTGTAAGAGAAACTGTCTTCGCATAAATCAACAGTTTGGGTCAGTTGTGTGGGACAAAATGGAAACCGATCAGGAAAATGAGCATGAGAAGCATCAAAGGATGAGAGTGCAACTGGAAGCTGTAAGTTAATATTCTCTCATATCCAGCTCCGCTAACGAACAGCAGCTTCGCGTTACAATGCAGCGTAATCGCTCTTACGAAGAGCTTTCAATGCCTAATGATCAGCTTGTGTTAGATCCTATGATATATCCTGGTCTTTACTCACCTAGTGGATTCAATATAATGGACATTCTAGTAGGTGAACCTCATCTTCCTTCGTACTATATCTTTCTTGCTGTGAAAATGTCGCTAAAGCTACCATCAAATGATCCTCACTAATGTCGTCTTTAGATCGCAATCCGGAGACGTCCTAAGCCGACGTTCTCAATCGGTGCCATTGATGGCTCTGTAAGCCTTCTGCTTTGCGACATG